>ERZ1292640.1390-Hain-H43-02um-R1-1390-length-20016-cov-9_pt1 | contig 20016 bp, 20 predicted proteins | sample MGYA00564404_ERZ1292640 | MGnify/ENA primary metagenome ERZ1292640 (study PRJEB36523, sample SAMEA6512636) | groundwater metagenome | collected 2019-01-08 | study: AquaDiva: Metagenomics assemblies of 32 groundwater samples
TGACCGAGCCGACGCCGCGCACGTTCTCCAGCCGCTTCTTGAGCACCTGGTCGGCCCAGTTGGTCAGTTCGACGGCGGTGGGCAGGGCCGCTGTGCCTGCCGCTGCAGGTGTTTTGCCATCCGCGCCTGCAGCCATCGGCAACACGGCCACCGACCAGATGGCGCGGTTGGCCGGGTCGAAGCGCAGCACGCGCGGCTCCTTGACCTCGTCACGCAGCAGCGGACGCAGCGAAGCAATCTTTTCGCGCACGTCTTCTGCGGCCTTGCGGCCGTCGATCTGCAGCTGGAATTCGATGATGACGACAGACTGGCCTTCATAGCTGCGGGACGTCAGGGCGTTGATGCCGGCGATCGAGTTGACGCCTTCCTCGATTTTCTTGGTGACTTCGCTCTCGACGATTTCGGGCGAAGCGCCGGGGTATTCGGTGGTGACCACCACCACCGGAAAGTCAATGTTCGGAAACTGGTCGACCTGCAGGCGCTGGTAGGAGAACAGGCCCAGCACCACGATGGCGAGCATGACCATGGTCGCGAAGACCGGATTTTTCAGGCTGACCTGGGTGAACCACATACAGGCTTAGGGCGCGGTTCTGGCTGCGGCGGGCGCGGAAGGGACCTGGGCCCAGGCGGGCGCCTGCGTGAACTTCACGGCCGTTCCCTCGCGCAAGGCACCCACCGCGCCGGCAATCACCACCGCGTTTTCCGCCAGTCCCTTGACGGCCACCAGGGTGCCGTTGCCCGCGTCTGCGGCACTGCTGCCGCGCAGGCCCATCTCCACCGGCTTGTGCGCCACCTGGTTGTTGTCCACCACCTGTACATAAGGCGCGGGTTTGTCGGTGCGCACGGCGCTCAGCGGCACGGCCAGGGCCGACAGGCGTGTTGTGCCCAGCGTGCCTTGGGCAAACAGTCCTTGCCGCAGGCCCAGGGGCGTGGCCGTGTTGTCGATGCCCAGGTACACCAGCACGCTGCGGCTGCCGCCCTGCGCGCTGGGGTTGATGCGTGCCACCGTCGCCTTGACGGTTTGCGTGCTGCCTTCAATCTGCAGCATGGCGCTCTGGCCGGGGCGCACCGTCAGCGCTTCGGCCGCGCCCAGGCTGGCTTCCATTTCAAGCCGGCTCAGGTCCACGATTTCCAGCACCCGCACGTCTACCCCGAGGCGTTCACCGGGCTGGGCCAGGCGCTGCGCGACCTGGCCCGACAGGGGGGCGCGCAGCACGGTGTCGTCCAGTGATTTTCTGGCCACCTCGGCAGCGGCGAGTGCGGCCCGGTGGTTGGCCTTGGCCGCGTTGAGGTTGGCCAGCGAGGCGTCGAGCGCCGTTTTGGAAATGAAGCCCTGGTTGACCAGGGCCTGGTTGTTGTCGTACTGGCGCTGCACGATGTCGATCTGCGCTTTTGCCGAATCGGCCTGCTCCTGCGCCTGCCGCATGCGCGACTGGTACTCGCTGGCGTCGATGCGTGCCAGCACCTGCCCGGCCTTGACGGTATCGCCTTCACGCACCGTCAGGCCCTGCAGTTCACCGGCCACCCGCGTCTTGACGAAGGCCGAATTGACGGCCTTGAGCGAACCCGACACTGGCAGCCCCTGGCTCAGCTCCATGGTTTTGGCCTGGAACACGTCGGTGGCGGCGAGTTCGACCACGGTTTGCGCCTTGGCGGCCGTGGTGTCGGCCAGCGCCTGCTGCTGTTTTTTGCGTGCCGACAGCGTGCCCCACACGGCCGTGGCCAGCAGCAGCAGCAGGACGAGGGCGATGACCCATTTGATCCAGGGTTTCATTTTTTTGCCTTGCCAGTGGTGGGGGCCGCGCAGATCCCGTGGAGGATGGTGTCGACCTGGGTGGCGATGTATTTCGTGGCATTGCCCGGCAGGCTGGGGTCTGCGCAGGTGCCCGCGGAATGTTTGGCCAGAATCAGGAAAATCATGGGCGCAATCACGCTGTAGATGGCGTAGTCCAGGTCCATCGGCCGGAATTCACCCCGGTCTATGCCGCGCTGCATGATGCGGCGAAACAGCGCCTGGCCGGGCAGGATGACTTCCTGCTGATAGAAGGCGGTGATCTCCGGAAAATTGCCCGCTTCGCTCATCATGAGTTTGGTGATGCCCGAGGCGCGCGTTGCACCCACACGCTCCCACCACACCGTCATGCAGTAGGCCAGCATCTCGGCGGCCGTGCCTTCAAAACGTTCGAACTCGTCGTTCCACTCCTTGAAGCGGCCCGAGATGTTCTCGCGCACGACAGCCTTGAGCAGTTCTTCCTTGCTCTGGAAATACAGGAACAGCGTGCCCTTGGACACGCCGGCGCGGGCGGCCACTTCCTCGGCGCGGGTCGCGGCAAAGCCTTTTTCGACAAACAGGTCAAGCGCGGCGTCCAGCAGTTCGCCGGGGCGCGCTTCCTTGCGCCGCTCGCGTTTGGCCGAGAGCGTGGCGGTGGTGTCGCTGAGGAATTTGGAGATGGACATTAGTTACTGACTGACTGGTTAGTAATGTAGTGCCTTGCTCCCGATCCGTCAAGGGACCCGCCCACTTTATCCGGGCTCAGGCGGGTGAAGGTGGTGTAAAGCTTGCGGCAGATCAAGGCCGGGCAATGCGCAGGGCCAGCCACTCCTTGAGCACCACCCGCGAAGCATCCAGCCCGTCGGACGACGGCAACCATTCCAGCGCGCTGTTGCGGCTGGGCAGCATGAAACTCATGGGCGCCGCAGTCACCTTGAAGCCGGCGCGCTCAAAAGCCAGCACCGAACGCGGCATGTGCCAGGCATGGGTGACCAGCGCGATCCGCTGCACGCCGTCCTTTTGCAGCAGCGGCCTGAGCAGGCTGGCGTTTTCCGCCGTGTCGCGCGAGCGGTCGTCGACCCAGCGCAGCTTCAGGCCGTAGTCCTGCTCGACCATGCGGCGGGCGACTTCGCCTTCCGAAAGGACTTGCGCGTCGGCCGCGCCCCAGCCCATGCCGCCGGCAAACGCCACCGGCAGGCCGGTCTGGCGCGCCAGCCAGGCGCCGTAACGCAGGCGCATGGCCGCGGCCGGGGAGGACTGGGCCTCGCCATACTCCGGTGCAACGGGGTGAACCCCGCCGCCCAGCACCACAATGGCCTGCACGTTGCTGCTTTTCAGCGCGGCGACCGTCACCGGCGCATGCTGCGGCAGGATGGTCTGCGCCAGCCACACGGCGACCGCGTGGCAGCTCAGCAGCCAGAGCAGGGCAAGGCCGGCAAAGGCCAACAGCAGGCCAGGCGCCTTTTTGCGGATGGCCAGCAACAGGCCCAGCAGGCCCAGCAGCAGCGGTGCCGCTGGCGGCAGCACCAGCGTGGCGAGAATCGGCTTGAGTTCACCCAGGGACATCATTCAAAATGCTCTCAAATAGATAGCTGCTTGCGTAGGTGCAGAAAGGGCTGGAGGCCAATTTGACTCATGAACTTCAGGAAACAGGTTGCCGGGCGACGGCAGGACGGTCAAGGGGTTTTTCTGTTTGCCGGATGATCGACGCCTGAATTCAATACCATTCGGTCAGACCCGCCAAACAAGCCGGACCAGCCCGATCGTAACCAAACAAGGATGACCCATGACCAAAGACCCATCGAACGGCACCAGCCTGCAGACCATCACGCTGGGCGGCGGCTGCTTCTGGTGCACCGAAGCGGTGTTTGTGCAGGTGCGCGGTATTGCTGACGTGGAGTCGGGCTACAGCAACGGCCACGTCCACAACCCGAGCTACGAGCAGGTGTGCACCGGCACCACCGGGCACAACGAGGTCGTCAAGCTGGTCTATGACCCGGCACAGATCGGCCTGCGGGCCCTTCTTGAAATTTTCTTCATGATCCACGACCCGACCACGCTGAACCGCCAGGGCAACGACAGCGGCACGCAATACCGCAGCGGCATTTATTACTCCACGCCCGAGCAGAAGCAGGTGGCCGAAGACATGGTCCAAAGCCTGAACGAGCAGAAGCTGTTCGGCAAACCCGTCGTCACCGAGGTGCTGCCGGTGGCCAACTACTCGCCGGCCGAGGAGTACCACCAGGACTTCTTCGAGAAAAACCCGAACCAGGGTTACTGCATGGCAGTCGCCGGTCCCAAGGTGGCCAAGTTCCGCAAGACGTTTTCGGAATACGCCAAAACCTGAGAAAAGTCGAGCGCGGTGGGACCTCGCCGCGCCGAGGTCGCCATGTACATGGCCGCATGACCCGGGCGAAACGCCAGACGTTGCACCATGCAGGCGGTTCTAACGGTAATTCTGGTGCGCAGCGCCCGCATCTGGTGCGAATCAATGCAGTGTGATGCGGGGAAACCCTTGGTTTGCATGGCGGATCAAATGTCCTATTGACAGAACAATAGGACTGTTCCTACCATCGCCGCATGTCACCCGCATTGCCCATGACGAAGTACCACCAGATTTACCTGGTGCTCCGCGAGCAGTTGCATGAAGGCCGCTTTGCCGAGGGATTTCCCGGCGAGCTGGCGCTGATGCAGCAGTTCGGCGTGGCGCGTGTCACGGTGCGCCGGGCGCTGGAGCAACTGGCGTCCGAGGGCTTGATCGCGCGCGAGCCGGGTCGTGGCACGCGGGCGCTTGACGTCGGCACTTCGCCGGCCGCACCGCGCGGCCAGGCGGCGCAGCGGGCCCAGCTCACCGGCCTGCTGGAAAACCTGGTCAGCATGGGACTGAAAACCTCGGTCAACGTGCTGGAGGTGGAACTGGTGACCGCGTCTGCCAGCGTCTCCAGTGCCCTGCAAATCAAGCCGGGCGACCCGGTGCAGAAAGCGATCCGGGTGCGCAGTACGCGCGAAGGCCCGGTGTCCCACATCACGACGTATGTGCCGGCAGACATTGCCCGCAAGTTCGGGCGGCGCGAGCTGGCCAAAAAACCGATTCTCGTGCTGCTCGAAGAGTCCGGCGTCAAGGTCGGCCGTGCCCACCAGACCATTTCCGCGCGGCTGGCCGATGTCATGGTGGCCAAACATCTGGATGTCGCTGTCGGTTCAGCCCTGCTCGCCGTACGCCGCCTGGTCTACGACGACCAGGACCGCCCGATTCAATGGCTGCATGGGTTGTACCGCCCGGACAGGTACGAGTATGAAATGCAGTTGTCGCGCGTTGGCAGCATCGATGCCAAGGTGTGGGTCAGCAAAGAGTTGTCCGCCAAGTTCCATTAACCCACTTTAGGAGAATGCCATGAGTACACGTCGCCATTTCATGTCCCAATCTGCCGCGGCCGCTTCGGCTCTGGCATTTCCCCTGGTCGGAGGCGCGCAGCCCAAGTCCATCAAGGTCGGTGTGCTGCACCCGGTCACCGGCGCGCTGGCCTATTCGGGTCAGCAGTGCCGCCTGGGCGCGCTCATGGCCATCGAGGACATCAACAAGGCCGGTGGCATCAAGTCCATGGGCGGTGCCAAACTCGAAGCGCTGCTCGGTGACGCGCAGTCCCAGCCGCAGGCTGGTGTTGCCGAGGTTGAAAAGATGAATGAAGCAGGCGTGTCCGCCGTTGTCGGCGCCTTCGCCTCGGCGATCTGCCTGGCCACCACCCAGGCGGCCGCCAAATACAACCTGCCTCACGTGGTTGATGTCGGCGTGGCCGACCAGATCGTCGAGCGCGGCCTGAAAAACACCTTCCGCTTCGGTCCCGGTTACCGCAAGTGCGCCGAGACCGCTGTGGCCAACCTGCATGTGCTCAACACCGCCGCCGGCAAGCCCGCCAAGACCGTGATGATTGTTCACGAAGAGTCGCTGTTCGGCACCGGCACGGCCAACCTGCTGGCGCGCGAGTTGCCCGGCTACGGCTACGAGGTCAAGGAAGTGATCAAACACGCGAACCCGACGCGCGACTTCAACAACATCGTGCTGCGCATGAAGGCGGTCAATCCCGACATCGTGATCCCGGCCAACTACTACAACGAGTACGCCCTGCTGGTGCGCACCATGCAGCAGCAGAAAGTCAGCCCCAAGGCGATTTATTCGGTGCTGGGCGGCGCGGCTTCGAGCTACAAGTTCGTCAAGGAGTTTCCGGACGCGGCCAACGGCATCATCGACTGCAACCACTGGTTCAACCCCAAGGACAAGCGCTCGGCCGAACTCAAGAAACGGGTCGAGGCCCAGGGCCTGTTCTTCAGCTATGAGGTGTTCATGACCTACACCTCCATGCGTCTGCTGGCCGATGCCATCGACAAGGCCAAATCAGCCGACCGCGCGGCCATCATCAACGCGCTGCAGAACAGCACTTTCTCCGACCACATCATGCCCTACGGTGCGACCAAATTCGTCAACGGCCAGAACATGGGCGCCCAGCCGCTGATGACGCAGGTCCTGAAGAACGACATCAAGGTCATCATCCCGCGCGACTACCGCGAAGCCGATCCCCTGTTCCCGCTGCGGGCCTGAAAAAGCACCGTTCGCACCGAGCCTGCGCCGGCGCCTTCACGCGCCTGGCCGGGCCCGGCGCCAGCGGCTGTGCCACTTTCCTGTTTGACCCATGTTTGACTTCAGCATCCTTTTCCCCTCCCTGCTCAATGGTGTGACCACGGGCGCGGTCTATGCGCTGATCGCGCTGGGCCTGACCCTGATCTACGGTGTGCTGCACATCATCAACTTTGCCCATGGGGCGGCACTGATGATCGCGCTGTATGCCGTCTACATGCTCAAGCAGTATCTGGGCATAGATCCCTACCTGGCGCTGCCGCTGGTGGTGCCCGGCATGTTTGTGCTCGGTTACGCGCTGCAGCGTCTGATCATCAACCGCGCCAGCCATGGCAAGGATGAAAACATCCTGCTCGTGACCTTGGGCCTGTCCATCATTCTGGAGAACGCGGCCCTGCTGTTCTTCAAGTCCGACACGCGCACCATAGACACGGCTTACACGCTGACCACCGTGGCCATCGGTCCGGCCATGATCGCGCTGCCCAAGCTGGTGGCCTTTGCCGGCGCGCTGGCGGTGTCCGGCCTGCTGCTGTGGATTGTCGGCAAGACCGATCTGGGCCGCGCGATCCGCGCGGTCGCCAAGGAAAAACACGGTGCCAAGCTCATGGGCATCGACGTCGATCACGTGTACGCCATGAGTTTCGGCATCGGCCTGGCCTGCCTGGGGGCTGCCGCCTGTTTCCTGCTGCCTGCCTATTACGTGAATCCGCAGGTCGGCGGCGGCTTTGTGCTGGTGTCCTTCACCATCGTGGTGCTGGGCGGCATGGGCAGCTTTGGCGGCGCCTTGCTCGGCGGCCTGCTGATCGGCGTGGTCGAGTCGCTGGGCGGCTTGTACCTCGGTGAGTCGCTTGGACAGATAGGCATTTTTGCCATCTTCATCGCGGTGCTGCTGTTTCGCCCGCAGGGCCTGTTTGGAGCCAAGGCATGAGAAGCGGCATGAAAGACCTGACCGGCATTGTTCTGTTTGTCGCGCTGGTCGCCAGCATTCCGCTGGTGACGGATTCCGGCGTGATCCTGAACTTCGTGATGATGGCGTTGTATGCGGCCCTGCTGGCCCAGGCCTGGAATATCCTGGGCGGCTTTGGCGGGCAGTTCTCGTTTGGCCACGCGCTGTTCTTCGGCACCGGTGCCTACATCCAGGCCATTGCGCAGCTGCAGGGCGGGCTCAACGCCTGGATGGCCCTGGGCCTGGCGGTGGCCGGCAGCGCCGGGGTTGGTGTGTTTGTCGGCGCGCTGTCGTTCCGCTACGGCCTCAAGGGCTCGTATTTCGCGCTCGTCACGCTGGCCTTTGCCGAGGTGTTCCGCATCCTGGCCCTGTCCGTGCCCTTCACCGGCGCTGGCGTGGGCCTGATGCTGCCGCTGCAGGAGTCCTTCGCCAACATGCAGTTCGGCTCGCGCAAGGGTTATATCTACGTTGTGCTCGGTTTTGTTGCGGCCGCGCTGCTGGTGAGCTGGTGGCTCAAGAACTCGCGCTTTGGCGCCTATTTGCAGGCGGTACGTGACAACGAAGACGCAGCGCGCGCGATCGGCGTCAGCCCGTTTGGCATCAAGCTCGGCGCGATTGCGCTGTCGGGTGGCTTCATGGGGGCGGGTGGTGCCTTTTATCTGCAGGTGTTCCAGTACATCGATCCCGGCATTGCCTATGGCGCCCACACTTCGGTGGAGGCGCTGGTCGCCGCCATCGTGGGCGGCCTGGGAACGCTCTGGGGCCCGGTGCTGGGCGCGCTGGTGCTGCATGTGCTGGCCGACATCACGCGCAACCTGTTCGGCGAGCTGCCCGGCATCAACATGGTGATTTATGGCGTGGTGCTGGTGGCCATCGTGATGTTCATGCCGCGCGGCATCGGTGGACTCGGCGCGACGGTCCGGTCACTGTGGCGCGGGCGCGGACAAAAGAAAGGAGGCCGCGGTGGCTGATTCCCTGCTCTCCATCCAGGGCCTGTCCAGATCCTTTGGCGGCCTGCAGGCCGTGCAGAACGTGAGCCTGGAGGTTCCCCGCGGCAGCCTGACGGCCCTGATCGGTCCCAACGGCGCCGGCAAGACCACGCTGTTTGCGCTGATGTCCGGCTTTTTGAAACCCGACAGCGGCAGCGTGGTGTTCGATGGCCAGGACATCACCGGCCGCGCACCTCACCTCAATGCGCGCCAGGGCATGACGCGCACCTTCCAGATCGTGCAGCCGTTTGCCACGCAGACCGTGCGCGAGAACATCGCTGTCGGTGCGCACCTGCATCTCAAGGACAGGCGCAGCGCGCTGAGCCAGGCCGAGGAGGTCGCCGCCCGCGTCGGCTTGACGGCGCTGCTCGACAAGCCCGCGTCCGACCTGACGGTGGCGGGCCGCAAGCGGCTCGAACTGGCGCGGGCGCTCGCGACGCGGCCGCGTCTGCTGCTGCTCGACGAGGTGCTGGCCGGGCTGAACCCGCAGGAGATCGCAGAGATGATTCCGGTGGTGCGCGGTATTGCGCAAAGCGGCGTCACCGTGCTCATGATCGAGCATGTGATGCAGGCCGTGATGAACCTGGCCGAGCACGTCTGGGTGCTGGCCCAAGGGCAGCTGATTGCGCAGGGCACGCCGTCCGTGGTCACCGCCGACGAGAAAGTGGTCGAAGCTTATCTGGGCCACGGCACGGCCGCGCGCCTGCGCGCCGCCGCATTGGCGGCAACCTCGGGGGCCTCTTCATGAGTGCGCTATTGGAAATAAAGGGCCTGCGCGGTGGTTACGGCCAGGTGGAAGTGCTGCGCGGCGTGGACCTGGCGGTGCAGCCCGGCGAAATGGTCGCGCTGCTCGGCAGCAACGGCGCCGGCAAGTCCACGCTGAACAACGTGATCTGCGGCATTTACCCGGCCTGGGCCGGCCGCGTGGTTTTCGACGGCAAGGACCTGAGCCGCGCGCATTACCGCGATGTGGTGAAGGCCGGCCTGATCCAGGTGCCGGAAGGGCGCAAGGTGTTTCCCAACCTCACGGTGCTGGAAAACCTCGAACTCGGTTCCTTCACGCGTGCGCGTGAGCGCCGTGCCATCAACCTCGAGAAGGTTTTCGGGATTTTCCCCCGCCTCAAGGAGCGCCTGCCGCAGCTGGCCGGCACCATGAGCGGCGGCGAGCAGCAGATGCTGGCGATTGGCCGCGGCCTGATGGCCGAACCGCGCCTGCTGATCCTGGACGAACCGTCGCTGGGTCTGTCACCGCTGCTGGTCGACGAGATGTTCGGCCTGATCCGCAAGCTGCGGGACGGCGGTCTGGCCATATTGCTGGTCGAGCAGAACGTCGGCCAGTCGCTGGAGATCGCCGACCGGGCCTATGTCATGGAAAACGGTGGCATCCGGTTTTCGGGCAAGCCGGCGGAGCTGCTCGGCAGCGACGAGTTGCGCCGCGCCTACCTGGGCCTTTGATTTCTGATGCCTGATGCCGGTTCTGGAGACTGAACATGAAACGTCGTGACATTTTGCTTTCGTCCGCCGCGCTGCTGGCCGTGGGTGCGCATGCGCAAGCCGCGCCCACACGCATCCTGGTCGGTGCGCCGGCGGGCGGTTCCACCGACACGCTGGCCCGCACGCTGGCCACCGAACTGGGGCGCCTGCTCGGGAAAACCGTGATTGTCGAAAACCGGCCCGGCGCCGGCGGCAATATTGCGGCCGAAGCGGTGTCCAAGGCTGCGCCCGATGGCAACACGCTGTTGATGAGTTTCACCAGCCACGCCATCAATGCCTCGCTGTACCCCTCGCTGCCGTTCGACCCGATCCGCGACTTCACGCCGCTGACCTGCGTGGCGACCTCGCCCTCGGTGCTGGTGGCCCATCCCTCGGTGCCGGCGAAAGACGTGCGCGAGCTGATTGCATTGGCCAAGGCCAAACCGGGGCAGCTCAACTTTGCCATTGGTGCGGTGGGCTCGTCGCTGCATCTGGCGGGCGATTTGTTCAAGATGCAGTCAGGTGCCTTCATCGTGAACATTCCCTACCGCGGTACGGCACCGGCGATCCAGGACGTGATCGCCGGGCAAGTCGAGCTGATGTTTGCCGCGATCGGCAATGCTCAGGCGCAGGTGAAGGCCGGCAAACTCAAGGCGCTGGGCGTGACAAGTGCCAAACGCCTGCCAGCCTTCCCGGACGTGCCCGCGATCGCCGAGGTGCTGCCCGGTTACGAGTCGAGTGCCTGGTTCGGCCTGTTCGGCCCTGCGCGCATGGCCCCCGAGCTGTCCAAACGCATCAGCGATGCCGCGCGGCAGGCGATCGCCGCGCCCGAGGTGCGCCGCCGGCTCGACGCCGAAGGGGCCGTGCCTGTCGGCAATTCACCGGAAGAATTTTCGAAGTTCGTGCAGGGAGAAATCCAGCGCTGGGCCAGGGTGGTGAAGTTCTCGGGAGCCAAACCGGAATGAAGGCAGCTGTTCCACAGACCCTTGCGCAAAAGCTGATTGCCCGCGCGGCCGGACGTCCGTCGGTCTCGCCCGGCGACATCGTGACCTGCAAGGTGGATCTGGCCATGTTCCACGACTCGTCCGGTCCGCGCCGGCTCAAGCCCATGCTGGAAGAACTCGGCGCGCAGATCTGGGACAAGTCGCGCGTGGTGCTGGTGATGGACCACTACGTGCCCGAGCGTGACGACGAGTCGCGCCGGATCGTGCGCATCGCGCGCGACTGGGCGCGTGAGCAGGACCTGCCCCATGTCTACGACAGCCAGGGCATCTGCCATGTGGTGGTGGCCCAACACGGCCACATCCGGCCCGGCATGTTCTGCGTCGGCGGCGATTCACATTCACCGACGGGCGGGGCGTTCGGCGCCTACATGTTCGGCATCGGCAGCACCGAGATGCTGGGCGTGGTGGTGACCGGCGAGATCTGGCTGCGCGTGCCGCAGACCCTGCAGATGCACTGGAACGGTCGCCTGCAAAAAGGCGTGACCGCCAAGGACATGATGCTGCACATGATTGGCCGCTTCGGCATGAACGGCGGGCAGTACCAGGCGGTGGAGTTTGCCGGTCCCGCGGTCAAGGCGCTGGCCATGCAGGAGCGCATGACCCTGTCCAACATGAGCGCCGAACTCGGTGCGCAGGTCGGCCTGATCGCGCCCGACGAGGTCACCGCAGCGTGGCTGCAGGCCGCCGGCGCGCCGGCCAGCGAGCTGGGTGACCTGGACCGCTGGCAGAGCGACGAAGGTGCCGCCATGACGCGCCATGAATTCGATGCCGGCGCTCTGGCGCCGTTTGTGGCCGCACCGCACAGCCCGGCCAATGCCGATGTGGTGGGCCGCTACAGCGGCACCCCGGTGGACGTGGCCTACATCGGCGCGTGCACCGGCGCCAAGCTTGACGACTTGCGCGCCGCCGCGGAGGTGCTGCGCGGCCAGCGCGTGGCAACCGGCGTGCGCCTGATGGTGGCGCCGGCCAGCCAGAAAGACCAGAACGCCGCGCGCGAAGAGGGCGTGCTGCAGGTGCTGCTCGATGCCGGCGCCGAATTGTTCCCTACCGCCTGCGGCGCCTGCGCCGGTTATGGCGAAACCATCGGCGACAACACCACGGTGATCTCCAGCACGGCGCGCAACTTCAAGGGCCGCATGGGCTCGGCGACCGCGCAGGTCTACCTGGCCTCGCCCTACACCGTGGCGGCATCGGCGTTGCGCGGCGTTATCACCGATCCGCGTGAGGTGCTGGCATGATGCAGGCTACGGCCACCCACCGTGTCTGGAAGCTCGGTGCCGATGTGGACACCGATGTGTTGGCCCCCGGCCATGCCATGAAACACGGCATCGACAAGATCGCCACCTACTGCCTCGAATCCGTGCGCCCCGAATTCGCCGGCCAGGTGCGGCCAGGCGACGTGATCGTGGCCGGCCCCAACTTCGGCATCGGCTCGTCGCGCGAGCAGGCCGCCGCCGTGCTGGTCAAGCTCGGCGTGGCGGCGGTGATTGCTCCGTCGTTCAGCGGTCTGTATTTCCGCAACGCCTTCAATGTCGGCCTGTTGTTGCTGACCTGCCCCGAGGCCGATCGTCTGCAGGAAGCAGAACAGGTCGCACTCGATACCCAACATCTCGCGGTGATTTCAGGCACGGGCGAGCGCCTTGCCTGCGAGCCCATCCCCGACTTCCTGCTGGACATGGCGCGCAGCGGCGGTTTGATGAACCAACTACGAATCCGATTTGGCAAGGAGCCTGAACATGTCTGAGATTTCCGCGGGGCCGGCGATGGACCCTGTCACCCTGGCCGTCCTGCGGGGCCGCCTCGAGCAGGTCGCCGACGAGATGGACGCCACGCTGTACCGCAGCGCCTTCAACCCCATCATTGCCGAGGCGCACGACGCCTGCCACGGCCTGTATGACGCCGGCTCGGGTGACACGCTGGTGCAGGGCAAGTCCGGCCTGCCGGTGTTTGTCGGCGCCATGGCGTTTGCGGTACGCGCCGCGGCCCGGGTGGCGCGCGAGCGCAGCTCACCGGGTGACCCGCACGCCGGCATGGCCGACGGTGACACCTGGCTGTTCAACGACCCTTACGAGGGCGGCACCCATGCCAACGACTTCAAGCTGGTGCGGCCCTTCTTCCGCGGCGGCAAGCTGTTCTGTTACCTCGCCTCGGCCGCGCACTGGCACGACGTCGGTGGCGCCGTGCCCGGCAACTACAACCCGGCGGCCACCGAGTGCTGGCAGGAGGCGGTACAGATTCCGCCGGTGCGCATCGTCCGCGGTGGCGCGCTGGACGCCGATGTGCTGGCTATTTTGCAGGCCAATACCCGCTTGCCCGACAGCCTCTGGGGTGACCTCAATGGCCAGCTCGCCGCGCTTGAGCTCGGCGTGCGCCGCCTGCACGGCCTGCTCGACGAGTATGGCGACGCGCTGGTGCTGCAGGCCATGGGCGAGCTGCGCGCGCGCGCCGTCCGCCTCATGCGCTCGCACATTGCCTCGCTGCCCGATGGCCGCTACTCGTTCAGCGACATCCTCGACAACGACGGCGTCAAGGACGAGCCGCTGACGATTGCGCTGGACATGACGGTGCAGGGTGAACGTTTGACGCTTGATTTCTCGCGCACTTCGGCGCAGTGCGCCGGACCGGTCAACATCTCGCGCGCCACCGCAATTGCCGCCTGTTATGTCGCGCTCAAACACCTGTTCCCCGACGTGCCGGCCAATGCCGGCGTGCTCGACGCGGTCGACTTTGTGCTGCCCGACGGACTGGTCATCAGCGCGGCGCGGCCCCGGCCCGTGGGTGGTTACACCGAGACCATTCTGCGCATGATCGATGTGATCTTCAGCGCGGCGGCGCAGGCCGACCCGACCCGCGCCGTGGCCCAGGCCTACGGCACCATCAACGCGCTGTCGATTGCCGGGAACCGCACAGATGCCGCGCGCAAGGGCCAGCGCTGGGTGATGTTCAGCTTCTTCGGCGGCGGCCACGGCGCCCACTCGGGCGGCGACGGCCTGAGCCACGGCAATGCGCCGATCTCCACCGCCACGATTCCGCCGCTTGAGATTCTGGAGGCGGCCTACCCGGTGCGTTTCACCGAGTGGTCGTTACGCGCCGACTCCGGCGGCGACGGCCAGTTCCGCGGCGGTCTCGGCGCGAACTACGAAATCGAACTGTTAGAGGAGGACGCCGAGGTCTTCATCTTCGGCGAGCGCGGCAAGTCCGCGCCCAAGGGCATTGCAGGCGGCGGCGAGGCGGCGGTCAATGCCTTCAGCTACGAGAACAACAATGAATGGAAAACACCGCCTATGGTCTCCAAGATGGTCGGCATCAAGCTGAAAAAAGGCGAACGCGTGCGCTTGCAGACGCCGGGTGGCGGCGGTTACGGCGCGCCTGCAGATCGCTTGCAGGCTGCGCGTGAACGCGATCTGGCGCTGGGTTACGTGACGGCAGGCGCCGCGAAGAAGGAGGGCGCATGAGTACCGCCGGTCATCTGGTTGTCGGCGTCGATGTCGGTGGCACCTTCACCGACCTGTTTGTACTCGACGAAGCCAGCGGCAGCGCGCGCATCGTCAAGGTGCCTTCGACGCGCGGCGAGGAAGCGCGTGGCTTCATGAATGGCGTGGCGCGTGTCGCCGACTCGGCGGCCAGCATAACCACCATCGTGCACGGCACGACAGTGGGCACCAATGCGTTGCTCGAACGCAAGGTGGCGCGCACCGGCATCATCACCACGCGCGGTTTCCGTGACGTGCTGGAGATGCGCCGGCGCGACCGCCCGCAGACCTGGGGCCTGCGCGGCAGCTTCGAGCCCATCGTGCCGCGCGACCTGCGGCTGGAGGTCGATGAACGCGTGCTGGCTGACGGCAGTATCCACACCACCGTGGACCTGGACCAGGTCCGCGCCCAAGCCCAGGCCCTGCTGGCCGCGGGCTGCGAGGCAGTCTGCGTGTTTTTCATCAACACCTATGCGAACCCGGCCAATGAACGCGCCGCCGTTGCGGCCGTGCGCGAGCTCTGGCCCAACGCCCATGTGACCGCCGCCAGCGAAGTGCTGCCCGAAATCCGCGAGTTCGAGCGCTGCTCCACGGCCACGCTGAACGCGGCGCTGCAGCCGGTGGTTGGCAGCTACCTGACGCGCCTGGAGTCCGACCTGCGCGGCCAGGGCTTTGCCGGCGAACTGCTGATTGTGCAGAGCAACGGCGGCGTGATGTCGCGCCAGACGGCCTGTGATGTGCCGGTGCGCACCGCGCTGTCGGGCCCGGCGGCTGGCGTGATCGCCTGCGCGGCGATTGCCCGCTCGGCCGGTTTCCCCAACGCCATCACCGGCGACATGGGCGGCACCTCCTTCGATGTGTCGCTGGTCGCCAAGGGCGAAGCGGCGCTGTCGGCGCAGACCTCCATCGAGTTCGGCATGGTGGTGCGCTCGCCCATGATCCAGATCGAGACCATAGGCGCCGGCGGCGGCTCCATCGCCTCGGTCGATGCCAGCGGCATGTTGCAGATCGGCCCCGAATCGGCCGGCAGCAACCCGGGCCCGGCCTGTTACGGCCGCGGCAACACGCGCCCGACGGTGACCGACGCGAACGTGCTGCTGGGCCGGATCGCCGCCGACCGGCCGCTGGGTGGCGGCCTGCTCGCGGCCATGGACGCCGGCAAGGCGCGCGCCGCGATTGATCAACATGTGGCGCAGCCTCTGGGGCTGGACGTGATGGCTGCGGCTGAAGCCATTTTGACGGTGGCCAACGCCAAGATGGCCGGCGCGATTCGCGTGGTGTCCATCGAACGCGGGCACGATCCGCGCAACTTTGCCTACATGCCCTTTGGCGGTGGCGGCGCACTGCATGTGTGCGCCATGATGCGCGAAGTCGGCGTGACCACCGGCATTGTGCCGCGTTATCCCGGCGTCACCTCGGCCCTGGGCTGCGTGATGGCCGACATGCGGCACGACGCGGTGCAGACCCTGAACAAGGGCCTGGCCGAGCTCGACATCGCCGACCTGCGCCAGCGCATCACCACCGTGGCGGCAGCCTGCCAGCAGCGGCTGGACTCGGCTGGCGTGCGTTTCTCCGAGGTGCAGGAAGTCATCGCGCTGGACATGCTGTATGCGGGCCAGACGCACACGGTGCAAGTGCCCTTGCCGGTGACGCAGGTCGAGCTGATCACGACAGCGGTGATTCAAACCGCCTTCGAAGCGGCCTACCTGGCGGCCTTTGGCCGCGTGCTGGGTGGCATCGCGATCCGCGTCATGAACCTGCGCTACGCCCGTATCGGCGTGCGGCCCAAGTTCGACCTTGCGGTGCTGGCCCCGACGGGCGCCGGCTCCACGGCGTCCAGCGGCGAGCAGCAGGTGTTTTACGCCGGACGCTGGTGGGCCGCCGTGCGTTACCCGCGCCTCGAATTGCCGGTTGGTGCGCGCATAGACGGCCCGGCCATTCTCGAGCAGCCGGACACCACGGTCTGGCTGGAGCCCGGCTTTTTTGCGACGGTCGACAGCTTCGGCAACCTGCTGGTCCAACCCTCCTGACACCATGAAGACTTCACCGAAAAAAATCGCGCTGATCATCGTCGATCTGCAAAACGATTTCCTCTCGCCCGAGGGCGCTTATGCGCGCGGTGGCGCCGCCAGCGCAGCCGCTCGTGAACTGCCCGGCCGCGTGGCCGGCGTGGCGCGTGCGGTCAAGGCCGGTGGCGGCCTGGTGGCGTCCAGCCAGTTCACGCTCTGGCCGGACGCCCAGGGCGAGCCCATGATCTCGCCACACCTCCTGGCCCTGCGCCCTTTCCTGCGCCGCGGCGACTTCGCCCCCGGAAGCGCGGGCCAGGCCAATGTGGCCGAGCTGCAGCCCCTGATCGATGTCTCGGTCTGCAAGGTCGCCTACTCGGCTTTTTTCAACACCCAGCTCGACTGGGTGTTGCGCCATGCGGGCATAGATACCGTGGCCGTCTGCGGCATCGTCACCAACGGTGGTGTGGCCAGCACGGTGCGTGATGCCCACATGCGCGAATACCACACCATCGTTCTGAGCGACGGCTGCGCGGCCTTCAAGCCCGAAGTCCACGCCACCTCGTTGGCCGACATGGGCACGCTGGCGCAGGTCATGCGCTGCGAAGAATTTATTCAGTCCTTGTCATGACATTGCCCGTGATTCGCCGCGCTGAACGCATGGACGCACCGGTCCATGTGCCGGTTGCGATTGTGGGCGCCGGCGCCTGCGGCCTGACCGCGGCGCTGATGCTGCGCGACGCCGGCATCGATTGCGTGGTGCTCGAGCGCGACGCCGTGCCCAGCGGCTCGACCGCGCTGTCCTCGGGCTTTGTGCCCGCACCCAACACGCGCGTGCAGAAATCGAAAAACATTGAAGACAGCCCGCAGCGTTTTGCGGCAGACATCCAGGCCAAGGCTCATGGCACCGCGGCTCCTCACCTGGCCACGGCGTATGCCGAGGCGATCGGACCGGCGATGGACGCCCTGCAAGCCAGCCACGGACTCGAGTTTGTGCTGCTGGACGATTTCCTCTACCCCGGCCACAGCCGGCACCGCATGCACGCGGTGCCCGAGAAAACCGGCGCCGACCTGATGGCGCGCCTGCAGCAGGCCGCTGAAGCGGTCGATGTGCCCATCGTGACCCGCGCGCTGGTGCGTGAGCTCTGGCTCAATGACCGCGATGAAGTTCTGGGCGTCGCCTACGAGCGGCCCGACGGCACGCTGGAGCAACTGTCCTGCGACGCGCTGATCCTCGCCTGCAACGGTTTTGGCGGCAATGCGGCGATGGTGCAGCAACTGCTGCCCGAGATGAAAGACGCCACCTTTGCCGGCCACACCGGCAACGACGGCAGCGCGATCGCCTGGGGCCGCGCGCTGGGCGCACGCCTGGCCGACCTCGGCGGTTACCAGGGTCACGGCTCCTGGGCCGTGCCGCAGGGCGCGCTGGTGTCGTGGGCGCTGATGATGGAAGGCGCGGTGCAGATCAATGCGCTGGGCCGGCGTTTTCACGACGAAACCGGCGGTTATTCGGAAGCCGCGGTGCAGGTGCTGGCGCAGCCGGGCAGCATGGCGTGGAATGTATTCGACGAGGCCTTGCTCCCCTTCGCACGCAGCTTTCCCGATTTCTGCGAAGCGGAAGCCGCCGGCGCGCTCAAACGCTGCGACGACGAAGCCGCGCTGGCGGCGCTGATCGGCTGCTATGCGGCCGCATTGCATGCCACGCTGGCGGCGGTGGCACCTGGCGCCGCGGCGCCCGACGGCCGCGTCTTCAAGCGCGCGCTGCAAGCGCCTCTCTACGCGGTCAAGGTCACAGGCGCGCTGTTTCACACCCAGGGCGGACTCGACATCGATGCACACTGCCATGTGTTGCACGAAGACGCGAGCCCCTTCACCAACCTGCTGGCCGCCGGCGGCGCCGCGCGCGGAGTCTCGGGCAACGCGGTCTGGGGCTACCTCTCGGGCAACGGCCTGCTTAGCGCGATGGCGGGCGGCTACATCGCGGCGCGCAGCGCGGCCACGCTACTGGAAACCAAGCCATGAACCCATCTCTTTCACTGAGGCAGCGTCTGGCGCAGGCGCAAGCCGTTCTGGCCCCTGGCGTCTATGACGCACTCAGCGCGCTGGTGGCCGAGCAGGCCGGCTTCGAGGCGCTTTACCTGTCGGGCGCGTCGATCGCCTACACGCGCCTGGGCCGCTCCGACGTGGGTTTGACGACATTCACCGAAGTGGCCGACACGCTGGCGCGAATTACAGAGCGCGTGAGCTTGCCTGTCATCGTGGACGCCGACACCGGCTTTGGCAATGCGCTCAACGTCATGCGCACCGTCAGGGGCTTCGAGCGCGCCGGCGCGGCCATGATCCAGATCGAAGACCAGACATTTCCCAAACGCTGCGGCCACCTCGACGGCAAGGCCGTGGTGCCGGTGCAGGAGATGGTCGGCAAGCTCAAGGCAGCACTCGACGCCCGCACCAGTGCGGACACGCTGATCCTGGCACGCACCGATGCGATCGCGGTCGAGGGCCTGGACGCCGCGCTGGAGCGCGCCGAGCGTTATTTCGAATGCGGCGTGGACGCCCTGTTCATCGAGGCCCTGCGCACACCCGAGCAGATGGACACAGCCTGCGCGCGTTTTGCGCAGCGCATCCCCATGCTCGCCAACATGGTCGAAGGCGGCAAGACCCCGGTACAAAGCGCGACCGAACTCGGGGCACGCGGCTTTCGTATCGTCATTTTCCCAGGCGGCACCGTGCGCGCCGTGACGCACACGCTGCAGGGCTACTACGCCAGCCTGCACCAGCACCAGACCACGGCGCCATGGCAGAAACAGATGCTGGACTTTGACGGGCTCAATGAGGTCATCGGCACGGATGAGCTGATGGCGGACGGAAAGCGCTACGAGTAGCACGGTTGCCGCGAATGAATCATTGGCTGTCATCCCGGACTCGATCCGGGAACTGGCCTGGTAGCGTCAAATGGCCCGTGAGCCATTTCACGCCTATGATCTGCAGAAATTGTTCAACGCTATTCCCGCCCCTGAACGCTGATGCGAAAACGCCATGGACCGATGGATCTTTTTATTCCTCACGGTGGGATTCGCCTTTCTCACCCTGGACGCGTTCCTGTCGAAAAATCCAATCAAGGACGCGCCGTACAGCACCACTCCTGGCGCATGGAAGCGTGGTTTAAACCGCTTCTTTCTTGTGGATCAGGACAAGATGCAAAGCCGCCTTGCGTTCCCTTTTGGTGGTCTTGGTCTGGGGCTTCTGGCCTGGCTTTTTCTTGCGATGACTGTACTTCTGTCGATATTGACGGTCAGGGCCTTCCTGTCTTGAGCGCCCCGCACCGAGCGCATACTCCTGCCTGAAGTCATGACCATCCCCGCCGAATACCAGCGCGCCTCCGTCGAGTTCGAGAAGTTCATGGTCGACGCGCGTGACCTGGCCGGGCTGGCCACCACCAACATGGCCTACAACATGGTGGTCGGCGTGCTGCATGTGTTTCGCCGCCGGCTCAGCGTGCAGAAGGCGCTGCGGTTTGCAGGTGTTCTTCCGGCAGTGCTGCGCGCCATTTTTGTGTCCGACTGGGACACCGAACAGCCCCGGCTGGCCTTCGGCGATCTCGCGTCCATGACCAGGGAAGTCAAGCAACTGCGCCAGGCGCACAACTTCTCGCCCGACACGGCCATTCACGACGTGGCCCTGGCTCTTCGCCGCCATGTCGACCCGCAGGAACTGGAAC
>ERZ1292640.1391-Hain-H43-02um-R1-1391-length-20015-cov-6_pt1 | contig 20015 bp, 29 predicted proteins | sample MGYA00564404_ERZ1292640 | MGnify/ENA primary metagenome ERZ1292640 (study PRJEB36523, sample SAMEA6512636) | groundwater metagenome | collected 2019-01-08 | study: AquaDiva: Metagenomics assemblies of 32 groundwater samples
AGGAGATAATATGGATATATTGAATATGAGTGACTTGCAGATAAGTTTGATTATCATTGGCATCATAGTTATCGCCGGTGTCGCTGTCTTCAACTGGTTGCAACAACTACGTTATCGCCGTAAAGTACAAGCAGCATTTGATCATAAACACGATGATATACTTTTAGATTCCTATAATCCTGAAGAAATTGTTCAGCGAATTGAACCGAAATTTAATAAAACCCCAATATCCGATATCCAATCGGATCCATTTACACAAATTGATTCATCCATTTTACAGCGTGAAGCTAAAAAAACATCGATTACACCCAACCCGTCGATCAATACACCGTTAAGCACACCTATAAATTCATCGCCACCCTCGCCCCTATTAGATTATGACAACAATACGAATTACATTGTTAACATTAGATCAGAATCTATTATTGCTAATACCTATATCGCTAAATTATTGCAAAGAAAATTTGATTTTGGGAAACCTGTTTGCTGGCTCGGTCAACGGCATAAAAACGAACCATGGGAAGAAATAACCAATGAAACTAATGTCGATAGTGACGGTTACATACATTTAAAAGGCTGTCTGCAACTTGCTGACAGAACCGGCCCTATCAGTGAAATCAATTTATCTAAATTCAGGGACTTGGTACAAGATTTTGCTACGCAGATGCATGCTGCGACAGATTGCCCGGATATTGTCAGTACGCATGAGAAAGCCGTAATACTCGATAAATTCTGCGCTGAAGTGGACGTAATGATCGGTATTAATATTATTAGTAAAGATGATGGAGCATTTGTTGGAACCAAGATTCGCGCACTAGCGGAAGCTTCTGGATTCAAACTTGAATCAGAAGGATTATTCAAATATCGTGATGACAATAATAATGTTTTATTTACGCTGAGTAATTATGAGTCCCCTCAATTCCTGCCGGAAAACATGAAATCACTGACAACTCACGGCGTAACTTTCTTGTTGGATGTTCCAAGAGTTGCGCATGGAGAAAGAGTATTCGATCAAATGACCCATCTCGCAAAAATCTTCTCTAATACGCTTGGCGGCATTATGGTTGATGACAATCGTGTTCCATTGAGCGATAGTGGAATCCTGAGAAGCAAGCAGCAATTAGTCGAAATACAATCCACAATGAAAAAGAATCATATTAATGCAGGCAGCGCAAATGCCTTGCGTCTGTTCGTATAAGTAAAATCCTTTGGACCTGAAAAATTAAAAATAGCTGCTTAAGTATCCGCAACCATTACAACTGATATAATTATCATCAGTAAGTTATGTTATATAACATAGGGTTAACAGAATTTATTAGCTTCAATTGTGGAATAGTCGATTGCGGCCGTAAATATCAAGTAATGTAATAGAATGATTACACGCTATATGTAATAAATTTTTAGGGGATATGAATGGATCAATCTTCAAAGACGGAACAACCTTTCTCACCTATTGAAGTCAATCTTGAATCAGGAAAAGATTACTACTGGTGCGCCTGCGGCCGTAGTAAATCCCAACCTTTTTGTGATGGTTCTCATAAAAATACTAATTTCACACCTAAAAAATTTAAAATTCCAGAGAGTAAAGCAGTTTGGCTATGTACCTGTAAAAAAACCAATAATGCTCCTTTTTGTGATGGCACTCATCGTAAGCTGTAATATTATTGCAACCAACAATACTTTCACCAAAATGCAATCGAACGGCACCGCCGGAATAAGTGAATTAAAATTTTGGCTATCAATTAACCCTTTAATGGTTCAAAATGTAGCGTATCCATGGAAACAGAATTAAAGTCTCTAGAAGAAAAAATTTTTCTGCTTTTACGCTTGTACCAGGATATGCGCATGGAGAATAATGAGTTACGTAAAGAGCTTGCAGATACTTATGCTCAGAATGAGAAATTGAATGAGAAAATTTACGTTGCGGCTGATCGGCTTGAAACTCTTCTATTGAATATGCCGGATGATGAGTAATAAGACATTAAATATTCATGTAATGGGCCGTGAGTTTTGTATCACCTGTCCTGATGAGGAGCAAGAAGAAATTCAGCTTGCCGCAGCTTACCTGGACAGAAAAACTCAAGAAATCAAAGCAGAAGGAAAAGTTATAGGCTCTGATCGCGTCGCAATCATCGCAGCTTTGGGCATTGCACATGAATTACTTACGCTACGTGATGGAATCGGTTATGACATGGATGGATTTAGGCGTAGAATTGTATCCTTAAGAAAGAAAGTTGATGAAACAATGATCGAGAAATAAAATCAGGACTGGATATATAAGTTTAATCCCTGCGGTGTTTGTTAAGACCTTTATTCTTTGAACCAATTATTAGAAAATGGTTGTGGACTTTAGTGATAGTGGTGTGCGCATTCATATTGGATGTGCCCGAAATATCCGTGAAACAACCGCCTTGGACCTTATGGTTCAAGAAAATGGTCTGACGGCATTAGTGGGGAGCTTCTACAGGGCAAGTAATGTTTTGTTACGTTTCTTGCCCTTTTAATTTATCTCTTGAAATTTAATATATTACGGTTATTTCGCCATGCCTCGAGGCGATAAAGCTAAGTCGGCTTTCTATCCAAAAACATTCCTGTTTGATATTGGCCGTGTTTTACTCAATTTTGATTTTGAATCATCCCTTACCAAGCTGATACCAGAAAGTATCGGCAACCCAAAAGAACGTATTCAACGCGTACTTGAGCAAAAAGATACGCTAGAAACCGGATTGATCGACCCGATCAATTATGCTAATTGGGCACTGCAGACTCTTGGAAGCAATGCTCCATTAAACCAGTTTTATCATACATGGCAACAAATTTTTACTGTCAATGAGCCCATGTGGCGTTGCGTCCGTCAACTTGCCTATAAAGGACATTCGTTGATGCTGATTTCGAATATCAGCGCAATCCACTGCCCCTGGATATTTACTGCTTACCCTGAATTCTCTTATTTTGGGCATAAAGTTTTATCCTTTGAGATCGGTATGCTGAAACCGGAATTAGCTATCTATCAATATGCTATCAACACGTATCAGCTTGATCCGGCATCGATCATTTATATCGACGATCAGCCGCAAAATATTGCATCGGGGGAAAAACTGGGTTTTCAATGCTGGCAATATGATTTGAATCATCACCAAGTTTTTGAAATATGGCTTGAAAAAATCTTAGCAACAGATTGACTTAAAGCTTTTTATCCATCGAATCAAATTTCATGTTTTCCAATGTGGCAGCCTCACTTTCTGTACAGGCCATATCAACATATTGATCAATCAATATAAAGTTATCTTTCTTCCAGAAAATGTTCAACCATCGCTTGCTTGTGTTCTATTTGACCAAATGAAACATCTTTTAATTGGCCTTTGCGATCAAACAGAATGCAGGATGGTGTTCCTTGCAAAGCAAAGCGTTCAAAAGTCTCTGCTTTCATAGACTTTTGTTCCATATAATGCCTGACTTGCTGAAGCACAGATTTCTTTTGCTCACCACTAAACTTCTCAAATTCGGGGAGAAATTCACGTGCATAATGTAATACTCTCGCATCAGTTACAGGTTCAGTTTCAACCACTACACGATCCATCCCAACCGCAAAAGGTATTTTCCACTGAAGCTTGCCCTGGGATAACATGCCATATTGATTGAGCGCTTTAAGTGTTTGACCTATCACTTCGCCTGTTTCAACCAATTTCCGTAAATTCTCAAGTGTATTTTTATCATAATCTTCAAATGCGGTAGCCAAACCAATGACAACCAATCCCTTGTGCGCATATTTATTATGCAAATCAACCGCCTTAGGGAGAGAGTAAATAAAACAACCAGGACAATTAACTTGAAAAACCTCGATCAACACGACCGAGCCAATCAGGTCGCTGAGTGTAATTGGTCCGCCTTGCACCCAAGTATCAACTGTAATATCAGAAAGTAAGTGATTATTCATGGTTAAAATAGTTAGAATGAGCAAAAAACCTGGAATATTACAGAAGTTAGGGATTATATTGCAGGATTTTGTTAAATTAAATCTTTAATTCAAAGCTAGAATTGCCTTAAACATGACAGCCTATCAAGAAAATGCGTTACTGGTTAATGAAATCAGAGCCTGCTGAATTCAGTATTGATGATTTTGCAGCACTGCCGAGCCAAACAATTGCGTGGGAAGGCGTGCGTAATTATCAATCGCGCAATTTTATGCATCATCAAATGAATATTGGCGACCAGGCCTTCTTCTATCATTCCTGTTGCAAGAATCCCGGTATAACGGGAGTTGCGATCATCAGCAAACCGGCTTATCCGGATGCCACGCAATTTAATACCCAAAGCAGGTATTTCGATCCTAAAGCAACGGAAAACAATCCGCGCTGGTTTAATGTTGAAATCACCCTGGTAAAAAGAACCCGCCTCATTCCGATCAAGGAACTCAGGCAATATCCCGATTTGCACAGAATGCGGGTGCTGCAGACAGGCAACCGCCTGTCGATCACCCCGGTTGACCCGGCAGAATGGCAATTCATTATGAGCATCCTGTAATGCGATCGAATTTCTTTTATCGAGGCTGAACCATGGAATGGTGGCTGATTTATCTGCTAACCGGCGCGTTTGTAGGTTTCTTCGCCGGTTTACTCGGCATCGGCGGCGGACTCATCATCGTGCCCATGCTGATCACCGCATTCACCATCCAGGAATTTCCCACCGATCGCATCATCCATCTGGCGCTCGGCACCACGATGGCCACCATCATTTTCACCTCGGCTGCCAGCCTGCGCACGCATCACCAGCATGGCGCGGTGGATTGGCAGATCGTCAAAAATATCACACCAGGCATTCTTCTCGGCACTTTCGGCGGAGCCACCCTGGCGGGCTCGATGACGGGCCAGTTGCTAAGCCTTATTTTTGTCATTTTCATCTTTTACGCCGCCACGCAAATGCTGCTGCAATTCCGCCCCAGCCCGATGTTCCAGTTACCCGGCAAAACCGGCATGTTGCTCGCCGGTGGCATAATCGGCGCACTCTCCAGCCTGGTTGCCATCGGCGGCGGATTATTGTCCGTGCCATTTCTGACTTTGTGCAAAATCAAACTGCAACATGCCATCGGCACCGCCGCCGCCATTGGTTTTCCCATTGCACTGGCGGGCACCGCCGGTTATATCGCCAATGGCTACCTGCAAGCGGAAGCGCTGCCAGAATATAGTCTCGGTTATGTGTATTTACCGGCATTAATCTGGCTGGTATCCGCCAGCATGCTGACCGCACCGCTCGGCGCAAAGCTCACCCACTCCACCCAAACCGCCATTCTACGAACGATCTTCGTTGTGCTGCTATATGGCCTGGGCATCAGGATGCTGATGAGCTTATTCTAATTGGCGAAAGAGCGAGATTCCGGTGTGCAAATGAGCGCCTTGTAGCCATTTTTAACAGTGAAATTGCATTTGCAACAGGATTCCAACGACCTACAAAGGTTTCAATCGCTTCAGATCGCGATAAAAATTTTCATGCGAGCCAAGTGTGAGTAATTTGATTGTCTCTTGATCAAGGATACGATAGGACAGCAGATACAACTGGTTGGATAAACTAAACTTGTAGATTCTGATGCCGGCCAGATCGCCTATTTTTTCTTCCCCAATCTCAGGGTTAGCGATGATGGAACGAACGGCCACATCGAGACCAGTTTTTTGCTGCTTATGCAGTTTCTTGGCAGTACGTTCGAATGAAGGTGTGACCAGTAAACGCATCAGTCAAACTTGTATTCACCGGCCGGTTCTTCCAAATCGGCAATCATGATTTGGCGGATCATGGCAAAAGGCAAATCAGGATTTTCTTCGGCAATTTTTCCGATTCTTGACCAATACTCAATTTGTTTGGGTATTGAGCGGTGCTCGATCAGTGCATACTGCTTGGCCTGATTAACAAGGTTTTCAGGTAATTTGACATTGACTGACATAGTGGCGATCTCTTCTTTTCACAGGAGGAGCTATTCTAGTCCATTAAGATCTTAAATGGAACCTCTGACTCCTGGATGGCGCAGGCTTATCCAGGCTACTGCTCTTCGAATTCACTCTTGGCAATGCCTGACTGGCGAATGATGGATTGAACTGTTCCGATGCGTATTTCAGAATGATTGGGTACCGGTACAGTAATTGTGGTATTTTCCAATCGTTTTTGCATAACGATGTGGCTACCGCGCTGACGAATTTCAATAAAGCCGTGACGTGCCAGAATACTACAAACTTGTTGCCCGGATAAAACCCGCAGCTTACCCAATGGCAATCTCTAATCGGGTAATGTAAATCTCGTCATGAAGCCGCTGCTGAATTTCCGCCGGTGATGCAGTTTCAAAGAATAATTCCAGCGCTTCCCGAAGATTCTCCCGTGCTTCTTGAACAGTATCGCCTTGGCTGGCAATGTCGAGCTCCGGGCAGAAGGACACGTAGCCGTCACCTTCACGCTCAATAATGGCCGTCATTTGTTTTTGCATGATCTTTATACTCCAGGACTTGATTCATGAGTGAGAAATCGGGAGATTCTATTTCACGTAACGGTTATGCCGTTCAATTATAACAACATAAACAGTTAGATCTTAAAAAGCAAATAAGTATTGCGAATTGCAAGACCTGGTACCTGTAGCGCTTAACTCATCGGCAATATTCTCAATTCGCGACCTGGCCCCATGTTTTCCAAAAATTAAAGCGTCAAAGACAGTGCCATGTACAGAATAGGTACCCATTGAACAAAGCTGTGATCTGGAGTTTTAATATTGATCATAGAGCATGGCTTCACCACTTATAGAATAGGTACTTGTACAGTTTACAACATGATAAGGAGGCCTATAATCATTACCAGTCCTTGTTACTGTCAGTGATCCAGTAATTTCGAAATACTGTAATATATAAATAAAAGAATAGAAAGTTCGTGAATGCTTGAGGAGCTTAAGACTAAGAACGTTGGATTCAGTACCACGAAAGGGGCTATCCTTCTCCTTTGAACTTGTCAATGATAAGGACTTATCTCCAACCAGATGACCGCTCCATTCATATTCATCTCCTAAGTAGAGACCTCCGAAGTAGACCAAGTTCTGCCTGATGGATCCATCTTCCAATACAAAAAGATCGAAAATATCTATACGAAAGCTGTCGAAGTAGTACCCGTTGCAATCAGAGGACACAATCTGGGCGTGTATGTCCAATGTAGTTTTATGACCACGAAGACTTATGTTATTTGTAGTACTATCAATTTTCACACTCCAACAACCAGACTGCCCATCGTTTGTTAGCATAGTACCGCTAACAATATTAGCTAATTGATCAATTTTTCCTGTATATGTAGTTGAGCGGTCAAGACTTAAAGTAACAGTAGTTCCATTTAATGTCCAATGCCCTGTGTGCACATCGTCAGGCGCTGATGTGTCATCGTAATGAATAAATGTTCCGTCACTATTAATGACCCATCTTGCTTTACTTGCCTTCCCTACATCTCCATGACAACTCCCGTCCACTACTACATCATAAACACCGACAATGCTTCTTACATTAGCTAGTTCCCGCGACATCGCAGTAACAATATTGTTAATAGAATGCCGCTCATATATATTGGTTGGAATTAAGTAACTTACATCATCAGCATTAATATTAACGGATTTGATAGATCCTAATAATGTTCCTCTAGATGCAGAAACATAATCATATTCTCCATTTTGATCATGAGAAACAATATTAGTAATAGATGAGTTAGTACCAAAAAGCCAAGGATTGTTTTCCAAATGGAAAGCTTGTATCTTATCCATAGCCTGCATTGTACCATTTGAAAATGGGGCCGGATTAAACGTTATTGCCTTTTGCTTATAGATGTTCGCAACGAACGCTGCAATACCACCGCCCAACGAATGCCCTGTGAATACTAAAGAATAGTCGTGCACCGACGACGAGCCATCATTTTTAATCCTAAGAACACTCTCAGCGAGATCCCGACCAGCCTCAAATTGCTTTGGATATATCCCAATATATTGAGCTCCATCTGTGAATATATCTTCAGCATCAGCAGTGCCAGCATAGGTCACTGTAATAGTTTTTTCCTTATCATTCAAGTAGACCGAAGCGTTGAATCCATAATTATTTGGATCGCTTGTGTAAACTTTGCGCCAATCAGTTGACTCTTGCAAGTCACCGTCTTGATAAACTCTCATACTTTGTACCGCAAACGGCTGAGCTTCTTGTATGCAAGACACATCACACTCATATACGTCAGATGACGTATATGCAGAGAGGACTACACTCGCATTGGAAGCTAGTAACAAAAACAACAATACTAAAAAAGATTGGTTTATTTTGTGTATGGCTCTACTGATCTGATAATTACCGAGTTTTTTCAGGGTTATTTTTGTCATTCTTCCGGCTCATTTTCTTATCCAACTTATCCATTTGTTCTGGAGTCAACACTGTTTGCAAGCTTGTGCGTGTTTGCTCCTGGATAAGTTGTAGTTTCTTTCGCTCTTCGTTAAATACGGTCTCAACTTTCTTCTTTTCAGTATTAAAAATAGCTTCTACTTTAGATCGCTGCGTTTCATTTAATCCCAGTTCTTCGCTGATCCGGTTAACAACTTCTTTACTATCTGGAACTGTATTCTGTTCTTGAGCCAATGCCACAACAGGAGAAAGAGAAAGACACAAGGCGATAGTCATACCAATTGATCTTTTTCGCATAAATACTCTAAAAAAGTTTATGAAAAGTGTCTTTAATAAAAATTATATCTATATTTTTCCTAGAAAAGGCCGGAGATAGAGCGTGCTAACCCATTGGTTAATTCAAGTGCGGCCTCTTCATACTGTAAGTTGACCTTGTTGGCAGTGCTTACCACGCGAGTACGGTATTTATTCATATCACTAACCTTTGTGGAAGTTTGCCTTCTTGCTCCACCCACACCTTGCTTTGCATCTTGTTGTTTATCTTCTCTGACAATAACTCCATCATCCACACGTTCTGCGATTTCAACATCGGTAATCGCCATAAAGGTCACATCCTTAACTGCGGCACCAGCAATCGTATCAGCAATACCGAAAGCAGCCATACCTGCCAAGCCACCAATGCCCGCACCTGCCCAACCATCAATTGCTGCACCAGCAGCTGTTCCTACAGCGGCACCCAGTGAAACACTACCACCGTAGCCGGATCTCAAAGCAGATTCTGCGGCCGTTGGACTGGCCTTGTCGACACTCAATATATTAACTTGCAGCCAATATCTCGCCTCTTTTGGATTATTGGTAATCCGATAACCTCTACCTTCAAGAGCTCTAATAACTGTGGCAGTTATATCAAAATTGGTTTTATCGGATGTATTTCGAATGTTCAGGTAAACTATTTTTAGATCCGGCTCGACAGGATCCAAGAAAATGGAATCACTCATCTTGGTTTGGACATCAAGATCTTTTTTTGCAATAGATGTATGAACTGCCGCGCATCCACTTAAGATCAATGAAATCATAATAATTCCTGTTAGCATCCAAGAATATTTATATTTGTTGATGAAGTTACTCATCTTATATCCACCTCTGTGCGGTTAAATTAAAAGAACTATTTCTATATCATAAAGTCAGCCGTGGCTTGTAAGGCCCGCTCACTTAATGCTTAGCAGGAGAATTACCACCCGAATAATAAGGGTTGTATGCATTTACTCCATAAACCCCACCAAAATACGGACGTGCGTAGCCCCCCAGATAACTGCCATAACCGAAGTTCTGCCCCCAGACACAACCCAATCCGACACACCCTCCTGGATAACCTTTGGATTGACGAGAAGGAGTTCCACGTTGTGTGGCTTCTTTAAGTGCGGCGTTCAAAGCAGCATCAGAGGGCACACTAAACGGTTTAGATAGGACTCCTGCATTAAACCGTTTTTGGATGTCACTCATATCTTGATCAGCAAAAACAGCGCAATTCATGGAAGACATGAACATAGTTCCATAGACAATAAATTTAATTCTAGTCATTGAGCACCTCCTTGTCGCTCTTCCCTCAGCTTTATAGCGCTGAGTATAAATTTTTCAGGCTCTTTGCCGCGGGGTAGTTTATTCATACAATCTAAAGTTAGTCTTCTTCATAACTACCATCAACTGACTTTATCCAAGTCGCATTGGTAAAATAATCTGAAATGATATCTGCTCCTGTGGCAAAGCAATCAGACACAAGTTTATGTGTAGTGGTACCAATCATAGTAAATGTAACAGTATCAGACATGCGATAACAAGTATTATAATTAATGACTAAGTCCACTTTTTCTTTAGGTGCATTAATCCAACAGGTTGTTTTATTAGCTTCTGCTAAATAGTCAACCGAAGGGTCATCAAGTTTATAAGATGGAACTCCTGTATATTCAATGCGTGAGAATTTATTAATTTCAAGTAAAGAAATACCAGTTTTTTCTACAAGTGTATTACACTCCTCATCAGTATCATCAGTCTCATCTGGATCAACACATTTTCCATTTGTTGAAACATTGAGCGTTTTATTATTGAGTATATACGATACACCATCTTTAAAAACTGAAGCCGAAGTCACTGGTGGTATATTACATGATGAAATAGCATTAGAAGCAGTTGAAATTTCATTTATTAGATTTGGAACGGTATCTATAAACGTTGGGGCACCTGTTCCCCATGGTCCGCCAAACACAAAAATATTATCTTCTTTCGCCCCAACGTAAATTCCTGTCGAAGAGTAGTATCTAAAGATCCAAGGATCAATTATTTTTGTCGGTGGTTCTCCCGGGAAAAGGTCTTGATATTTGCTTTCTGCCCAATTAAAGATCGTTTCTATTTCGCTTGTGTTGGTGTTAGCAAATGTTAAATTAATATTTGCCAGTAAAGTAAATGTACAAAGTAGTAAAAATCTGTGCTTTGTGTTCTTTTTCATGATTAGTAAGTGGAGTTAACTAATGGTAAGTAACGCGAATAAGGAAAAAATACATGAAAGTTTTAATTTCTCAAAATTATTAATTGCAATTCAGTATTATACAAACGCAACATAATATAACAAAAATAAACGCCTTTTCCTACTAAAATGCTATACATGTAGGGGACTGAGGTCGGTTGGCAATAGTGGAGTCCAACGGGTTAAGCGGCGAACAGCTTTTCATAATATTGCCGCATGAATGCAGCGGGTGACAGGTAGCCTAAGCGAGCCTGTTTCCGTTGCCGGTTGTAGAAGATCTCGATGTATTCGGTGATCTCCCGTATTGCCTGTACTCTGGTGCGGTAGCGCCGATGGTGAACCAGCTCATTTTTGAGCGTTCCCCAGAAGCTTTCCATCGGAGCGTTATCCCAACAATCACCTTTGCGGCTCATGGATGCTGTCATGCCAAACTGTTCCAGCAACTTCTGGTAATCGTACGCGCAGGACTGGCTACCTCGATCCGAGTGGAGAATCAATACCTTGGCCGGGCGCTTGGCAGAAACGCCTCGAAACAGGGCTTGCATGATCAGGTTTTTTGTCATCCTCTCGCTCATGGCATAGCCGACCAGTTCACCGCTGAACAGATCCTTCAGTCCAGCCAGGTACAACCAGCCTTCGCCAGTCGAGATGTAGGTGATGTCACTCACCCACACCCGGTTAGGTGCCGTCACAGTGAAGTTCCGCTCCAGCAGGTTAGGCGCCACAGGCAGGGTATGCCTGGAATCGGTGGTCACCTTGAATTTCCGTTTCTGCTTGCAACGCAGCCCCAGCTTCTTGCGGATGCGCTTGATACGATCCACACCGACTCGAATACCATGGTCGGCCAGATCACTTTGTAGCCGTTCCGCGCCACAGGTCTCCCGGGTACGCTGGTGTGCCGCTCGAATCTCGATTTCAAGACGGGCACTCTCCTGTGCTCGCAACGATAAGGGGCGGTCCCGCCAGGCGTAAAAGCCACTTTCAGAAACTTCAAAAACCCGGCTCATCACCGCTACCGGATAGTGCTGTCGCAGCGCTTCCATTCGACCGTACTTCACCGCGACTCCCTCGCAAAGTAGGCCGTCGCTTTTTTTAGTAGGTCACGCTCCATTCTGACTTCAGCCAGTTCACGCTTGACCCGGGCCAACTCCATTTCCAACTCGGTCAATGGCTTCTGATTCTTGCCAACATCACCCAATTTACCCTGGCGCGACGCATAAACCCAGTTCTTCAGCGTTCCTGTCGGCAATGACAATCGCCTTGCCGCTTCAGATACCGTCAGCCCATCCACCTCATGCAGATTCACTGCCTGCGCCCGAAATTCTTGCGTGTAAATCCCTCTTGGTATCCGTTCCATCTCAGTCCTCCATTTCCAGTATTTTACAGAAACGTTGGACTCCATTTTTTCCAGCCTACCTCATGATTGCCATTTTCGTTCGCATAGAAGTTTATCATGTCAACAACCTCAATGCTTCTTGGTATTTTTCCATCGTCTGCCGCAAAATATCATCCGGCAATTCAGGCGCCGGTGCCTTTTTGTTCCAATCCTGTTTTTCCAGCCAGTCACGCACAAACTGTTTATCGAAACTGGGCGGGTTCTGCCCTGCCCTATACTGATCGGCTGGCCAGAAACGGGACGAATCCGGGGTCAGCGCTTCGTCGATCAGATAAAGTTCGCCGGCGTCATCCAGGCCGAATTCGAATTTGGTGTCGGCGATGATAATGCCACGTTGCGCTGCGTAATCAGCCGCTTCGGTGTAGAGCTGTATGGCTTTTTCGCTGACTTTCGCGGCCAAGGCTTTGCCTAATTGTTTTTCCACTTCCAGCAGTGAAATGTTTTCATCATGCGCGCCCGCTGCTGCTTTGGTTGATGGCGTGAAAATCGCGCCGCCGGGCAGTTTGCCGGCAAGTTTCAATCCGAGTGGCAGTGCAATGCCGCAGATCGCGCCAGTTTGCTGGTAATCCTTCCACCCGGAGCCGACCACGTAGCCGCGCACGATGGCTTCGATCGGCAACGGCTTCAAGCGGCGGATGACAAATGCGCGTCCTTCCACCTGTTCGTGTTCATTCTCGGCGACGACCGATTCCGGCGCGATGCCTGTCAAATGGTTCGGTAGGATATGCGCGAGTTTATCGAACCAGAATTGCGATAGCGCGGTGAGGATTTTGCCTTTGCTAGGCACGGCGGTCGGCAGGATCACGTCGAACGCTGACAGGCGGTCGGTTTGCACGATCAGCAGTTTGTCATCATTGACGGCGTAGATGTCGCGGACTTTGCCGCGATGCAGAAACGGCAGGCTTTTGATCGTGGTTTCAAACAGTGCGGTGGTTTCGGTCATGGTTTCGTTTCGGTTCAGTTTGATTCGAGTCGTTTTTTGATTTGCAGCGCTTCACTCAACGCGGTAGCGGTATCGGTGCTAAGTACAGTGTAGTGCCCCATCTTGCGTCCCGGGCGCGCTTCGGTTTTACCGTATAAGTGCAATTTTGCCGATGGGTGCTGCAAAACCAGATTCCAGCCGGGTTCGCCGTTTTGCCATAAATCGCCCAGCAGATTGACCATCACGGCGGCGCTGTGTTGCGTGGTGCTTCCCAATGGCAAACCGCATAGCGTGCGCACTTGCTGTTCGAATTGCGACGTGATACAAGCGTTAATGGAATAATGCCCGCTATTATGCGGACGCGGCGCGATTTCATTGATCAATAATTCATCATCCTGCAGCACAAAAAACTCGACGCACAACACGCCCTGGTAACTCAGTTTCTCCGCCACCTGACAAGCGATAGCTTGCGCTTGTTGAGCCAATTCCTGCGATATTCTGGCCGGCACGATACTGATATCGAGAATGCCGTTGACATGCTGATTCTCGGATACCGGAAACGTCTTGAGTTCGCCACCGCCGCCGCGCGCTACGACGACCGAGACTTCGCTTTTGAGCGGCATGAATTTTTCCAGCACGCACACGGCATGATTTAATTGCTCATACGCGGCCAGCAGTTCTGCTGCATTGACAACTTTTACTTGCCCTTTACCGTCGTAGCCGAATTGGCTGACTTTTAAAATGCCGGGTAGAAACTGTGAAACATCCTGGGTGGCGATATCCTGCGGCTGCGTAATGACCGCAAACGACGCGACGGTAAAACCGCCATCCACCAGAAACTGTTTTTCCATCACGCGGTTTTGCGCGATGCTCACACTGTGCGCATCCGGGTTGACGATGCAAGACTCGGCCAGTTTTCGCAGCGATTCCGCCGGAATATTTTCAAATTCGGTGGTAATGGCTGCGCATTGGTTGCTGAGTTTTTCCAATGCCGCATGATCCGCATAATCCGCACAGATGAAATCATCTGCGACTCGACCGGCCGGGCTATCGGGCGCAGGATCCAGCACCGTAACCTGGTAGCCCATCTGCTGTGCCGCCTGAACAAACATGCGTCCGAGCTGCCCGCCTCCAAGAACACCCAGCATAGCTCCAGGCATAATGCGCATTATTTGGGCAACTCTGCAGCGATTACGGATTCAGCCTGTTTCTGCCGGTATTCGTTCAGTTGTGTACTTAACATACGATTATTCACTGCCAATAATTCAATAGCGAACAACGCCGCATTGGTTGCGCCTGCTTCTCCAATGGCAAAAGTGGCAACAGGAACACCTTTAGGCATTTGAACAATAGAAAGCAGTGAATCAAGCCCCTGTAAATGTTTAGAATTAACCGGCACACCCAAAACAGGTATTGTTGTTTTTGCCGCGATCATGCCGGGGAGATGCGCAGCCCCGCCTGCACCCGCAATGATACATTGAATGCCCCGCCCGCCAGCCTCTCCGGCGAATTGAAACATCAAATCGGGTGTGCGGTGCGCTGAGATCACTTTAGCTTCATAAGTAATATGAAATTCATCTAAAATAGCCGTTGCATGTTGCATTACGTCCCAATCACTTTTACTACCCATCACTACGCTAATTAATGGTTTGATCATATGATTCCAGTTTGCGATAAATTTGCAAAAAATTATTGCGTATAACACTACCCCATCAAGCTATAAAAAGGCGACTGGCTATTTTATAAGCCTGTGCAATAATTGTGGCAGCTATTTCATTAACTTCAATAAAAAATATAATTAGTATTATACTAACCTCCGTTAGCAGTGACCTTGTTAGGTGATTTAGATATCAACGTCATGAGTCTCTATAATTTAATTTATCGATAAAACGGCATCTATCGCTATGAATTTTCAACGGGGAAAACAAAATGACGAACCAGAAATCAATCTGGTTCCCATGATTGATGTATTACTGGTGATACTCATCTTTCTGGTTGTTACCACAACCTATTCAAAATTTGCCGAACTCGAAATCACCCTGCCCCAAGCCAGTGCGGAAGAAGTCAACAAAAATGTCGAGAAACCTAATAATATTGACATCACTGTCAATGCCGTCGGGGAGTATACAATCAATCTTGTTCCCATCAAGTTTTCCAGTATAGAAAGTTTACGGGATGCATTGCAATCCGCAGCCAAGAATCTATCGGACCCGTTTATTATTATCAATGCAGATGCAAAAGCAACTCACCAATCGGTCATAACTATTATGGAAGCTGCCCGCCTGGCAGGGTACAATAAAATCACTTTTACCACCGAAACAAACAATGCCCAATAAATAATCAATCGAACCAGTGAATTGATTCCAAAATATTTGCACTTATTGCGGTTTAAGATCAGAGAATTACATAATTTATGAATAGAAAATAATTCTTTAAGGAGAAAATAATGTCTAACTACAATCTCGAAAACTTTTCTAAAGCTGCTCAAGCAGACTCACAATATGTATTGGCACCCCTGCCCTATGCGGATAATGCGCTGGAACCTGTGATATCAGCCAACACGCTCAGTTTTCACTATGGCAAGCACCACAAAACTTATGTTGATAATTTAAATAATCTGGTTGCAAATAGCGATCTGGCGGGTCAATCGCTGGAACAGATCATCCAGGCAACAGCCGGACAAGCTGATAAAGCAGCCATTTTCAATAATGCCGCGCAAGTCTGGAACCATATGTTTTATTGGCACAGTCTGAAGCCTAATGGCGGCGGCGAGCCATCATTTGCACTCAAGCAGAAAATTGAGGCTTCATTTGGCAGTTTGGATGCGTGTAAAAAGGAATTTGCCACAGCAGCCATGACACAGTTCGGCAGCGGTTGGGCATGGCTGATATTGGATGGAGACAAAATCGCTGTCGCCAAGACAGGCAATGCCGACTCCCCGCTTACAAAGCATATGCGTCCACTATTGACCATCGACGTATGGGAACACGCCTATTATCTGGATTATCAGAATCGCCGCGCAGATTATGTGAATACGATACTGGATAAACTGATCAATTGGGATTTCGCTGCTGCCAATCTTGGATAATCCCCTGATTTATGACTGATATCACTATCGCCCTTTCAAAAGGGCGAATTTTTGAAGATACGGCACCTCTGTTAAAAGCAGCCGGGATAGTCGCACTGGATGATCCGGAATCATCGCGCAAGCTGATCCTTTCCACCAATCGCACCAATGTCCGCTTGATTATCGTGCGTGCATCGGATGTACCGACTTATGTGCAATATGGCGCAGCGGATCTCGGGATTGCCGGAAAAGATGTGCTGCAGGAACATGGCGGCGCCGGTCTTTATCAGCCGCTGGATCTTAATATTGCACGTTGCCGCATGATGGTGGCTGTACCTGAGGGCTTTGATTATGACTCCGCTGTGCGTCAAGGTGCACGCTTACGCATTGCGACCAAATATGTGCAAACTGCCCGTGAGCACTTTGCTGATAAAGGTGTCCATGTGGATCTCATCAAGTTATATGGTTCCATGGAATTGGCGCCATTAGTGGGTCTGGCTGATGCAATCGTTGATCTTGTATCCAGCGGCAACACATTAAAAGCAAATCATCTTAAAGCGGTAGAAGAAATAATGCCTATCTCGGCAAGGCTCATTATTAACCAGGCTGCATTGAAGCTGAAGAGAGACACGATTCAACCTGTGTTGGACGCATTCTCCGAAGCCGTTCAAACATAAATCTGCCGGCAATCACATCATCAGAAATTTATCTCACACCATGATCCAGATAAAACGATTCAATTCAATCGATCCTGATTTTAATTCAAATCTTGAACAACTATTGGCTTTTGAAAACGCACAAGATGATGCAGTCGATTTGACAGTAGCCAAGATTCTTGCGGATATCCGAAAGCGCAAAGACGCTGCCTTGATCGAATACACCAATCGGTTTGACAGACTCTCCATCGCATCCGGCGCAGATCTCGAGCTCACACAGCATCATTTACAGCAATCCCTGAAAGCTTTGCCATCTATCCAACGTACCGCACTTGAACAAGCTGCCGAGCGAATTCAAAGCTACCATGAGAAACAACAGCTAAGCTCATGGCAGTACACTGATTCAGACGGTACTCTGTTAGGCCAGAAAATAACACCATTGGATCGTGTGGGTCTATACGTTCCTGGCGGGAAAGCATCCTATCCTTCATCTGTGCTGATGAACGCCATACCGGCCAAAGTAGCGGGTGTAAAAGAACTCATTATGGTCGTTCCCACACCCGGTGGGGAAAGAAACGACATGGTCCTGGCGGCTGCTGCGATCAGCAAGGTTGACCGGATTTTACCATTGGCGGCGCACAAGCTGTTGGCGCATTGGCCTATGGCACTGAAACAATACCTCAGGTTGATAAGATCGTTGGGCCTGGAAATTCCTATGTTGCTGCTGCCAAGCGCCGGGTATTTGGCATCGTTGGCATCGATATGGTTGCTGGACCGTCGGAAATCCTCGTCATTTGTGATGGCAAGACAGATCCCGACTGGATTGCTATGGACCTATTTTCTCAGGCGGAACATGATGAATTGGCCCAGGCCATTTTATTATCGCCGGATGCCGGTTTTCTGGATCAAGTCATACACAGTATCAATCGTTTAATATCTGAAATGCCGCGCAAAGACATCATCCGCACTTCACTGGAGAATCGTGGCGCTTTGATTCAGGTGCAGGATTTGGATGAGGCTTGTGCAATCGCCAACAACATTGCACCTGAACATTTGGAATTATCGTTAGCACAACCTGAAAACTGGGTGAATAAAATCCGCCATGCCGGTGCTATTTTCCTTGGGCGTAATGCTTGTGAAGCGCTGGGAGATTATTGTGCCGGCCCTAATCATGTTTTACCCACATCACGTACAGCCCGTTTTTCCTCCCCGCTGGGAGTTTATGACTTTCAGAAGCGAAGCAGCCTGATTCAGGTTTCTCGGCAGGGTGCCGCAAAGTTGGGGGAAATTGCATCGATACTGGCTTATGGAGAGGGCTTGCAAGCTCACGCTCTATCCGCAGAGTATCGTTATAAAAATAGATAAATCCGAGATTATCATTATCACGATAATTTATCGATAACTGCGGGATTTAATCATGCCAGTTATTACTTCACGTAATCACCCGCTCATCAAACAACTGATCAAGTTAGAAAAATCATCACAATACCGCAAAAGAACGGGATTGACGCTGCTTGATGGAGTACACCTTGTTCAAATCTATCATGCTGTTTTAGGTTCACCAGAGAATTTGGTTGTCAGTCAATCCTATTCTGAGAACTCTGGAAATAAACATTTTCTTAATACCTTATTTAAAAATATAACCCCTAGAATAACGATCATTAGTGATGCGTTATTTCGTGAAATCTCTCCTGTAAAAACGCCCACAGGAATTCTTGCACTCATTTCAATACCAAAATTAAATAAAGAAACCGATAACGAAGCAGAAATTTTCAGTGTTTTGCTTGAAACCATACAAGATCCTGGAAATTTGGGTTCTATTTTACGTTCGGCTGCCGCCGCCAATGCCAGAAATATTTATCTTTCAAATCAGTGTGCCGATGCTTGGTCACCCAAAGCACTGCGGGCCGCAATGGGAGCACATTTTTTTTTGCACATTCATGAAAATTCTGATTTGCCTGAGATTACGCAGAAATTTGCTGGAATTGTCATTGCCACATCCCTGCAGGCAACAAGAAACCTTTTTGAGATCTCACTGACTGGACCGATTGCATTTGTATTCGGCAATGAAGGAACAGGGTTATCCGAAGAAATCGTGCAAGCGGCTGATGAAAATATTTCTATCCCGATGCCAGGCAAAACAGAATCACTCAATGCCGCTGCTGCCGCTGCCATTTGTTTTTTTGAAAAAGTACGCCAGGACAGAGCATCAAAAGCAGTTCTCAATGTTGGAACTAAATAATGCAGCGGTGTATCATACGCCAACTTAACAAAACCGCATCTTTGGAGCATTCATGAAAATTTCAGTTTTATTTCTCATAGCCTTAGTTGGATGTTTGCTATTAAATTCCGCCAATGTCATGGCACTGCATCATGAAGTGCAGAATGCGCAAGACTCCAACGGGAAATTACCCAATAATGAGGGAAAAGTCGTTTCCGTCCTCGACACAACAGGTTATACCTATATGGAACTGGAGAATGGTGGAAACACTTTCTGGATTGCCGCTCCTACAACCAAAGTCAACAAAGGCGACCATATTCGCTTTGTTGAGAGCATGACGATGAGTAACTTTACCAGCAAAACACTAAATCGCACTTTCGGTACAATTATTTTTGTCTCATCCACTCAGATCAAGAAATAACTTTATGTGATATCGGTAAAACCGATTAACAGTTTATTCTTCAGGCTTTTTAACTCATCACGATACAGTGCTGCTTGCTCAAATTCCAGGTTCTTTGCAGCACTATGCATCTTCTTCTCAACACGCTGTATTTCTTTGGCCATTTGAGATTCGCTCATGGCATCATACCGGGCTTGTGTTTGCGCAGCTTTAAGATTCTGTTGTGCGGATTCATAATGGTAAACACCATCGATCAGATCTTTAATCCGTTTATGGACAGAACGCGGAGTGATATGGTGCCGCAGGTTATATTGTGTCTGCTTATCGCGCCGGCGCCTTGTTTCATCAATTGCAAAACGCATTGATTTGGTTATTCTATCCGCGTAAAGTATTGCTGTGCCATTGATGTGGCGCGCAGCTCTGCCTATTGTTTTAATCA
>ERZ1292640.579-Hain-H43-02um-R1-579-length-30105-cov-13_pt3 | contig 20011 bp, 18 predicted proteins | sample MGYA00564404_ERZ1292640 | MGnify/ENA primary metagenome ERZ1292640 (study PRJEB36523, sample SAMEA6512636) | groundwater metagenome | collected 2019-01-08 | study: AquaDiva: Metagenomics assemblies of 32 groundwater samples
GCCTCCATGGGCCTCGCGATGAAATAGCCTTGCGCGACATCGCAACCGAGGCTGCGGAGCAAGTCCCATACCGCCCGCGTTTCGACCCCCTCGGCAACCGCCTTCAGTCCAAGCTTTCTCGCGATGTCGAGGCTGGACTCGAGGAACACCCGGGAGGAATCCTTTTCGATTGCGTTCATCACGAACGACTGGTCGATCTTGAGTTCGGTGAACGGGATGTGCAACAAATGCTGCATCGAGGAATAGCCGGTACCGTAATCGTCGATCGACAATCCGAACCCCTTGATCCGCAGACGCGCAAGGTTCTCCAATGCGCGCGCCATATGGGTCATGGCGATGGTTTCCGTGACCTCGAGTATCATCTGCCTGGGCTCAAGTCGCTGCGCCCGCACCAGCGCGGTAATGCGCTCGGCAAGACCAACACTGGTGAGCGAACCCAGCGACAGATTGACCGAAACCATGATGTCGAGTCCGTCCCGGCGCCACTCGCGGCACGCGGCCGCTGATTTTTCGAGCATGATCCAGGTAAGCTCATCGATACGCCCGCTCGCTTCCAGCGCCGGGACGAACGCGTACGGACTTACGATGCCGTGCCGGGGGTGGCGCCAGTACGCAAGCGCTTCGGCCCCGGTCACAGTGGCGGTCGCAAGCTCGACCTTCGGCTGGAAAAACGCCTCGAACTGCCCGGCGGCAAGCGCTTCCGAGATTTCCGCCTCGCCGAAAGCAACCCGGGCGGGCCGGGGCTCCGCCGCGACGAATGGCTGGTGCAGCTTGATCAGTGTCTCGAGTTTCTGTAACGTGGCGGGCTTTTCGATCGTGCCCAGCAGATTTATTCCGTAAGCCTTGGTCATGGTTCCGACCGAAGCGATCAACGCGCGCTCGTGCGAGCTCGACAGAATCATCGACACCGGTACGCCCGCTTCGCCGATCAGCCGGATGAATTCCATGCCGTCCATCCCGGGCATGTCCAGGTCGCAGATGATGATGTCGACCGGCTGGGTGAGTACCTGCATCACCTCGAACGCCGCGCGGCCGTCGGCGGCTTCGATGACGTGCTGCGCCCCGAGGCGTACCAGCATGCCCGCCAGCATCCTGCGCTGGAAATCGTGATCTTCGGCCACCAGGAAATGAATGTCGGCAATCTTCATGGCGCCTTGCATCAACCTTGTTGGTCACGCAAGCGTTCCGAGGCAGGCGTAAACCCGGTCAAGCTCGCGATCAAGCGCTACGCCCTGCGCTGCGACGGCGTCCCAGTCGCCGGCATGTCCCGCCCGTTCGATTTTTTCGCAGATATCCGCCAGCGCTCTGGCACCCACCATCCTGCCCGCCCCCTTGACCCGGTGCGAGCAGCGCATCACGGTCGCCACGTCCCGGTTCGCCAAGGCTTGCCTGAGCGCGGCAACGTCCGCATCGTTTGCCTGACGGAAAACGGCGAGCATCTGCTGCTCGATCGACCGGTCACCACCCGAGATCTCCGCAAGTTCAGCCCGGTCAATCGGGGCGCCTACGCCATCATCCGGCAAGTCGGACATCGGGCTATCCTATTGCAAATAATATATGTCCGTGACAATTCTCAGCGTAGAAGGGTGGATGGAGCAAAGCGCAATCCACCGGAACGAATTGCGGTGGATTCCGGCGGAAACAGCTCCGCCACCATCCACCCTACGAATTCGTCATCTGGCGGTCAAATCATACGATGCCGCGGCGCGCGTTGCCAGCCGTGTTGACCGGGTTTCAACGTTATCAGATCGGCGAGCCGTTGCCCGATGGTGGATTGAAATACTCCCGCCGCTGATGCAGCACATGCACCACTTGAATCCGCTCTCGGTGGACACGATAAACGATGCTGCAAGGGTATCTGCCGATCACTTTGCGGGATTGACCACCGGAGGGGCGTTTCCACGACCGATCGCGTGTTTGCAAAACTCGGCATCGAACGTGTAAAACGGTGTAGCCCCGGCATTTGCCAGATGCAAGGCGTCGGCGAATTCGTCACCGGCCGCGTACCACGCGACAGCGCTGCGAAACGCGCTTTCGGCTTCTATGCGCACGCTCTTCAAGGCAAGCAGCTTATTGAAGTAATCGGCGATTTGCTTGCGCCCTTTGCCGTAACGCGAGCGCAAAACCCACTCAGTTTCAAGGGCGACCGTTCTGCTTATCGAGATTGTGTGCTTCTCGAACAGCGTCCTGGCGATCGCCGCCTGATCAGGATCATCGTTGACCGCAAAGCGAACCACGATGTTGGTATCGACGACGATCATCGGAAGTCTTTCTTGCCGAGCTTCACTGGAGCGGCCAGCCGATCGATCGGCAGCGGCTTGCCTTTGTGCTGCAGGCAGCCGAATACGTCGCTGGCAGTGAGTGTCTTGTCTCTCTGCAGCGCTTCGATCCGCACGCCGCCGGCTGCGTCGATCACCGCGAGCTCCGTGCCCGGCCTCCACCGGTGTCGATCGCGGATTTGCTTCGGGATGACGATTTGGCCTTTGCTCGAAATCGTAGTCCGGTCCATGTGCGCACTCCGTGGTAAAACCAAGGTAAGATAGCATACCGCAATAAAAGCGCGAGGAAAAGTCTGAACGCAGACCTGCCTGCATAAGCTGCCTATTCAAGCGAAGCGATAAGCGATAAGAAAATCAATCCGGCCCGCCCGCAGCCGAAACGCCGTCCCCCAGGCGAGAAATAATTGCGCGAGCTGCCGGACAATCTACGCCCGCGGCAGGAAGACGGCAACATCGGCCCGCTCGCCCCGCGGGTCAGGCGATGTCGGGCACCGGATGGTAGGTCAGCACATTATCGGCGGGATGCGCCGCTTCGATACCCGCGGGCAGCGCGCCTGCGAGCAGGGGGCAGGGTTCCCGCTTGCGGGATGCGACCGACCGCGAGTAGCACCGTCGAGCGCAGGCGTGGCATCCGTCTCCGGGGTCACATCCCCTAAAGGGGCCCCTGTTCCGCCCTCCGACGGCGCGCGTTCGTTCTGCCGCGGGACCCAAAGACCCAGGTGTTTGAGGATTCGTTGCACGACGCTGGCATTGTTGATGAGCGCGATCAAAATCTCCGGCTCTTTCATCGCTATTGGAATGACGTTACTCGACCCGCACGCCTGCGCGCTGAATCACTTTTGCCCAGCGCTCGACCTCTGTAGCTATCAACCGAGCGAATTCTTCGGGCGTGCTGGAGCGCGCTTCGACGCCTTCGTTCGCGAGGCGCTCGCGGATGCTCTGCTGCTTGAGCGCCGCGACGATTTCCGAATTGAGCCGCTGCACGATATCGGGGGGAATTCGCGCGGGGCCGATGAAGCCGTACCAGAAACTGAACTCGTACCCGGGCACGCCTGATTCGGCGACTGTGGGAATTTCGGGAAGCGCTGCCGAGCGCTGCGCGCCGGTTGTCGCGAGCGCACGCAGCCGTCCAGCGCGCACTTGCGGGGTCACCGATGCGCTCGTGCCGAACGTCAACGAAAGCTGGCCGCCGAGGAGATCCACAAGCGCCCCGGACATACCTTTGTATGGAACGTGCACCATCTTCGTTCCGGTCATTGTCTCGAACAGCGCGCCCGCGAGATGACCCGACGCGCCGACGCCTGCCGAGCCATACGTGAGCTCTCCGGGTCGAGCTTTTGCGAGTGCGATGAGCCCTTTCACGTTTTTCGTCGGAACGGAAGGATGCATGGCGAGCACGAGTGGACTCACGGCCGCGAGCGAGATTGGCGTGAAATCCCTGATCGAATCGTACGGGAGCTTCTTGTAGAGCGTCGCATTGACCGTGTGGCCGCTGGGGACGAGCACGATCGTATAACCGTCCGGCGCCGCGCGAGCCGCCGCTTCCGTGCCGATGATGCCACTCGCGCCGGCCTTGGTTTCCACGATGACCTGCTGCTTCATGGTCTCGGTGAGCTTCGTCGCAACTAGCCGACAGATGACGTCATTGCCGCCGCCCGCCGCAAAAGGCGAGATGATACGAATCGGCTTCGAGGGATAACCTTGCGTAAACGCCGCGATCGGTAACGCACAGACGAAGGAGATGACGAGGCCCAGCAGAATCTTACGCATAGCGCGTCACCCGATAGTTTTTCGACCACATACCTTACTTTACTATAAGAGGCGCTTGAAGAAAATCAATCCGGCCCGCCCACAGCCGAAACGCCGCCCCGCAGGCAAGAAGTGATTGCGCGAGCCGCCGGACTGCGCATCATCGTTCTTATGTTTCATTGCCGCAGCCTCCGCCGCAGAGATTACCCAAGTTTCGAGCGCGATTACGCGCTGACTACCGCACAAACTACGCCCGCGGCAGGAAAATGACAACGTCGGCTCCCTCGCCCCGGCGGCTTAGAACGCTCGCAACACCCGTGCTTGCCTTACCTCAAATACTGGATATAATACCAGTATCCGATATTACCACCCTCTGGGATCCGCATGGAACAACTCACCCGCCGCCAGGCGCAGATTCTGCAGTTCATCAAGGACACGCTCGAGGCGAGCGGCTATCCGCCTACGCGCGCGGAAATCTCGCGCCATTTCTATTTCCGGTCTCCGAATGCCGCCGAGGACCACCTGCGGGCGCTCGCACGCAAAGGGGCGATCGAGCTGATCGCAGGCGCATCGCGCGGCATCCGCCTGCCGGCAGGCCTGGGCCTGCCGCTGATCGGCCGGGTCGCTGCCGGCAGCCCGCTACTCGCCGAAGAGAACGTGCAAGGGCATTTTCGCATCGATCCCGCGTTGTTCAGGCCGCGCGCCGATTACCTGCTGAAGGTTCGCGGCACGAGCATGCGCGACGCGGGCATCCTGGATGGCGACCTGCTCGCCGTGCACCGCACTCCCGAAGCGCGCTCCGGCCAGATCGTGGTAGCTCGCCTGCACAACGAGGTAACGGTGAAACGGCTGCAGCGACGCGGCGGCCAGATTGAACTCATCGCTGAAAATCCCGACTTCGCCCCTATCGTAATAGATCCCCGGCGCGATGCGCTCGCCATCGAAGGCATCGCGGTAGGAATCATCCGCAACGGCCGGGCCCTATGAGCGCATTGGCTGAAATACTGGCCCACCCGGCAATCTGGCGCGGTAATCGGCCGGTTGCCGTCAGCTCCCCCAGCCTGCCGACCGGATTTCCTGCGCTGGATGCCGAACTGCCGGGCGGCGGCTGGCCCACTGCTGCCTTGATTGAAATCCTGCCGCAGCACGAGGGCATCGGTGAACTGCGCATACTCGGTTACGCGCTGTCCCGGTTGACTGCCCAGGGGCGTTTTCTGGTATGGATCGCTCCACCTTACCTGCCTTACGCGCCGGCGTTATGCAGTGCCGGCATCGATCTCGCCCGGCTCATTCTCGTCAAAACGCGCTCGCCGCGGGAAACACTATGGGCATCCGAGCAGGCGTTGCGGTCCAACGCGTGCGGCGCGGTTCTGGCATGGCCCCAAGCCGCTAACTACGCCGAGTTGCGGCGTTTGCAAATCGCCGCCGAAGGCAGCCCATCGGTACTTGCCATCCTGTTCCGCCCGCCACAAGTTGCGCGCGAGACTACTCCCGCCCCTCTGCGTCTCGCCCTCACCACCGCGCACGGCGAGCTTGCAGTGCGGGTAATCAAGCGTCGCGGCTCTCCGCTCGTCAACCCGATATTGCTGTCCGCGGTTACCAGTCGGCGAGCGCAAAGACCGTTTGCTCATCATGCTGTGGATCGCGCTCGCTTTCCCTCACCTGCCGCTCGAATCGTTCCCGCCAGCGTCAACGCAGTCTGAGCCGTGGGCGGTCGTCGACCAGTCCCGCGTGCTGGCCTGTAATTCCACGGCACGCAGGCAAGGCGTGCGAGCGGGCATGACCGTTGCGGCGGCGAGCGCGCTCGTCCCACAGCTCAACCATCGGCCGCGCGACCTTGGAGTTGAAACTGCCGCGCTCGCAACGATTGCAATATGGGCCACGCAGTTCACGCCGGTCATCTCCCTCGAACCGCCCGCCGGCCTGCTGCTCGAAATCGAGGGCAGCCTCAAGCTGTTGGGCGGCATTGACAACGTTTTGCAGTCGATCGAACGCGGCCTGCAAGACATGGGATATACCACCACTATGGCCTGCGCCTCGACCGCAACCGCCGCATGGCTGCTCGCGCGCAGCGGCGGATCCCGGGTCGCGGTCGAGGCTGGCGCGCTCGAGCCCGTCATTGCCGCGCTGCCTGTCGCGGTTCTCGATTGCGATGCAGCGACACGCACTACGTTCGCAGCCATAGGCGCAAAGCGCATCGGCGACCTGCTGCGTTTGCCGCGCGACGGGCTCGCGCGCCGCTGCGGGCCACGCCTGCTCGACACGCTGGACCGCGCGCTCGGCAAGCTGCCGGAAGCGCGCCGCCCGTTCACGCCCCCCGAGCGCTTCGATGTAAAGCTCGAACTCGCCGCCGAGGTCACGCACAGCGAGGCGCTGCTGTTTGCGGCAAAACGTCAGCTCACGCAGCTTGCGGGTTTCCTCGCCGCCCGTCGCGCCGGCATTCAGCGCTTCACGCTCGCGCTGCTGCACGAAGTCCAGAGCGCAACCGTAACCGAGATCGGCCTGATTGCGCCGACGCGCGACGTCCGGCACCTCATCGCACTGACGCGGGAGCGCCTGGCTGTGCTTACATTGCGCGCGCCGGTGCGCGCGTTGCGACTTGCGGCCGGCGATATTTGCACGCTGGCAGCCGAGAACTACAGCTTGTTTCAGGATCGCCTCAATGCGCAAGGCGAATGGCAGCAGCTCGTCGAGCGGTTACGCGCCCGGCTGGGTCAGGACGCGGTTCACGGCATATCCGCACGCCCTGATCATCGTCCCGAGCATGCGTGGTATGCGACTCAGCCCGGTACCCGGAACATGGCAATCGAAGCGAGGCCGCGGCCGCTGTGGCTGCTTGAGCAGCCGCAGCCCCTGAAGGCAATCGCCTCCAAACCCCATTACCGCGATGATGCGCTCGCGCTGATCGCCGGCCCGGAGCGCATCGAATCCGGGTGGTGGGACGGCGCCGATGCCAGACGCGACTACTTCATCGCGCAAACTCCCGCTTGCGCCACCCTGTGGATTTATCGCGAGCAGCGGGAGCCTTTCGCGTGGTATCTGCACGGCATCTTCGGATGAGCCGGGAGAGACTCCATGTTACCGGCTTACGCCGAGCTGCATTGCGTCAGCAATTTCACTTTTCTGCGCGGCGCCTCTCACCCCGATGAACTCGTAGCGCGCGCAGCCGGGCTTGGCTATACGGCGCTGGCAGTCACCGACGAATGCTCATTGGCGGGGGTCGTGCGCGCCCACGTCGCCGCCAGGGAGCATCGGCTCAAGCTCATCGTCGGGGCGGAATTCCGTCTCGCCGACGGGCCCGGAATCGTATTGCTGGCGAGCAACCGCGATGCCTATGGGAATCTCTCCCAGTTGATCACCACCGCCCGGCGCCACAGCGAGAAAGGCAGTTACAGCCTGCAGTGGAACGATCTCTCGACCAGCCTCAACGGGTGCCTGGCCATTCTGATTCCGCCGGCTTTGCCGGCCTCAACGCTCCCCTCTCCCGCCATGGCGGGAGAGGGGCCGGGGGAGAGGGAGTGGACGACTCAACTTCAAGACGCCACACGCATCGCAGAATATTTCCCGCGCCGCGCGTGGCTTGCGGCCGAACTCTTGTGCGGGCCTGATGACCGCAAGCTGCTGTGCGAATTACAGGAGCTGAGCCGCGCCTCCGGGCTGCCGCTGGTTGCTGCGGGCGATGTGCACATGCATGTGCGCTCGCGCCGGGCGCTGCAGGACACGCTGACGGCCATTCGCTGCGGAACTACGGTCGCGCTCGCACGGCAGGCGCTGTATCCCAATGCCGAACGCCATTTGCGCCTGCGCGTGCGGCTCGCGCAGCTTTATCCGCCTGAGTTGCTGGCCGAGACTGTGCATATTGCCGAGCGCTGCAATTTCTCGCTCGACAGCCTGCGCTACGAATACCCCGATGAGCTGGTGCCGGCGGGGCACACACCGGCTTCCTACCTGCGTGAACTGTCCGAAGCCGGTCTCCGCACTCGCTTTGCGCAGGGTGTGCCGGAGCACGTGCGCAAACTGGTGGAGCGCGAACTTGCCCTCATCGCGGAGCTTGGCTACGAACCTTACTTTCTCACCGTGTGCGATATCGTCACCTTTGCCAAAAGCCGCGGCATCCTGTGCCAGGGCCGCGGTTCGGCAGCGAATTCCGCGGTGTGCTATGCACTCGGCATCACCGCAGTCGACCCCGCCCGCATGAGCATGCTGTTCGAGCGTTTTATCTCGAAGGAGCGCAACGAGCCGCCCGATATCGACGTCGATTTCGAGCATCAAAGGCGCGAAGAGGTGATCCAGTATCTCTACCGGAAATACGGGCGGGACCGCGCAGCGCTGACCGCCACGGTCATTACCTACCGTCCCCGCAGCGCGCTGCGCGATGTCGGCAAAGCCCTCGGACTGGATCTGCAGCAAATCGCCCGGCTCTCGCAATCGCTCGCCTGGTGGGACGGCGGCAAAGTGCTGGCCCAGCGCCTCTCCGAAGCGGGGTTCGATCCTGCGAGCCGCCTGATTGCAAACCTGCTCGCTTTGGCCGCCACGCTCCTCGGTTTCCCGCGCCACCTTTCTCAACATACCGGCGGTTTCGTGATCGCGCGCGGGCTACTCTCGCGGCTCGCGCCGATCGAAAACGCCGCGATGCCTGAACGCAGCGTGATCGAATGGGACAAGGACGATCTGGATGCGCTCGGCCTGCTCAAAGTCGACGTGCTTGCGCTGGGAATGCTGTCCGCCATCCGGCGTGCTTTTGAGCTGATCAGCCAACGACGCGGCGCTCCATTCGGCATGGCCGACGTGCCGCCCGAAGACCCGCGCGTGTACGAGATGATCCAGCGCGCCGATACGGTGGGGGTGTTTCAGATCGAATCGCGCGCGCAGATGAGCATGCTGCCGCGTTTGAAGCCGGCGAACTTCTACGATCTGGTGATCGAAGTCGCGATCGTGCGTCCAGGGCCCATCCAAGGCGGCATGGTGCACCCTTATTTACGCAGACGGCAGGGACTCGAGCCCGTAACGTATCCCAGCGAAGCCGTGAGAAGCGTGCTGTCACGCACGCTGGGCGTGCCGATTTTCCAGGAACAGGTGATGCAGCTTGCGGTGGTCGCGGCCGGCTTCACGCCCGGTGAATCCGATCAGCTCAGACGCTCGATGGCGGCGTGGCGGCGCAAAGGCGGGCTGGAACATTTCGAGCAGCGCCTGACTTCCGGCATGCTATCGCGCGGCTACCGGCGGGAATTCGCCGCGCAGATTTATCAGCAGATCCTCGGCTTCGGCGAATACGGCTTTCCCGAATCACACTCCGCGAGCTTCGCACTGTTGGTCTACGTTTCGGCATGGATCAAGTGCCACGAGCCGGCCGCGTTTCTCGCCGCGCTGCTCAACAGCCAGCCGATGGGTTTTTACGCTCCGGCGCAACTCCTCCAGGATGCCCGGCGCCATGGCGTTACGGTGCTTCCCGTCGATGTGACATCGAGCGCATGGGATTGCACGCTCGAAGAGGGAGAGGCGAGAGGCGAAAGGCGAGAGGCGAAAAAAAATACTCGAGCTTCGGAACCGTCCTCTTCTCTCCTCTCTCCTCTCTCCTCTCCCACAGTACGGCTGGGACTGCGCATGATCGGCGGTCTGGCTGAAGCTGCCGCGCAACGATTGGTGACGGCGCGCGAGTCGGGGAATTTCACCTCGATCGATGAACTCGCGCGACGGGCTGCGCTCGATCGCCGTGCCCTAAACCAACTCGCCGCCGCCGGTGCGCTCGCAGCGCTGAGCGGTCATCGCCGCATCGCGCATTGGCAGGTGGCCGGCGTCGAGCAACCCGTCGCGCTGTTCAGGGATGTGCCCCTGGTTGAAACACCGCCGGATTTCACTGCGCCCAGCGAAGGCGAAGACCTCGTCGCCGATTACGCGAGCCTGGGTCTGACTCTGGGCCGCCATCCGCTCGCTTTACTGCGCCCCCGCTTGCGACGCATGCGGCTGTCGACCGCAGCCGAGCTGCGACGTTTTCCCCACGGGCGGCTCGCGCGCGCTGCGGGCATCGTCATCGGCCGCCAACGACCGGATACCGCGTCCGGTGTCGTTTTCGTCACACTCGAGGATGAGACGGGAAGCATCAACGTGATCGTCTGGCGCGACGTTGGCGAGGCGCAACGGCGCGAACTGCTGGGCTCCCGGCTGCTGGCCGTGCATGGTGTGCTGGAACGCCAGGGCGAGGTGGTGCACCTCATAGCAAGGCGGCTGGTGGATCACAGCGTATTGCTCGGAAAACTGGCGACTTCGAGCCGGGATTTTCATTAGCCGGCGCCGGAGCATCATCGACGCATTCTTTTGATGACTCTTGCCCACTTCGCCGCGTCGACGCGCACCCGTTGCCGAAACTCCTCGGGCGTGTTGCCGACCGTAACGGCGCCCACCTTCGTGAGCTGCGCCTGCACCGCGGGGTCGCGCAGTGCTTTCACCACCGCACCGTGCAGCATCGAAACGATGGCCGCGGGCGTACCCGCCGGCGCGACGAGGCCGTACCAGGAATCGGCATCAAATCCAGGCAGCCCGGATTCTGCAAGCGTCGGAATGTCAGGAACCGGCCCGGCGCGCTTGAGGCTGGCCACTGCCAGCGCGCGTACTTTGCCCGCCCTGACCGTGGGCAGCAGCACGGAAACATTGGTGATCAGGGAATCGACTTCTCCCGACAGCAGGCCGACCAGCGCCGGCGCCGCGCCCTTATACGGCACGTGCAGCGTGTTAATGCCGGCTTCGGAATTCAACAGCTCATTAGCCAGATGACCGGCGGTGCCATTGCCTGACGAACCGAATGTCAGCTTGCCCGGAAACTTCTTGGCGAGTGCAATGAATTCTTTGGCGGAACGCACCGGCACCGATGGGTGAACCGCGAGCATATTGGGAACTGTGACCAGCATGGTGATGGGCACAAAATCCTTTTCCGGATCGTACGACAGCTTTTCATACAAGGCCGCATTGACCGTCTGTATGCTGGCATGCGGCATCAGCAGCGTATACCCGTCCGGTGCCGCGCGCGCGACCAGCTCGGCGGCGATGTTGCCGCTGGCCCCGCCCCGATTGTCTACCACCACCTGCTGGCCAACGAGTTCGCTCAATTTGTGCGCGACCACGCGCCCTACGATGTCAGCGCCGCCGCCAGCCGGAAACGGAATCACCCAGCGGATGGGATTTTCCGGGTACGCGCCGACCGCCGCGCTCATTGAAAGCAGGCAGGCAGCCAGAAATACAAGAATCCGGATGTATTGACGAACCATATGCCCTCCTGTGGTGATCTGCCGTTGCGGGAAATGCCTCGAGCGCAGGTGCGCTCGGGGACATCAATTTAATGGTTCTTGCCAGCCCCGGGGCGGGTGGCACGCGTGGGCGGGTCCATCACCTCGCGCGTCACCGACCGCGTGTGCGCCGATACCGGTACGAACACCGAGTGGGAGCCCGGACCGCCCGCAACGATGATGCTGATGTCTTCGGGTTTCTCGGCAATCGGCACCATCGTGTCGGGACCCACCTCGCCCAGCTCCGCGCGGCGCCCCGTTGCCGTGCGGCCGAATTCGCTGCCGCGTGCCCGGCCCGCGCGCAGTTTCGACTGGTCCCACAAGCGGCGCTTCACCTCGGCTTTGTTCCAACCCGCGGCGTAGAAAAGATTCGCGTGCTGCGGTGAGAGCAGGATGAAAGGCGCACCGCCGTACACGTAATCGCTGCTCGCCGGGTACTGCATCGTGTCCGCGATCATGGCGAGTACCTCCTCGGCGGCGGCCGCGGTCATGTTCATGCTCCAGGTGCCCAGCGCGCCCACGACGGTCACGGTGCTGGCATCGTCCGCAAAACCGCGCTCGACGTGCAGCGGCTCCCACGGGCTCGCGTCCTCGTTCTCGGCGCAGCAGAACGTATACTTGCCCGGCTGACCCTGTGTCGCGCGGTCCATCTCGCCCGGCAACGCACGGCCGATGTTCTGCAGCGTGAGCCGCAGCGCGCGGCCGAGTGCTGCGTTCGCCCATGTGCCTTGGCCCAGGCAGTTGCTGCCGCCGTTCACCTCGAACCGCTTCGCGATCGGCCCATTAACGATGAGCCAGACTGCGGCAGGGTTGGTGGTCGCCTGAATCGCCTGCACGTGGAATTTGGGCGTAGCGACCGCCTCGGCCGCCGCGATGAGCACCGGCAGATATTCGGGATAGCAGCCGGCCATCACCGCATTGATCGCGATGTACTCGACAGTGGCCGCGCCGAAACCGGGCGCAATCGTCGCAACGACCTCGTCGGGTGCGCGATGCGTGTAGCGCAGCATGCGCTCAACGGCTTGCTGCGTCGGGGGCGCGATCGGCAGGCCATCGCCCCATCGCCGCCTGATATAGAGCTTGTTGAGTTCATCGAGATCGGCGGGCGCTTCGATCAGCACCGCGCGCGGCGCAGCCGGCGCGTTCCCGCGCGCCGCCGCTGAATCGCCCGGTCCCGGTTCGCAGAGTAGCCGCGCGATCTCGTCCACGCATTGCCCAGCGATCTGATGCAGCTCATCGCGGCTGCGGGTGCCGAAAGGATGCGGAACCACCGCGATCGCCAGGTCTGGAAAACCCAGCGCCTTCTGTTGATCCCGCCCGAGACCCGTGAAGCTCGCGGAGCAAACAGTCAGCGCCACCCTGCCGCGCTTCGCTGCTTCTACACTGTCGTGGACACTCCACGACGTGCAGGAGCCTCAATCACCCGATCCCGTGATGACGGCGTCGCACTGCCCCGTAAGCTCTGTTAGCACCGCCTCGGTCGCCGCTTGGGACGCGCTGCGCTTGCGGCGCCTGACGACGCTCGCCACGCCGTACTTGCTGACCAGCAGCTCGCAGAGGTCGTCGACCAGGAAATTGAAATTGGGCTTCGCATTATCGATGAAGCCGATCACTTTCCCGGCGAGTCGATCGAGCGAGCGGCGCGATCGGTGCGGCGCGGCGAGACACGGAGCAACGGGGTCGTAGACAAACTGGGTTTCAGCCATGGATTTCATCCTCGGTTATTGCCCGGGCCGCACTTCAGGAATCCTGCCAGTATATCGCCAGCACAGATCGTGCGCGGCTCCCTTTACTCGGCCTTGATCCCGGCTTCCCTGATCAGCTTCGCCCAGCGCGTAATTTCGAATTGCAGATAATCGCCCAGTGCTTCCGGCGTGCCGCTGAGCGGTACCACCCCGAGCGTCAGAAGACGCTCGCGCACGTCGGGTTGCTGCAGTATGCGGTTGATCTCGGCATTGATCTTGTTGATGACGGGGCGCGGCGTGCCCGCGGGCGCGAACAGGTTGTACCACGCGATGACCTCGTAACCCGGCAGGCCCGATTCAAATATCGTGGGCAGGTCGGGGGCAACCTCGATGCGTCTGGAGGTGCTTACGCCCAGCGCACGCAGTTTGCCGGAGCGCGCGTACGGCAGCGTCCCCGTGATCACGTTGAAAATTACCTGCACCTCGCCACCGATCACCGCGTTGACCGCCGGACCGCCGCCTTTGAACGCGATATGCAGCATGTCTATTTTCGCCTGCAGTCTGAACATCTCGCCGGTCAGGTGCGATGAGGTTCCCACGCCGGATGAAGCGAAAGTGAGTTTGCCGGGTTGCGCCTTCGCGAGACTAATGAGCTCCAGCGCCGACTTGGCCGGTACCGAAGGATGGACCGCAAGCAGATAGGGCATCTGTGCCAGCAATGCCACCGGGGCCAGATCCTTGACGGGATTGAACGAGAGTTTGTACAGCGACACGTTGCTGGCGATCCCGCCTGACGTCAGCAGCAGGGTGTAGCCATCCGGGACGGCGCGCACGACGGTCTCGATGCCGATGGTGGAACCGCCGCCGGGGCGATTGTCTATGATCGCCGGCTGGCCCCACGTTGCATGCAGTCTCTGCGCCAGGACGCGTCCCAGCAGATCGTTCGAGCCGCCGGGCGTGAACGGAACGACAATGCGGATAGGCTTGACCGGATAGCGATCAGTCTCTGCCCCCGCCACTGACCCTGCGAGTCCCATCGCCAGCATCATTGAAACTACCAGCAACGAAGCTTTCATCGGGGGCTCCCGCAAGCGATCGATTGTTGCTGCAGCGTGGGATACGAGGCAGTTACTGCCGGCATTATCGCGTCATCGGTGCGGCCATGGCAAGGTGAGCATCGCATGCCGTTCCCTAGCTGCGGGTATTTTGCTATTCTCGCTTGCGCGTGACGGGTTTCGATCCCCAGGAAAATGACAGACAAACAACCCATGTCCAAAGCATCAGGTCCGCTGGTCGGGTTTCGTGTCATCGATCTCGGCATGATATTCGCCGGGCCGCTGGTGGCCACCAATCTTGCCGACCTCGGCGCCGACGTCATCAAGATCGAGCATCCCAAGGGGGATGACGTCAGAAATACCGGCCGTTTCAAGAACAACCGCGGTCTGTGGTGGTGCGTTGCATCGCGCAACAAGCGCCTGATTTCGGTCAACGTAAGCAGGCCTGAAGGCGCGGAGATCGTCAGGAAACTCACGCAGACCGCCGACGTGTTCATCGAGAACTTCCGTCCCGGGCGCATGCAGGAGTGGGGGCTGGATTATGAAACGCTGAGCGCAACCAACCGCGGACTGGTTATGCTGCATATCAGCGGTTACGGACAAACCGGCCCGTACCACCAGCGGCCGGGAATGGGGACGCTGGCGGAAGCGTTCAGCGGATTCGCCCACATCACCGGGGAGGCGGATGGGCCTCCGACCCTGCCTTCAGTGCCTATCGCCGATGGCGTCGCGTCGCTCAGCGGGACCTATGCAGTGCTGGCAGCGCTGCTCGCACGCGAAAAAAACGGCGGCATCGGCGACGAAATCGATCTGAGCCTGTACGAACCCCTGCTGTCGATACTGGGTTCCATGGTCATCGACTACGACCAGCTGGGCCACATCACGCAGCGCAGGGGCAATCGCTCCACCTGGACTGTGCCGCGAAACGCCTATCGCACTCAAGACGACAAGTGGGTGGCGGTATCATCCGCAGCCAACTCGATTGCGCCGCGGATGTTTCGGGCGGTCGGCCGGGAAGACCTTGCGAACGATCCTGACTTGGCCACCAATCCGCAGCGTTTGAAACGCGTCGACGAACTCGACGGCGCGATCGCCAAATGGATAGGCGAGCACACGCTGGACCGGGTATTGCAGCGCTTCCACGAATTCGACGTGGTGGCGGGCCCCATTTACGACGTCGCACAGATATTCAACGATCCGCAGGTTCAGCATCGGCAGACGTTCACTGAAACCGCGGATGCCGTGCTGGGCAAAGTCAGGGTGCAAAATGTGGTCCCCAGGTTCAAGCGCAATCCGGGCCGGGTTCGATGGCTGGGAAAAGCCGAAATCGGCGCCGACACCGAGGCGGTGCTGGGCGAACTCGGCTACAGCCATGAAGCAATCGCAGGGCTAAGCGCTGACGGAGTTATCAAGACCGCAGCGGCATCGGGCGGCAAAACGTAGAGACTATCGCTAAAGAGGAAAGCCAAATGTTTACGCAACGCCTTGCGGAATTTGTCGTTAACACCGCTACCGAAGACATTCCCGCTGAAGTTCTGGCTGGGTCGCGCCATGCCATCGCCGATACTGTGGGGTGCGCGCTGGCCGGAACGTTGGAACCCGTTGCCGGACTGGCCGCCCAATGGGTCGGCGACATCGGAGCACGCGCTCAGGCGCGTGTCTGGGGAACGGCGTTGAGCACCTCACCGGCTGAAGCGGCATTTGCCAATGGTGTCGCCAGCCATGCGCTGGATTTTGATGACAGCATGCCAAGCCTGCGGGGTCATCCCAGCGCTACTATCGCGCCGGCAGCGCTTGCTGCTGCAGAAGTTGCCAGGTCATCCGGCAAATCGGTGCTCGCAGCCTACGCGTTGGGGCTGGAGGCCGCGGGAAAAATTGCCCGCGCCATGGGCCAGGGACATTACCTGCGCGGCTGGCATAATACCGCAACGGTTGGCGCGTTCTCCGCAACGGCAGCCGCGGCCCGCTTGTGGGGGCTGGACGCGGGTCAACTGCAGGTTGCCTGGGGAGTTGCGGCATCCCAGGCCTCGGGTTTGGTCCGCAACTTCGGCACCATGACCAAGCCCTTTCATGCCGGCCATGCCGCGCGCGGCGGGGTGCTGGCCGCCTGGATGGCACATCGCGGTTTCACTTCCGACACGTCGATCTTTGACGGCAAGGACGGATTTTTCTCCCTCTATGGCAGCGGCGACGGCGAGCCGCTGGACACGCTGATCGGTCAGCTCGGAAAACCCTGGGAGATGCTCAAGCCGGGCATCTATGTCAAGCGCTGGCCCTGCTGTTATTGCAACCACCGCCCCGTCGGCGGAATGCTCAAACTCATTGCCGAGCACGGTATTCGCGCCGAGGATGTTGAGGCGGTCGAAATCGGTTTCCTTCCCGGATCCGACACGGCGCTGATCAGTTCAAATCCACAGACCGGACTGGAAGGAAAATTCAGCATCGAGTACGTCGCGGCAGCCACGCTGCTCGACGGCAAGCTGACGCTGGAAACTTTTGCGGATCCGATGGTCCAGCGGGCCCCGATACGGAAACTGATGTCCAAGGTCCGGCGCTACCGTATCGAGGATAGCAAGATCTATTCGGGCATCATCGGTTACACCGATGTGGCCATTGCCACTATGCGCGGGCGGTTCAGTACCCGCGTGGAGCACACGCCGGGGTCGCCCGCATGGCCCATGACTGAAGAAGACCGGGTGGAGAAGTTCATGGACTGTGCCGGCCGCGTGTTGGGCGTCCAAGGTGCTAAACGGCTGCTCGATTTGCTGCGTGAATGTGAAACGCTTCCCGATATCAGCGCGCTCATCAAGGCAACTGTACCCTTGGGCAAGCCGAGTTGAGACCCGGGTAATCGCAGCAACGCGTAACGTTGGGTGCGGACCTAATCCGCGCGTATGCCGGTATCCTTGATTACCTTGGCCCACTTGGCGAGTGTCGGCCCGGAAAGGAGATTACATTTGAAGGCAATCACGAGAACGCTGGCACGCTACGTAAGCGCATCGCAATTCGACGCGCTGCCTCCCGCGGTGCGGCACGAGGGCGCGCGCGCCTTCGTCAATTGGATCGGCTGTGCCGCCGGCGGATCCAGGGAAGAGGACGTGCAGCTGATGCTGAGACTTCTTTCCGAGTTCAACGGCGCGAAGGAAGCGACGGTGGTCGGTCGCAGCGAAAGGCTGGACGCGCTGAACGCCACGCTGATCAACTCGATGAGCTCGGCCGCACTCGCCTTCAACGACACTCACAACGCGACCGTGGCGCATCCAACGAGCCCGGTTGCAGCCGCGTTGCTGGCGCTAGCGGAGCGCCGGCCGCTGACCGGCAAGGAGCTGCTGCACGCGCTGATCCTCGGCATCGAGATCCAGTGCCGCGTCGGCAACATCCTGTGCGCGCCCCCCGCGGAATGCCAGGTCGGGTTGTCCATGCAGGGCCTGGTGGGCGGCATCGGCGCGGCGGTCGCCGCAGCCAAAGTCATGGCGCTGGACGAGGACGGCATCACGACGGCCATCGGGCTTGCCGCCAACCAGGCGGGCGGGCTGCGGGAATCGCAATCGACGATGGGCAGCCACTTTATCCCGGGACAGGCGGCGCGCTGCGGCCTGATGGCGGCGTTGCTGGCGTCCCGCGGCTTCACGTGCTCCGACTCGATGATTGAAGGGGCGAAGGGCTTCGCCGCGTCCTTCGCCAGCCGCCCCAACCTGGAGGCCGCCGTCGACACACTCGGACAGGCATTCGAAATTACCACGCTTGCCTACAAGCCGTACCCGTCCGGCGTCGTGATCCATCCTGTCATCGACGCCTGCCTGGAGATCGTGAAATCGGGCGTGCTCGACGCGGCAGAAATCGAGCGCATCGAGCTCACCGTCAACCCGCTCGCCGTGAAGCTCACCAACATCGTCGATCCTCGGGACCGCGGCCAGGGGCTGGTCAGCCTGCAGCATTGGGCGGTGATGACGCTCACGCACGGCGCCGCTGGAGTCGCGCAGGTGACCGACGCCTGCGTCCGTAATGCCGTCGTGTCCGGCCTGCGGCGCAAGGTCGTCTATACCGCCACCGAGAGCATGCCATGGGAAGCGGCGAACGTGCGCGTTCTGCTCAAAGGCGGCAAGCAGTTGCAAAGCAGCGTGCAGCATTGCCGCGGCAGCGCGAGCCGGCCGCTGACCGACGAGGACATCACGGAAAAAACCCGGGGCCAACTGCGTATTGCCTATCCGGACGCAGCGGCCGAGCGGATTCTCGCCCAAAGCTGGCGTATCGAGGAGTGCCCGCGGGTCGACGCGTTCTGCAAGGAACTCGCCGCAGGCGCCTGAACGTTGCTCACGCCGCGGCGCGCGGCCTCGCCAATCAAACCTCCGGCACGTACAACTTGAAACAGGCGGAGCGCCCGCCGTCTGCCGGTATTACCACCCCGGTCACGGCGCGCGATTCGTCCGACGCGAGGAACACGGCAATGGCCGCCATATCCTCCGACTCGGCCACCGAGAACGGAAACAGCTTGCGCGCCGCCGCGTTGCGCGCCTGCTTTTCCGTTGCGCGCCCGCTTGCGGGGTTAATCTCGGCCAGCGCCACCTTCGCGCCTTCCCGGATAAACGCCAGCGCGCTCGCCTTGGCGATGCCCGCCCCGGCGCCGGTGATGAATGCGACTTTGCCTTGCAGCCTGCCCATGCTTCTTCTCCTTTTTGCGGGTCCTGCGCGACGCACGGCTGATTGGAGTAGATGCCCCCTCAGACCAGGATTTTTGCACGTATAATTTACGTGCAACACGATTCAAGTGCAACATGAGAACATGAACCCGTCAGTTCGAACGGGCATGTTGCTGCACAACCAAAATAATCCGGAGGAGCCCATGTTAACCAAACGTTGCAGACGATTAATCATTGCAGGTACAACCGCGGCCGCTTTTGCGCCCGCCACGATTACCGTCCACGCGCAGTCTGCCTTCCCCACCAAACCCGTGCGCATCATTGTCGGCATGGTCCCAGGCGGCTTTACCGACACTTCGACACGCATCGTCGGGTCAAAACTCGCCGATGCGCTGGGGCAGCAGATCCTGGTCGAGAACCGCCCGGGCGCCAATGCCTTCATTGCGGCCGATCTCACCGCCAAGTCCGCCCCTGATGGATACACTCTTTTCATGTCTCACCCCGGACTGACGACTAACACGCTGCTCTTCGAGAACTATCCGTTGAATCCGCTGAAGGATTTCACCGCGGTATCGCTGATCGCCTATATTCCTAACATCCTGGTGGTTCATCCCTCAGTCCCTGCGCGAACGATGAAGGAACTGCTCGCGCTCGCCCGCGCGCGGCCGGAAAATCTCACGCAGGCTTCATCCGGCAGAGGCTCTCCCGGACATCTCGGGGGCGCGATGCTTCAGCAGATGACGCACACGCGATTCATTCACATCCCATATAAAGGCTCGGGCGCAGCGATGATCGACCTGATAGGCGGTCACGTGGATCTCTCGTTTCCCTCGATTTCCGCAGGGCGTCCGCATGTGATGGCAGGCAGGCTGCGGGCGCTGGGAATTACTTCCGCCAAGCGCTCGCCGTTACTTCCCGAGGTGCCGACGATCGCCGAAGCGGCCGTACCGGGATTCGAGATCGTTGGCTGGTACGGCATTGTTGGCCCCGCCGGTATGCCCAAAGACGTGGTCGCGCGGCTCAGCAGTGAAATCGCGCGGGCGCTCAAGAGCCAGGAAGTGCGCGAAAAGATGGACAAAGAAGGCGCGGAACTCATCGGCAGCACATCCGAGGAGTTCGCTGCTTTTCTCAAAGCTGACCTGGACAAGTGGACCAAGGTCATCAAGGCGGCCAAGATCAGCCCGGTTCGAATGTGATCCGCGGCGCGGCCGGGCAGGCACTGGTATCCGAAACAACAAAGGGCTCCTGACGGAACCCTTTGAATTGGCTGGTCGGGGCGAGAGGATTTGAACCTCCGACCACCTGCACCCCATGCAGGTACGC
>ERZ1292640.1012-Hain-H43-02um-R1-1012-length-23475-cov-19_pt2 | contig 20009 bp, 19 predicted proteins | sample MGYA00564404_ERZ1292640 | MGnify/ENA primary metagenome ERZ1292640 (study PRJEB36523, sample SAMEA6512636) | groundwater metagenome | collected 2019-01-08 | study: AquaDiva: Metagenomics assemblies of 32 groundwater samples
ACGGCCTCGCGGACGGCGGCCTCGACCGCGGCTTCGTCCATCTGTTGCGGCAGGAAGCGCTCGATGACGGCGATCTCGGCCTTTTCCTTGTCGGCCAGGTCGGCGCGGTTGCCCTTTTCGTAGAGCACGATCGATTCGTTCCGCTGTTTGATCATGCCTTGCATCATCGACAGGATCTTATCGTCGGCCACGCCTTCGCGGCTGGCCTCGGTGCGGGCGGCGATGTCGACGTCCTTGAGCTTCGCCAGAATGAGGCGAATCGTGCCCAGCGCGGCCTGGTCGCGGGCGCGCATGGCCTCTTTCATGGCGTTGTTCAATTTGTCACGCAGCATCACTTCGGCCCCGTCAAACTCGCCATTGGTATCCCAATGGCTAAGCGGCGGAAACTAATCGCCTCAGGCGCTGTTGGCAAAGCAAATAAGCTATTGAAATAGCTTGTGAATTAGCTGTCTTCCGCGCCTTGACCCTATGCGACCGCTTGGTTACAACCCGCCCGGTTCGCAGGTCGCCTCGCCTATACCGGGTTAGGGGCGGGGCCGGACGGACCGCACGGACGGACTAATTCATCATGACTTCACCTAAAACCGCCGGCGCGACAGACGCCGCGCCGCGTTGGGCCACGGCCGCCCTTGTGCTGGCGGACGGCGCGGTTTTTTGGGGCAAGGGCGTGGGAGCTGCCCGCCATGCCGTGGGCGAGGTTTGTTTCAACACCTCGATGACCGGCTACCAGGAGATCATCACCGATCCGTCCTACGCCGGACAGATCATCACCTTCACCTTCCCGCACATCGGCAACGTCGGCACCAACCTCGAGGACATCGAGAGCCTGACGCCGGCCGCGCGCGGTGTGGTGCTGCGCGGCGACATTACCGAGCCGGCCAATTGGCGGGCCGTCAAGCCGCTCAACGATTGGCTCAAGAGCCACAATCTGCCCGGTGTGTGCGGCGTCGACACCCGCGCTATCACGCGGCGGATTCGCGATGGCGGGGCGCCGAACGGCGTCGTGGTCCATGCGCCCGACGGCAAGTTCGACATCCCCAAGCTGCGCAAGATCGCGCAAGACTGGTCGGGGCTCGACGGTATGGATCTCGCCATCGAGGTGACGACCAAGCAACTCTACAGCTGGGACGAGACAAAGTGGGCCCTGGGCAAGGGCTACGGCAAGCTCACCAAGCCCAAGTATCACGTGGTGGCCGTCGACTATGGCGCCAAGCGCAACATCCTGCGCTGCCTTGCCAATACCGGCTGCAAGGTCACCGTCGTGCCGGCGACGGCGACCGGCGAGGAAATCCTGCGGCACAAGCCGGATGGCGTGTTCCTGTCCAACGGCCCCGGCGATCCGGCGGCGACGATCGGCTACAGCGTGCCCGCCATCCAGGCCGTGCTCGACAAGAAGGTGCCGCTGTTCGGCATCTGCCTCGGCCACCAGATCCTGGCGCTGACGCTGGGCGGCAAGACACGCAAGATGGAGCGCGGCCATCGCGGCGCCAACCAGCCGGTCAAGGACCTGACCACGGGCAGAGTCGAGATCACGTCACAGAACCACGGTTTCTGCGTCGTACCCGAGTCGCTGCCCAAGAACGTCGAGGTCACGCACGTCTCGTTGTTCGATGGCACGAACGAAGGTATTCGCTGTACCGACAAGTCGGCCTTTTCAGTTCAGTACCATCCCGAGGCCTCGCCCGGCCCGACGGACAGCCATTATCTCTTCGATCGGTTCGTCGAGATGATCGACAAGAGCAAGGGCAAGTGACAGTGCTCATCAGCCTTAAAGAGGAAGCACGCCGTCATCCTGAGCGTAGCGAAGGATCTGGCGTTGGTTACGAAGGCATTCTTTTGAGCGGGCGTGAGGTCCTTCGCTGCGCTCAGGACGACGTGTAACCATGCCCAAGCGCACAGACATCAAGAGCATCCTCGTCATCGGCGCCGGTCCGATCGTGATCGGCCAGGCCTGCGAGTTCGATTATTCGGGCGTGCAGGCCTGCAAGGCGCTGAAGGACGAGGGTTACCGCGTCATCCTCGTGAATTCCAACCCAGCCACGATCATGACCGATCCGGGCCTGGCCGACGCCACCTACATCGAGCCGATCACGCCCGACTTCGTGGCGCGCATCATCGAGAAGGAAAAGCCCGACGCCATCCTGCCGACCATGGGCGGCCAGACGGCGCTCAACACGGCAATGTCGCTGCACCGCGACGGCCGGCTCGAGAAGCTGAAGGTCGAGTTGATCGGCGCCAATGCGGAGGCGATCGACAAGGCCGAGGATCGGCTGCTGTTCCGCGACGCCATGACCAAGATCGGCCTCGAATCGCCCAAGAGCGAGGTCGTGCACAATCGCGAGGAGGCGGCGCGCGCACTGGACATCGTCGGGCTGCCGGCGATCATCCGTCCGTCCTTCACACTCGGCGGCACCGGCGGCGGCATCGCCTACAACCGCGACGAATTCTTCGACATCGTGCAGGGCGGCGTCGAAGCCTCGCCGGTAGGCGAGGTGCTGGTCGAGGAATCGGTGCTCGGCTGGAAAGAGTACGAGATGGAGGTCGTGCGCGACCGCAACGACAACTGCATCGTCATCTGCTCCATCGAGAACGTCGATCCGATGGGCATCCACACTGGCGACTCGGTCACTGTCGCGCCGGCGCTGACGCTCACCGACAAGGAATACCAGATCATGCGCGACGCCTCGATCGCGTGCCTGCGCGAGATCGGCGTCGATACCGGCGGTTCGAACGTGCAGTTCGCCGTCGATCCGGCGACCGGCCGCATGGTCGTGATCGAGATGAACCCGCGCGTGTCGCGGTCGTCGGCGCTGGCCTCGAAAGCCACCGGCTTCCCGATCGCCAAGGTCGCGGCCCGGCTCGCGGTCGGCTACACGCTCGACGAACTGCTGAACGACATCACCGGCTCGACGCCGGCTTCGTTCGAGCCGACCATCGACTACGTCGTCACCAAGATCCCGCGCTTTGCCTTCGAGAAGTTCCCCGGCGCCGAGGCGCTGCTCACGACCTCGATGAAGAGCGTGGGCGAGGCCATGTCGATCGGGCGCACTTTTCAGGAGTCGCTGCAGAAGGCGTTGCGCTCGATGGAAACGGGCCTCACCGGCCTGAACGAGATGGAAATCAAGGGTGCGCCGGACAAGGCCGCCATCGTGGGCGCGCTATCGAGGCCGACGCCCGACCGCATCCTGGTCATCGCCCAGGCCTTCCGTCACGGCCTCACGGTCGAGGAAATCGCGCAGGCGTCGAAGTACGAGCCGTGGTTCCTGCGCCAGATCGAGCAACTCGTGCAGATCGAGGCCGAAGTGCGCGCCTCCGGCCTGCCGACCGACGCCAAGGAGTTGCTCGACCTCAAGAAGAAGGGCTTCTCCGACGAGCGCCTGGCCGAGCTGACCGGCATGAGCGCCGCCGACGTGGTCAAGCGCCGGCGCAGCCTCGGCGTGCGGCCGGTGTTCAAGCGCATCGACACCTGCGCTGCCGAGTTCGAGTCGCACACGCCCTATCTCTACTCCTGCTACGAGGGCGACGGCGTCAATCCGGCGGAGTGCGAGGCCCAGCCGACCGACCGCCGCAAGGTGATCATCCTGGGCGGCGGGCCGAATCGCATCGGCCAGGGCATCGAGTTCGACTATTGCTGCGTCCATGCCGTCTATGCCTTGCGAGAAGCCGGCTACGAGACCATCATGGTCAACTGCAACCCGGAGACGGTCTCGACGGACTACGACACCGCCGACCGCCTCTACTTCGAACCGCTGACGGCCGAAGACGTCATCGAACTGGTCGAGGTCGAGCGCCGGAACGGCGAGCTGCTGGGCCTGATCGTGCAGTTCGGCGGCCAGACGCCTCTCAAGCTCGCCAAGCCGCTGGAGGCCGCGGGCATTCCCATTCTCGGCACGTCGCCCGACGCCATCGACCTGGCCGAGGATCGCGATCGGTTCCAGAGGCTGATCCACGAATTGAAACTCCGCCAACCCGATAACGGCACGGCGACGTCGCAGGAGCAGGCGATCGCTGTCGCCGAGAGGATCGGCTATCCGGTTGTCATTCGTCCGTCGTACGTCCTGGGCGGTCGCGCGATGCAGATCGTCTACGATCGGGCCGGCCTGGAACGCTACACGCGCGACGCCGTGAAGGTCTCGGGCGACACGCCGGTGCTGATCGATTCCTATCTCCGCGATGCCATCGAGGTCGATGTCGATGCGCTTGCCGACAAGGACCAGAACGTCTTCGTCGCCGGCATCATGGAGCATATCGAGGAAGCAGGTATCCATTCCGGCGACTCGGCGTGCTCGCTGCCGCCGCATTCGTTGCCGTCGAAGATCCTGACCCAGATCGAGCGCCAGACCGAGGCGATGGCCAAGGCACTCAAGGTCGTGGGCTTGATGAACGTGCAGTATGCGGTCAAGGACGGCGAGGTCTACGTGCTCGAGGTCAACCCGCGTGCCAGCCGTACCGTGCCGTTCGTCGCCAAGGCGACCGGCCAGCCCATCGCCAAGTACGCTGCCCGCCTGATGGCTGGTGAGTCACTGAAGGCCCTGGCCATCAAGAAGGCGCGCGGCAAGCATGTCGCGGTCAAGGAAGCGGTCTTTCCGTTCGCCCGCTTTCCCGGCGTCGATATCATCCTCGGCCCCGAGATGCGCTCGACGGGCGAGGTCATGGGCCTCGATACGAATTTCGGCCGCGCCTTCGCCAAGTCACAGCTCGGGGCTGGCAGCAAGGTGCCGCTCGAAGGCCTGGTCTTCGTCTCGGTCAAGGACCAGGACAAGGCCGCGATGGTGAAGCCGGTCAAGCGGTTGATCGATCTCGGCTTCACGGTGGTAGCGACCGGAGGCACAGCCGACTTTCTGCGCAAGCACGGCATCGCTGCCGAGCGGGTCAACAAGGTGCTCGAAGGACGGCCGCACATCGTTGACCTGATGAAGGACGGCAGGGTCCAGCTCGTCTTCAACACCGTCGACGGCGCGAGTGCGCTCACCGACAGCTTCACGCTGCGGCGTACGGCGTTGATGAACAAGATCGCCTACTATACAACAGTCGCCGGAGCCAAGGCCTCGGTTGAAGGCATCGCGGCGCTGCACGCGGGCCCCCTGGACGTGGCGCCCTTGCAATCCTACTTCAAAACCACCTTTTAGGCACCGCGCCCGCCCTTCCACCTTGGGTGCCCCGGCCTGATCTGGGGTCAACGGGTCCTTTGGTAGGGGGTCGTTGGGCGTTGACGCCGCGCGATTCATTGAGGACGATCCAACAATGGAAAGAGTTCCGACGACGGCCGAGGGGCTGAAGAGCCTTGAGGACGAACTGAAGCACCTGAAGAGCGTAGAGCGGCCGTCGATCATCAAGGCGATCGCGGCGGCGCGCGAGCATGGCGATCTTTCGGAGAATGCCGAATATACCTCGGCCCGCGAACGCCAGAGCTTCATCGAAGGCCGGATCGCCGAGATCGAGAGCATCATCTCGCGCGCCGAGGTCATCGACTTCAGCAAGCTCACCGGCAAGGTCGTCAAGTTCGGCGCCACCGTCCGCTTGGCAGACGAGGACACTGAAGAGAAGGTGAAATACCAGATCGTTGGGCCTTACGAGGCCAATCTCAACAAGGGCAGTATCTCGGTGACGTCGCCGATCGGCCGGGCGCTGATCGGCAAGACCGTCGGCGACACGGTCGAGGTCCAGACCCCGCGCGGCGCAAAGTCCTACGAGATCGTGGGCGTCCAATTCAAGTAGGCATCGCCTGGGCTGCGGGACTTATGTCCCTCGCTTGGGGCGTCCAGTTCAAGTAGCCGCCATCATCGCCCGTGCGCGACGGATGCCGGTCGACTTCATCACGGCGTACTGTATTCCGAACAACGCGAGCTTGCTCCCGATCGCCCAGGCAGACTTGACGGCCGCCCAGGTGGCGGCATCGAACGTGAGGGCGAGCGCGATGTTGAGGGCGGCCGAGAAGAACATCAGCCCTGCCCAGACATAGCCAAAGGTAATGCCGAGGTCCGGTACGGTGGCCTGCGCGATCGGCGGCAGGTAGCGGTTCATCCAGCCGCGCTTCAGCATTACGATGCCCACGACGACGTAGATCACGGTCGGCTTCAGCATCACGAATACCGGATCGTTGGTGAAGAACGTCGCCGAGCCCGACGCCAGGATGATCAGCAGGCTGAGCCATTGCAGGGCCTCGACGGGTCGCCTCCGAACAAGCTCCCAGGCGATCTGGCCCACTCCGAGTGCCATGCCGAGCGCCACCGCCAGCAAGATGCTGCCGGTCAGCAGATACACGGCGAGGAAGAGGAGCGTCGACGCCATGTCGAGCAGAAGGACACGGGACGCCTGGAAGAGATTCTTCATGGCTCGCGACTTCCTTTGCCCTTTTATGACTACATTGTGTATTTATAGGATCCCATCCATACACGGCGTACCCCGCAAGAGGGAATCCGGGTCAGACGACGACTTTGACGTAGGTATCCTTCATCACGATCAAGCCGCGGCGGAAGGTGTAGAGGTCGCAGCCCAGCCACTCCTGGCGCTCGCCGCTGGCGAGCGTGGCGGTGCGGTGCCACTCCGTGACCGCCCGGTTGCCGCAGATGAATTCGCCGGTGTGCAGCCACCTGACGTCGCTGGTGCTGGCGAACAAGGGCACGAAGTAGCTTCGGATGGCGGTCTTGCCCTTGAAGCTCTGGCCCCAATGGTGAGGCCCCTTGGCATTTCGGAACTCGCCGTCCTCGGCAAAGAAGCCGACGATTCCGTCGACGTCGTGGCGGGCAAAAGCGTCGGCGATCTCGTGCAGGTGTTCGAGGGTTACGTCCGGGGGCGCAGCGGGCACGGCAGTTCCATCCATGGTCCGTCCTTCTTTCATTCTACGGGGCCTCATTCGACGGGGATCGGCACCCCCGGCACCTGCTTGGCGGTGCGAAATACCATCATCGACTTCACGTGGCTGACGTTGGGCGCCGAGGTGAGCCGGGTCGTCAGGAACTTCTGATATTCGTCCCAAGTCTCGGCCACGATCTTCAGCAGAAAGTCGGCCTCGCCGGCGAGCATGTGGCACTCACGGACCTCGTCCCACTTGGCGATCAACTCCTCGAACGATTTGAGGTCGGCTTCGGCCTGACTGTTCAGCCCGACCAGGGCGAACACCGAGACGCTGTAACCCAGCGCCTCGGGGCTGAGTTCAGCGTGATAGCCTTTGATGATGCCGGCACGCTCGAGAGCGCGGACCCGCCGCAAACAGGGCGGCGCTGAAATGCCGGCACGTTCCGCCAGATCGACATTTGTCATCCGACCGTTGGACTGCAGGTCACTTAGTATGCGCCGGTCGATTCGATCGAGCTTTGCGCGAGCCATCTTTGAGGTTCCTCCGTTGGCCGGGCTCTATGCCAGAACCATGCCATCTGCGCAATAAAGTTGCGAAAATTGGCACATGTGCCGTGAAGAATTGCGCGGAAAACTCATTAGGTCGTGCATCCCTGGCGAGGTTTGCATATATGTAAGAGATATGCGGAAGACGGGACGCAGGACGGACATGGCGGCAACTCATCGCGGCAAAGTACTTATTCTGGGATCAGGACCTGCAGGCTATACGGCGGCAATCTATGCTGCGCGTGCCAGTCTGAAGCCCATGCTCGTGCAGGGCATTCAGCCGGGCGGTCAGCTCACTATCACGACGGATGTCGAAAACTATCCGGGCTTCGCCGACGTCATCCAGGGGCCCTGGTTGATGGAGCAGATGCAGAAGCAGGCCGAGCACGTCGGCACCGAGCTTTTCTTCGACACCATCGTCGAAGTCGATCTCGGCCGCCGGCCGTTCGTTTGTCTCGGCGACTCGGGCGACCGCTACGAGGCCGATGCGCTCATCATCTCCACCGGTGCCACGGCGAAATGGCTGGGGCTGCCGACTGAGGAGACGTTCCGCGGTGGCGGCGTTTCGGCATGCGCGACCTGTGATGGGTTCTTCTTCAGGGGCAAGGAAGTGGTCGTCGTGGGCGGCGGCAATACCGCTGTCGAGGAGGCTCTCTACCTCACGCATCACGCCTCGAAAGTGACTCTGGTCCATCGCCGCGATTCGTTCCGCGCCGAGAAGATCCTGCAGGACCGGCTGTTCAAGAATCCCAAGGTCACCGTGCTGTGGGATCACGCGGTGCAGGAAATCCTGGGAGAGAAGGCTCCGGCGCCGCTCGTCACGGGCGTGCGGATGCGCAACGTCAAGACCGGTGTCGACCATAACCTCGCCACCGACGGCGTGTTCATCGCCATCGGGCACTCTCCCAATACGGAGCTGTTCAAAGGCAAGCTCGCCATGGACGGCGAGGGCTACCTGATCACCAGGCCGGACTCGACGTCGACCGATGTCGAGGGGGTCTACGCCGCGGGTGACGTGCAAGACAAGATATTCCGCCAGGCCGTCACGGCGGCCGGCACCGGCTGCATGGCCGCGCTCGAGGCGGAGAAGTGGTTGGCGGGTCGGGAGGCACGTCTCGCGCAGGCCGCGGAATAGGCAGGCGGCGCGGGATCGGCGTTTGGCGCGCAACGCCAAACGCCTTAGGGAGGCGATGTCATGGACTGGGACAAGCTGCGGATTTTCCAGGCCGTAGCCGACGCCGGCAGCTTCACGCACGCCGGCGAGACCCTGAAGCTCAGCCAGTCGGCGATCTCTCGCCAGATCGGCGCGCTTGAGGAACAGCTCGGCGTCATGCTGTTTCATCGTCATGCACGCGGCCTCATCCTGACCGAGCAGGGCGAGTTGCTTTATCGAACCGCGCGCGATATGGCGGCCAAGGTGAACACGGCCGAGGCGCTGCTGCGCGCCAATCAGGACAAGCCGGCGGGTCGCCTGAAGGTGACGGCGGCGGTCGGCTTCGGCTCGACGTGGCTTACCGCACAGATGCACGAATTCATCGCGATGTACCCCGACATCGACGTCAGCCTCGTGCTTTCCGACAACGAACTCGATCTTGGCATGCGCGAAGCCGACGTGGCGATCCGCGTCATGCCGCGCCAGCCTGGGCTCGTGCAGCGGCACCTGCTGACCGTGCGCAGCCACGTCTATGCCTCGCATGGCTACATCCAGAAATACGGCAAGCCCAAGACCGTCGAGGAACTCGACCAGCATCGCCTGATCATCTTCGGCGAGGATGCCCGGGCGCCGGTGCAGGACGTCAACTGGCTCCTGCGCGAAGGCAATGTCGACCCGTCGGCCCGGGTCGTCGTGCTGCGCGTCAACAATGTCTACGGCATCTTCCGGGCGGTCGAATCGGGCCTCGGCATCGCCTCGCTGCCGGACTACCTCGCCCGCGAGTCGACGAAGCTCGAGAACGTCCTGCCAGACCTCAATGTCCGCACGACCGATCTGTATTTCACCTATCCAGAGGAGCTGCGGCACTCCAAACGCATCGCCGTCTTCCGCGATTTCCTCCTGCGGAAGGTCGCGGAGACACGATTCTGATGTTTAGACTTGCAGGATTGCATAGTCAGTGAAAGGCATGCGCTCTCCGCATGCCTGTATTCCACACTTAGCCTCTACCAATACGCCTCGCGAGGAATAGGCTTACAGTAGGTCTTCGATACGAAAGGTTTGTTCTGATCGTCATCGAAACTCGGGATCCGTTTGATCCCACGTCTCCCAGACGTGAAGCCTCCCTGTTTAACTCGCCGGGCCTGTTGGCCCGGCGTTTTTTTGTCTGGGACGAGGCCGCGACGAGGGCGAAATGCCGCTGGTTGCGGTAAACGAGGGCTCTCGACACCAATTGATGTGGATGCGGGCGCGAGCCCTCTGTAGCTTCCAACCCGACAGGGCCGATGTTCACCGAAGTTCGCCAAGCCATTCTTCCCCTCGCTCTGCGACGCATGAAGCGCCGGGATGACCTCGGGCGTGCCGGCCTTCTGATCGAGTCGTTGGCACGCCATTGGCGCGGTCGGGCGCCTTTCGAACTCCTGATCGTCGCACCGCGCCGGGATGCTCAAGAACTGCGCAGCAGCCTGCCGCGCTTTCCGAACCTCGACGTCTCGGTGCGCTCGGAGAGCGACTTCTTTTCCATGGGCAGCAGCTTCTATCTGATGACGGGGTGGTACCGGCAGCAGGTCGTGAAGCTTCAGGTTCCGGCGATGCTGGGTTTCGGCGGCTTCCTGACGCTGGATTCGGACGTCTGTTGCGTCGGCGACTTCGATGAAACGACTTTCATCAAGAATCGGCTGGCGATGTCGCGCTGGGAGCCGAAGGCGCACCACGACTGGTGGCGCCATGCGTCAAAGATCGTAGGCGTGCCCTTCGACCCCGAGGCACACGGCCTATCGGTGACGCCGAATATCCTCCACGGCGATCTGGCCGCCCAGACCATTCGACATCTCCGCTTCGGACCGTTCGATGGGATCACATCGCTTTGCTATTGGCTGGGCCGCAAGATCAACACGGTCCCATGGACAGAATATTCGCTCTACACCAGCGTGGCCGAGTTCAAGGGCAACCTCTTCGACTATCACGCCCACTGGGATCCCTGTTACTATGCCGACGAGCAGCTGTTCTCGAGAAAGTCCTGCGTCTGGGCCGCCGACGACTTCGAGCGGAAGGTGCTGCTGCCCAACGGTAAGGATCCCGGCGGCAAGTTCATCATCGTCCAGAGCCACGCCCGCATTCCCATCGAACGCGTGCGCGAATATTGCCTGAGCTTTGCGGGCTGATGCTCAGACCTCGCCGTCGTGCTCGCCGATTTTCGGCGCCTTCTCTGTCGCCCCAGCGCGTTCGCCGTCGATGCTGAGCGGCAAGCCGTGGAACAAGGCATTCGAGCCTGCATAGGGCTGGCTGAACATGGCGAGTGCCGCCACCTGTGCAAGCTCCATCACCTGCGGGACCGAATTCAGCGGCCCGTTGGGGACTCCCAGCGCATCAAGCTTGGCCGACCAGTAGGCTCGGCTTTCCTGCTTCATGATTTCGGAGATCATACCCAGCAGCATCTCGCGTCGCTCGGCGCGCTGCACGTTGGTCTTGAAGCGTGCCTCGTCGGGCCACTCGGGATGGCCCAGCACTTCGGCGAACTTGCGCCAAAGGCGATCGTTGCCCGGACAGATCATCAACGGCCCGTCGCTGCATTCGAACGCCTGGTAAGGTGTGAGCGAGGGATGCCCTGTGCCCTGCCGCGGTGGCATTTTGCCCGTCACCGACCAGCCGGCGACGTGGTTCGAAGTCCACATCAGGCCGCTCTCGAACAGCGAGGTGTTGACCAGGCTGCCCTGGCCGGTCGCCGTGCGCTTGGCCAGTGCGGCCAACACACCGATCGCCGTCCACATGCCGGTCGAGAGGTCGATGATCGAGACGCCGATGCGCGCCTCTGGCCCCGACGGATCGCCATTCAGCGAGATCAGGCCCGCGACCGCCTGGATGATCGGTTCGTACCCGGGTCGCTCCTTCCACGGCCCGAGGTGGCCAAAGGCGCCAAGGTCGGCATAGATCAGGCGCGGGAAGCGTTTGGTGAGCGTGGGGCCATCAAAACCGAACTTGCCCGGCACGTCGGCCCGCAGATTGTGCACGAAGATGTCGGCTGTCCCGATGCGCTCGATCAGGGCCTCGCGCTGTGTCGGGTTGCCGAGATCGCAGGTGATCGATTTCTTGCCGCGGTTGAGCGCGATGAAGCCCGTCGCATCGCCTTCGATGAACGGCGGCCCCCATTTGCGTGCGTCGTCGCCCTCCGGTCGCTCGACCTTGATCACGTCGGCGCCGAGGAAGGCCAGGATCTGGCCGCAGTAGGGGCCGGCGAGATTTTGGCCGAACTCGACGACCTTGATGCCGGCGAGAGGGCCCTGGCCCGTGCTCATCTGAGGTTGCTGCCCAGAATTTCGCGTGCGATCACCATGCGCTGGACTTCGCTCGGGCCTTCGCCCACGCGCCGGATGCGCATCTCGCGGTACCAGCGTTCCAGGGGAAGATCCTTGGTCATGCCCATGCCGCCGTGAATCTGCATCGAGCGATCGACCACTCGGCCGCCGCCTTCCGAGGCTGTGAGCTTGGCGATCGAGGCTTCGATGCGGAACGGCAGCCCGCGGCGCGCCTTTTCAGCCGCTTCCAGCGTGAAATGCTTGGCGGTGCGGATGTCGATCTCATTGTCGACCAGCATCCATTGCACGGCCTGGCGGTTAGCCAGCTTCTCGCCGAAGGTGCTGCGCATCTTGGCCCATTCGATCGCCATTTCGTGGGCGGCGATGGCGACCCCGATGCAGCCCGCAGCATAGGGGATGCGCTGGCGGGTCAGCCGATCGTTGGCCACGGCAAAGCCCTTGTTGACCTCGCCCAGCACCTGATGGTCGGAGATCCAGCAATCCTTGAACTCGAGCTCGGTCGCGTAGTGCGAGGAACGCAGCGTATGCACGACGCGGCGCACATGAAAGCCCGGCGTGTCGGAATCGATGATGAAGCAGGTGATGCCGGCGCGCCCCTTGGACGCGTCGGTGCGCGCGAAGACGATGCCGTACTGCGCACGATCGGCATTGGAGATGAAGATCTTGGCGCCGTTCAGGACCCAGCCGTTGTCCTTGCGCTCGGCCCTGGTCTGGATGGCGCGCGCCGGATCGCTGCCACCCGACGGCTCGGTGAGACCGAAGAAGGTCTTCTTCTCGCCGCGCAGCGTCGGATAGAGGTAGCGCTCCTTCTGGTCGTCGTTGGCCTCGAAGATCTGCGCCAGGCCCGCGCCGCCGAAGGTGCCGTAGCAGGGCACGTAGAGGCCGGCGCGGTGCTGCGCCATCTCGATGGCCAGCAGCACGCGCGTCACGATGTCGATGTCGGGGCCGCCGTACTCCTTCGGAATATCGATGCCGAACAGGCCCATCGCCCTGGTCTTCTCGACCAGCCTGGCATGGTCGGCTGGGTCCAGTTCCGCCGCATCAGGGTCGAGCTTGGCCTCGAGCGGAATGATCTCCTCGCGGACAAAGCGGCGGACTTGGTCGATCAGCAATTGCTGTTCTTCGCTCGGTTCGAAATCCATGGCTCTCTCTCAGGCCGGGCTCAATCGTCCCAGCGGCGGCGGGTTCTTGGCGTTGTCGGGCGGTAGTTCGCCGTGGTCGGCCTTGTGGACCATCAGCAATTCGAACCAGCGCGAGCGATACTGCATGTTCACCTCGACGCGGAACTGCTGGCCCGGGCCGCGCTCCTCCGCCTCGCGCGCGAGTTCGCTGCGCAGGCCGAAGGGCGAACGACCGCCGGCCTGGCCTATATAAAGGATGGCGCCCTGTGCATCGGCGATCTGGTAGACGCCGAGCTGTCCCGGTAGCCGCGCGGCTTCTTCGGGCGTCAGCGGCCGCCAAGGCTTGTCGAGGCGGAGCCGGATCGACACGGGCTATTTACCCTGGAACTTGGCGGTGCGCTTCTCCAGCCGGGCCTTCATGCCTTCCTGCGCGTCCTGGCTCTGCATCGCCGCGCGGACGGCCGCATCCACGTCGTCGTGCGGGATGGCATCACGGAACTCGAGCTGACGCACCGTCAGTGCCTTCATGGCCTTGAGCGACAGCGGTGCGTTGGCGGCCAGGCGATCAATCACCTTCGCAGCCTCGGCCTCGAGCTGGTCGGCCGGCACGCAGCGCGCGATGAGGCCCAGCGCGAAGAGTTTGGTCGAGGGCAGGGGGTCGCCCAGCAGCAGCATTTCGCGCGTCGTCACCGGGCCCAGCACTTCCATCAGCTTCTTGGCCAGGAACCAGTTGGGCGCGAGGCCGACTTGGGCCAGCGACATGCCGAAGCGCGCCTTCTGGCTCGCCACCACCAGGTCGCAATGAAGCGCCAGCTCGTTGCCGCCGGCGATGGCGTCGCCATGCACCACGGCGACGACCGGCAACGGGCAGAGTTCGATGGCCCGCAGCATGATCTCGATGCCGCTCGCCTGGCCCGCGCCGGCGCTCTTGCTGCGCTCGGCCATGTCGAGACCGGCGCAGAACACATCGCCCTTGCCACGGATCACGAGCACACGGTCGTCGGCCGCGACCGGCGCCTGAAGTGCCTCGATCATGTTGCCCAACAGCTCGCTGTCGAGTGCGTTGCGCTTCTCCGGCCGGTTCATCCACACGGTTTTGACCGGGCCGTTCTTCTCGATGATGACTTTGCTCATGATGTCGCTCACTCCGGCTCGATTCCAGCCGCCTTGATGTGCCCGCCCCACCATTTGATTTCGCTCTTCACATAGGCGGCGAAATCATCGGGGGCGAGCGGCGAGATCTCCATGCGGCCCTGCGTCATGGCCTTGCCGGTCGCAGGATCCTTGAGCGCCTCGGCGACGGCCTGCCAGAGAAGCTGCTGGATGGGCTTGGGCGTGGCGGCGGGCGCGAACACTGCCAGCCAATAGACCAGCGAATAGCCCTTCACGATCTCGGCGATGGCGGGCAAGTCGGGCGCCACGCTGGTGCGCTGCGCGCCGGTGGTGCCGAGCCCGCGCACTTTGCCAGCCGCGATCTGGGCCAGCGCCTGCGGCAGGTCGGGAAACATCACCTGTACCTGGCCCGAGACGACGTCGCCCAGCGCCTGCGGGCTCGCCTTGTAGGGCACACGTTCGATCTTCACGCCGGCCATGGAGTTGAACATCTCGGCCGACAGGCGCTGCGAGGCGCTCGCCTCGGCATAGTTGAGCTTGCCCGGATTTTTGCGCGCATAGTCGATTAGCTCGGAGATCGTCTTGACCGGCAGGCCGGGGTTGACCACGAGCGCGTTGACGCCGGTGACACAGCGGGCGATCGGCGCGAAGTCCTTCTCCATGTCGTAGGAGAGCTTCTTGAACAGCGCGGTGTTGGCGGCGTTGGTCGTGTTCGTGCCCATCAGCAACGTGTAGCCATCGGCCGGTGCCGTCGCGACCGCCGAGGCGCCGAGCTGGCCCGAGGCGCCGGGCTTGTCGTCGACGATGACAGGCTGCTTCAGGATCTCCTGCAGCTTGGCGCCGAGCGCACGGGCGGCGATGTCGGTCGCGCTGCCGGCGGCGAAGGGCACGACGATCTTGATCGGCTTGCTGGGGAAATCCTGCGCGCGCAAATCCGGTGCAACCGACAGGGCGGCGGCACCGGCGAGCACGGTACGACGACTGATCTTCACTTTTCCTCCCAAGGCCCTCACCGGCCGGCATCCGTTGTAGCGGGCCGGCGCGACGAGGCAAAGGCGGGAGGCTACATGAACAGCTTTTCCGCTTTGCGGTCGGTGTAGAGGCCGGCCACGAACTCGGCGTAGCCGTTGTAGAGCAGGGTCGGGATGCGGCTGTCGCTGCCCAGCGGCTTTTCGGTCGCCTGGCTCCAGCGCGCATGGGGCACTTGCGGATTCACGTTGGCCCAGAAGCCGTACTCGCTGGATTGGAGCTTCTCCCAGAACGAGACCGGGCGCTTGTCGGTGAAATCGATGCTGACGATCGACTTCACGTTCTTGAACCCGTACTTCCACGGCGCCACGAGGCGAAGCGGGGCGCCGTTCTGCTTGTGGATCGGCTTGCCGTAGAGCCCGGTGGCCACGAACGCGAGATCGTTCATCGCCTCGTCCATCGCCAGGCCCTCGGTGTAGGGCCAGGGATAGAGGAGGTCGCGCTGCTCGCGCATCACCGCGGGCTTCGACAGGGTCTTCATGACGATGAACTTGGCGCTGCCCAGCGGCTTGCAGAACTCGACCAGAGAGCGGACCGGAAAGCCGCTCCACGGCACGATCATCGACCAGGTTTCGACGCAGCGGTGACGGTAGACGCGCTCCTCGAGTTGCATCTTGGCCAGCAGGTCGTCGATGCCGATCTCGAACGGCTTGTCGACCATGCCGCCGACGTTGATCGTCCACGGCCGGACCTCGAGCTTCTGCGCCTCGCGCCAGATGCTCTTGTCGGTGCCGAACTCGTAGAAGTTGTTGTAGGTCGTGGCTTGCCGCTCGGCGGTCACGGGTGTGGGCGCGCCGTACTTGTCGTTGCGCTTTGCCGGATAGAGGCCGGCCGAAGGGTCGACGGACTTGTCCTGCGCGAACGACACCGCAGGCAGGGCGAGCGCCGCGGCGCCCAGGCCCATCGCGCGCACCAGCGTCCGGCGCTGCAAATAGTGCCTTTCCGGGGTCGCCAGGTGTTCGGGCAATTCCCAGCCGTGCGTACGCTTGATCAGCATTGGTCGAACTCCTGTTACGCCCCCGTTTCGTCATGACGCGGCGCAGCGCCCGCCGCAAATCAACCTTGCTCACCGGACCGTGACGTCGCCCTCGCCCATGGCGTCGGCCAGATCGCGGCGATACCCCATTACCACCATAGTCTCGGCCACCAGGAACATCGGGCCGATGAATCCCTGGAAGATGTTGTCGAGGAGCGCCGGCCGCTTGCCCTCGTAGTGGTGACCGAGAAACTGCAGCACCCATCCGCCGACGAACAACACGATGAACGCCATCCATACCGCGGAGGACGAGCCCAGCGCACCGGCGAGCGCATCGGCTGCATACCACGCCGGCGCCATCAGCACCGCCATGATGACGCCGATGCCGAGGTCGAGCGCTATCCAGCCCAGCGCTGCCACGATCGCCACGGCCAGCGACAGCGTCCATTCACGGCCGCCGACCTCGAAGCGCCAGAGCGACAACAGCAGCAACAGCGAGAAGACGATGACGGGAATACCGACGAAGTGGGTCGCCTTGTTGCGCCAGTTGCGATGCACCGCGGCGTAACTGCCGAGCTGGCGCCGGAACAGATCGTTGGCCGTCATCCCGGCTGTCCGCTCGTCACGTCCTGGAGGGTGGGCCACATCACTTCCCGCCAGCCGCTGTTGCCGGAGGTGGAGAAGGTGACCTGCTTGTTCTGCACCAGGAAGAAGCGCGGAACCTCGAAGCCTTCCTGGACGCCGACCTGGCTCATCAGGAAGGTATCGAGCAGCCAGCGCAGGTCCGCCGGCCATGTCTGCTGCTTGGAGAGCAGCGCCGAGCGCTCAGGGTAGATCACGCGATAGTCGAGTTTCTTGTAGACCGGAGAGGCAACGAACAGGGGTTCCCACTGGGTCCGCCAAATCTTGCAGTCCTCCGACATCTGGTCGCCGACGAACACCAGCATCGGCCGGCTGGCCTGGGCCACGGCCGGGTCAGCGAGGCAAGCGGTTGCCGCTACCGCCACGCCGCCCATCATCAGTGATCGTCTCGTGAACATGCGCAATTGCCCCCGTGAAACCTTCCACAGAGGCAATATGAAGCAAGCCTGCCCGGAGGAGAAGACGGCTAGGCCTTGGTCTCCGTCACTTCCAGTACCTTGGGCCACATCTTCTCCTTCCAGCCGGCGTTGCCGGTGGTGATGAAGATGATCTTGCGGTCCTCAGCCAAGATGAAGCGCGGCGTGGCATTGGGGCGTTGGGTGCCTTCATCGCTTGCCAGGAAGACGGCAAGGATCCAGCGCGCGTCGGCGGGCCAGTTCTCTTCCTTGAGGATCAGCGACAGGTCCGCCGGATGGACCACTCGATAGTCGAGTTTCTTGTAGGCGTCGGACGTGAGAAGCAGAGGCTCGGACTGGACACGCCAGATCTTGCAGCCGCCTCAAAGTTCGTGACCGACGAACACCAGCATCGGGCGCCCAGCCTGGGCTTGCGCGACGCGGGCCAAAGATGGTGCGGCTGCCATTGCCAGGCCGCCCACCATCAGAGACCGTCTGCTGAACATTACAATGCTCTCCTCGTGGAGCCGTTCCACGAGGCCAGTGTGGGCGAAGGCCGATCGGCGAAGAAGACGCTCTCCGCCGTGCTCACTGCCTTGTGACCGAGGCGCCCGATCGTCGCGCGATTGCGGTGCGCGCGATCACGCGGCCTGGTGTTTCCGGGTCTCCTCCACGATGCGCTCGGCGGTCCGTCCCGCGAGTTCCTGAAGGTGGTCGAACTCGGTGCGGAAGGTGCCGACGCCCTGCGTCACCGAACGGATCTCCACGATCATGTCGGCGATCTCGGCTTCTGGCATCAGGGCCGACACTTCGTCCCAGCCGTTCCAGCCAGGGCGGGTATCGTAGCCCAGCAACTGGCCGCGCCGGCCGGAGATCAGCCGCTGCAGGCGAGGCGTCGATTCGCTGGGCCCGGCGACCGTCACCTTGAGGATCGGCTCCAGCAACACCGGGCGGCATTTCGGCATCGCCTCGCTCATGGCGATGCGCGCCGCCATCTTGAACGACATCTCCGAACTGTCGACGGCATGGTACTGGCCGTCGACCAAAGTGACCTCGAGATCGACGACCGGCTGGCCGAGCGGACCCTCCTTCAGGTAGTCGATCAGGCCTTCCTCGACCGCGGGGATGAAGTTGCGCGGCACCACGCCGCCCACGATCTTGTCGACGAAGCGGAAGCCCGCGCCGCGCGGCAGCGGCCGGATCTCGACCTTGATGTCGGCGAACTGGCCGTGCCCGCCGGTCTGGCGCTTGTAGCGCGCGTGCTGCTGGGCGCCGGCCAGGATGGTCTCGCGATAGGCCACGCGCGGCCCCGCGGTCTCGACGGCGACGTTGTAGCGACCGCCGAGCTTGTCGACCGCCACCTTGAGATGCATTTCGCCCTGGCCCTTGATCAGCAGTTCATGCGTCTCGCCGCGCGCCTCGAAGGCGAGCGACGGGTCTTCCTCGACGATCTTGTGCAAGGCGCCGGAGAGCTTGACCTCATCGTTGCGGTTCTTGGCGGCAAGGGCCAGCACGAACACTGCGGGCGGGGCGATCGGGAAATCGGCCGAGAGGAAGATGCCGCTGCTCCCGAGCATCTGACCGGCGGACAGGGCCTCGACCTTGGCCAGCGCCACGATTTCACCGCTGCGCGCTTCGGCGATCTTGTCGAGGCGTTGGCCGAAGGGCCGCAGCATCGTGCCGATACGATGGCCGCCCAGCGACTGGCCTTCGGTGAGGGTTCCCGACCACACCCGGCAGAGCGAGAGTTTGCCGGCATGCGACTGGTGCAGGACCTTGAAGCATTCCACGACCGCGGTGCCGTTGGCGGCGCCATTGGCCACGCCATTGCCCACGAGAGCCCGGCGCTTGGCGGTCTCGGCCGCGAACGGCGTGTCGTGGCGCAGTGCCTTCAGTAGCCGGCGCACGCCGTTCTCGCGATCACCGGCACCCAGCAACACGGGCACGATCTGGTCGGCGCCGAACTCGTCGTGGAGGTCGCGATAGATCAGGGATTTTTCCGGCGCGACGTCCTCGATCAGCTGCTCTAGCAACGTGTCGTCGAATTCGGAGAGCGTCTCCAGGAGTTCGCGCCGGGCCTCTGATTCGCGCGGCAGGACCTCGGCCGGCATCTCGATGAGATCGGATGCGCCGCTCGACTTGTAGCGATAGGCGCGCTCGCTCACGAGATCGACGTAGCCCACCGTCTCCTCGCTGCCGTCCGGTAACGGGCGGCGGATGGGAACCTGGCGCAGCACCAGCTTGCGTGTCGACACGGACTGAAGCGCCGCCAGCATGTCGCGCACGCGCGCTTCCGCCGAGTCGATCTTGTTGACGAAGACGACGTGTGGGATGTGACGATCCTCGATGCACTTCAGCAGTGGCGCCAATGCCACGACACGTTCGGGCGAGGGTTCGCACACCACGACCGCCACGTCGCACACCGCAAGCGCTGCAAAAGCGTCGTGCTGGAACTCGATCGAGCCCGGAACGTCGAGGAAGGTCCATTGGTCGCCGAGGTAGTCGACCGAGGCGACATTGATCTCGGTGCCCATGCCGCGCTTGCGCGACTCGGCCGCGGCATCGCCGATGGAGGTGCCCGCGCGTGTCGAACCGCGCCGGCCGATGGCCCCCGTGGCGAAGAGAATGCTTTCGAGCAGACTGGTCTTGCCCGAAAGATACGGCCCGCACAGCGCCACCACGCGATGCGCGCCGCTACCTGGCCTGCCGCCGGTGATGGTCTCGGTTTTGATGTTGGCCATGACAACGTCCTTCCTCTCGCGAAAATGCGCGTAGAAGCTCCGGATGGCGTCTCCGGAAGGACGGGCAGCCCCAGCGTCCGCGAACGGTCGCTCTCAATGACTCTCGGCCGTCAAGCGAACGCGGAGGATAAACCCGCGACGCCGCGATCGGAGCGAGCCCTTTGTCATGGAAATCGTTTCA
>ERZ1292640.1392-Hain-H43-02um-R1-1392-length-20005-cov-18_pt1 | contig 20005 bp, 21 predicted proteins | sample MGYA00564404_ERZ1292640 | MGnify/ENA primary metagenome ERZ1292640 (study PRJEB36523, sample SAMEA6512636) | groundwater metagenome | collected 2019-01-08 | study: AquaDiva: Metagenomics assemblies of 32 groundwater samples
AATAACAAAAACATGGGGTCTCTCTCGTATGAGCCAAGAGGAAACCTCTCGCTATATATAAATACTTATTATAGCCAATTTACAGCCTTTGACAAGGAAATTTGTCCTATTTGTCCACTATTTCTTGGCTCGAAATAACGCAACTCTTTGACACATTAACATATAAAAAAGGCTATGATCGATGGTAGCGATCATAGCCTTTAACCTCTCTCTTATTTATTTGCTCATGGTGTTCAGCGCTATAGTTAGCAAAAAACATGCTAAGCTGAACTCCAAAAACGACGATGGTACAAGCCCTAATGCGATCGGCTTTACTGCAAGCCTGAGAACAAGTCCAATAATCAGACTAACTGCACCTACTACAAGTGCTGCATTGGTTATTGTCTTCATTTTTTATCACCTCCTTATCTATAATATGATAACTAGTTTAGTTTAACTATTCACCACACTTTTCTCGTCTACTATTTGTTTTATATACAACGAAGGGATATCACGCAAATCTATTGTCCTGATTTCCCTGAGCTTATTTTTATTTTTATCCAGTAAAATACTAATAACGGGTCTTAAGGGGCTGTCATAATTTGTATTTAACACCTTGCATATTTCTCCGGTATTAAGCTCAAGCCAAGTACCCACGGGATATAAACCTATACAGGCTACTAATGCCTTAACAACATTATTAGAAAATGAATTTTTACCAGTATTAATTATATTTAATATAGCAAGATGCGGGGATGTCTTTTCTTTGTACGGCCGGTAGTGCGTCATTGAGGCGTAGGTATCTGCAAGGCCTACAATTTCAGCAAAGTCCTGAATCTGCAAATCATTTAAACCTGCAGGATAGCCATTGCCATCTTTTCTCTCATGGTGCTGCAAGATACCGTTTACAATTTCTTTCGTAAAATTAAGGGCATTATCTACAAAGGTAGCGGCATTCAAAGGGTGGCTGGTGATTTCTTTTAACTCTGCCTCGTTCAACTTCGCAGGTTTATCTATAATATGCCTATTGTGTACAAGATCTATGTCATGCAATAGCCCGATTACAGCTAAATCCAGTAATTTTGACTTATTGTATTTATAAATAAGCCCCATGGCTACGCTAATGATGCTGACATTCACTGCATTATGATAAATATAAAGTTCCGGGGAATCTGATTCATGTATCAATCTAATTAATGCAGGGGAATCCAAGATAACATTATTTACAATCCTATTGGCTATAGCCATTATCTTATTTTCATCTATTGTAGCGTTATCTTTATATAAATTAAATATTTCCCTGATGGAGTTTAAGGCTTCGAAATATACTTTTTTCATCTCTTCTCCGTCAGGCATGGAGGTTCTCATAAAATTTCGAGCAATGTCTTCTTTTTTTTCTAACAATGAGTAACTTTCTGTGATTTCTGACAACATGTGTGCAAATTCCACTGGTTGTTTCACAGGGACTTTTTCTTTTTCAGGCACAGGAGGTTTTGCAGGCTGCTCTTTGAATATAGAAGGTTTCTTTTCCGAAACAGGAGGCTGTTCTTTTTCAACTGGCTGGGAAGGCATAGGCTGCTTGGGCGGCTCTTCCTTTCCTTCCATATGCTTCTTTGCACGGTTAAATAAATCTACCATCCTGACCATTATACCTGTTCCTCTGTATACTTTTCAGTGTCCTGTAAACCTATTTCTGTTTCTTTATATTCCTTTAAATCTTCGGCAACTGCCCTGATGATATCAGCATCAATCTGATTAAGTTTCTTACTGCTCCCTAACATTAAACTGATATCGCAGATATTATTTATTTTTCGTGGTATTCCTCCTGATGCCTCATAAATTGCATTATAAGCACTACCTGTGAAAATCTTCTCTTTTTTGCCAGCTATTGCACAACGATGATCGATATAATTTGTTACCTCTTCTAAAGACAAATTTCCCAAATGGTACTTTACAGAAAATCTCTGTTCTAACTGCGGTATGCTGGCTACCTTTTGTTTTAATTCAGGTTGCCCCAAAAGCAACAGCGTAAGTAAAAATCTATTGTCGGTTTGAAAATTTAATAACAACCTTATCTCTTCAAATACCAGGGGGCTGTTTATTGCCTGCGCCTCGTCTATTATTACTACCGCATGCCTGTTCTCATTCATGTTCATATAAAGTTTTTCGTTTAATATGCGCAGAACTTCTATCTTTTGAATATCTTTATCTGTTTCGCCGCCCAGCTGATATAGAATCTCTCTCAATATCTCAATAGCAGAAATGGCAGGATTGACTATCAATGCAACATTATACTTACCTTCTTGTCCGATCAGCCTGTTAGCGACTATCCTGCTAATAACAGTTTTACCGCTGCCATATTCGCCAGTTAGTATAGAAGCGCTTTTCCTTTCAGACACAGCATATAAAAGCCGGCTTAATGCCTCTATGTGCTGATTAGAATAATACATAAATTTAGGATCAGGCGCATTTTCAAAAGGTTTTTCATTAAAACCCCAATATGAGGTATACATATCTTATATTATATCATTAAATTATAGAATATCAAAATTTATATCAAACTTCAAACTTCAAAACTAGATACAGCATCCTCAACAACTTGCCCATTTATAACCTTAAAATTGTTAGCAGAGCCTATAAATAAGCTCAAATCACATATATGATTTATCCTTCTGGGTATGCCGCCTGAAACTTTATGGACAATCTTTATTGCCTCAGGTTCAAAAATCTGCCTGGATGCCCCAGCTACGCTCAATCGATAGTTTATATACCCATCAATTTCTGTTTCAGACAGGGGCCCTATATTGTAACTTATAGCCATGCGCTGTAATAATTGTTTGGTTTTCGATATCCTCTCCTGAAGCTCTGGCTGGCCTGCCAATATAAGGGTTATGAGAAATTTGTCTTCTAATTGAAAATTTAAAAGCATTCTCAACTCTTCCAAGACATCCAGATCAGTTATTACATGGGCTTCATCTATAATGACCAGGGTCTGCCTGCCGTCTTTTGTATTATTGATAAGTATGCGCTCAATAACCTCCAAAAAATAATCTGAAGACATATCGCTAAATTTAAACGGAAGGCCTTCTGCGCCTAAATACCTCGCTATCGACCTTAATAATTCCATGGCTTTTAATTGAGGATTGGTAATAAATGCTGTCTGGTAACTCCTCTGCTGCAGCCCTGTCACCAATGCCCTTAGTATTGCTGTCTTTCCGCAGCCGAACACGCCTGTGAGCATTGCGGCACCTTTGTTGTTATTCACTACATAGCGCAATCTCGACAGGGCCTCCTCGTGGTGTGACGAATGATAGAAAAATCTAGGGTCTGGCGTATTCTCAAATGGCATTTCTTTTAACCCCCAATATTCCAGGTACATATTATGCCCTTATCCTTTTCGTAATGCTAAGCAAAACCGACACTATAATAAAAATCAGGATAAACTGCGAAACTAATAGAACCGCATCCAATTTTGCAGTATTTTGCAGGACAATTGCTTCAATAGAAACAGTTATGGCTATCAAATATATAAACAAAACGCTGATCCTCTGGCTAAAACCTATGCTTAGCAATCGATGAGAGAAATGATCTTTAGCGCAAAAGGCTATAGCCTTAAGGACGCCTTTGGCTGTGCCTTCCAGCCATCTTCTAATAACAATATAACTTAAATCAAATACCGGCACCCCCAAAACCAATATAGGTACTATTGAGGCCTTCATTGAATTTGTTGACCACTCGCCTTTCAGGCCAATAGCCGCTAAGGTAAAGCCCAAAAACAAACTTCCTGAATCCCCCATAAAAATCTTTGCCGAGTTAAAATTATACCGCAAAAAACCCAAAAGCGCTCCTGCCAAGGCAACCGTCAACGCTGCCCATTCCCATTGTAATGTCCTGACAGCAATGACAAAAAAAGTGACCGCAGCAATTGCGCCCAACCCAACTGCCAGACCATCCATATTGTCCACAGCATTAAAGGCACTTGTAACGCCTACGATCCACAACAATGTAATAAAAACATTAAATAAGAACAATTTTCCAAATAAACCAGCCACTAACCCATATTTTATTAATATAAAACTCAATATAACTATATAAATAAATTTGATTATCGCAGGCACCTTAAAAATATCATCTAAAATGCCCAATACCAACACCAGCATCCCGCCAATGATAATTATTCCTGAGGAAGAATTTAAATTTTTTGTTAAATATAAAGAGAGATAATAAGCAATGAATATTGCTAATCCGCCGAGCCGCGGGGTTGGTTTCTTATGGATTTTATTTTTTGCAGGCAGGTCTAATATTTTAAAAGTCCGCGCCATCCAGGCAACAACAGGCGTAATAAAATAAGATACTAATAAAGCAATTAAGAATATTATAAGATATTGTGAAAATCGATTAAATGACATCAATCCTTTTTTGTCTATTTAAGCAACTTGATACTGTCTGGGCCTTCGTTAAATAATAAATCAATAATGGATAAATTTTCAATGAACGGCCCATGAAGCTGCTTATAGCAAGGATGTTTAAAATTTTGATATATAAGCTTTATACTATTTCCCCTGAATTTTTCTTCATCCAGATAATCTTTGCCGTGCTTGCCAGACAAAAATGTGTCAGCACCTGTTTTTTTACACGTATCTATTATAAGCGACGTCCCTTCTGAATTCAACAAAAAATTAGAACATCTAACTATCCTGGTCTTTATCCCAAATATATCTAATATATATCTTATTATAGTTTCATTCAGGTCTGCTAATCTATCCCATTTTTTCTTGTAAATATCTTCAAAAAAATCACTGTATTTATTGAAATAGGGCGCCTTATTATAATTTAAACATATGGACTTCCAGTGTTTTCTCTGCCAGGGAATATCATTATTTATGCGCGTATCCAGTATAAGCTGGTCATATTTGCCTTTTGTAAACACAGGCACTGTAAGCCACATCCATCCTTTGCGTGTTTTTATCTTATTGCGATTTATCCAGCCAAAAGTGCCGCGTTTAACAAATTGCACAGTATCCCATATGGCAAAAACATCGCAATTTGCCACTTTGTTAAAAAAACCTATGTATGGAAGATAATTTGGTTGATGCGCAGATAATATCATACGATAGCCTGACGCAAGATCCTTATGATCCTAGAATTTTCTGCTATCTTTAAGGTCGGATATACTGGCAAAGAAACTGTTTCTCTATATACCCTTTCCGTATTTGGAAAATCACTCTTAGGCAATGATAGATATCTATGTAACGGCTTATATACAGGAGGTATGATCTCTATGCCATTTCTTCTCAAATGCCTTTTAATAACAGCTGCTTTTTTACTCTTTATCACATATCTATAAAATACATGACCTCTATCATCTTTTTTAACAGGCAATTCTAAATCATAATCAGAAAGTCCCATTGTATATGCTCTTGATATCTCTTTTCTTTTTTTTATAAAATATCCGATATGCTGTAGCTGGTTTATTCCTAAGGCTGCTTCGAGATCTGACATTTTATAATTATATCTTATTTTATAATCTTCTCTTTTATCCATCTCATTCAAATCTCTCATTTTATCTAACAACTTTTTTGAATTAGAGGCAACCATACCGCCATAACCTGTAGTTATAAGCTTTGTTGCATAAAATGAAAATATGGATATGAGCCCAAAGGAGCCTGTCAGTTTATGCCTGTATTTTGCACCCAGTGACTGCGCGCAATCTTCTATAACCGGCAGGTTAAGTTTTAAAAATTCATCTATATCGCAGGGAAGGCCAAACATATGCGGTATTATCACAGCCCTGGTTTTTTTTGTTAACTTGCGTTTTGTATCTTTGATGCTTATATTGAAAGTATCGTAGTCGATATCCGCTAAAACAGGCTTTGCATCTACATAATTTATTGCATTCAAGAGGGATGCACATACATAGGATGGTATGATAACCTCGTCTCCCTTGCCTATATCTAATGCCATAAGGCTCAAATGTAAAGCTGCTGTTCCGGAATTTGTTGCAATAGCGCCAGTGCAGCCTAAATAGCTGGAAAATCTTTTTTCAAAATTTTTGGCTATTTCGCCGCAGGCTATTTGGGAAGATTTTAAAATGGGTTTGAATAAACCAGCATCCCCTTTATAAAATGTAGGCTTGGAATGCTGTATTAATTTCATAAAACAAACCTATAACACATAAATGCCTCGGCTGCTTCTGTTGAAATCTCTCTCCCCCTTAAGTGGATAAGGTTTTTCAAATTATCTACACTGCAGTGATGCAATGAATCACGCAGCTGGGACTTATGAAAAGACATCGCCTTTAGTTTTATATCTACATACTTTGATATATCTATATAAAAATTGGGGTGAAATTTCTCATATTCTGTATTCCAGAAAAGCGTCGGATTATCATAGGACAGGACTATGTTCTGAAATGGTTTTATGTGCGGCAGATGAGGCCTTGTGGCAGTAAATCCTGCATGAAAGACTGCGCAGTGATCCTGATTGTAGGATACTGCAGGGAGGGCTACTATTGTAGGCTTAATCCTATCAATAGAAACCTTGCTGTCTCTTTCTATTACAGAGACTAACTCCCTTCTGGGTATCATGTCTAATCTCAGGTGTTTTTCAGTTTCTTCATAAACAATATCATAACCGTCCACTTTTAAAAATTCAGCCATCTCAATAAATTCTTGTTTTCTTGTCTGGCCAGTAACAGTTGCATCAGTCCCATTGTAATGTTTCAGATCGCCAATAGACATCACCATAATATAAACCTCTGCGCCTGAATCCTTCATCTTGGCAATAGTCCCTGCACAGCCATATGCCTCATCGTCAGCATGCGGCGAGATAACCAAAAGCCTTTGCTTTTTTAAAAAATCGTCCATTTTAACTCCTTTTTATAATATCGAGTTTAATATATCATAGACTAAAAAGAAATACAAGAGATGATCTGAAATTTTAACAACGTCCCTTATAAGTATTTAATTCTTGCATTCTGGCATGGGCAATTTTACAAAAATATTCAACGAAACTATCCATTTCCCCTGTTTCCAAATCCGTGTGGCCTGGGCACCACATACAGAGATTCGCTATAGGACATTTTCTGCATTTTTCAAGAAACTCTTTTTTATCCGAACGAATATCTCTCACCTTAGGTATAAAATCCTGCCACGCCTTGTTAAGATTCCCTTTTTTAAGGTCATAAATGCAGTCCCTATGCCAGAGTGTAGGGCAAAGTCTGAAAAATCCATCATAGCTGACACTAAAACTTAAATTCCCTGCACCGCAGTGAAAAAGATGGTTGCAGTTAGTGTGTGCAAGTTCTGGCATGATAAGTTTATCACATCCTTTTCCCAGGGCCTGATATCGTTCGGCGTCTTTCTTTTCAACAGCCACAATTTCTTCCGGAGAAAGCCGTTCTGATTTTATTTCTTCGTTTCTTTTTTGATTTCTGTCAAACCTAAGATGTAAAAAGGGGTCGAATCTGAAATAATCTTTTGTCCTTTCACGGCAAAATCTGCTAATCTCATCTAATTCATGGATATTTGAACGTAAAGCCATTGTCTTAAAGCGCACCTTTATGCCATGTTCTAATAAAAGATTTAATCCTTTCATAAAAGCATTGAACGAGCCAGCTGCCCTAGTTATCCGCTCATATGTCTTTTTACTGGTTCCATAGGCTGTTATTTCAATATCCCTCGGAGGATATCTTTTAAAAAAGTCTATGTGTTTCTTTGTAATCAGTGTAGCATTTGTAAAAACTGATATCAAAAGCCCTTTCTTTTTTAGATAAAGATAAATATCGAAAAAATCATCTCGTAGCAGTGGTTCGCCTCCGGTCAGAAGACACCATAGGCCACCAAGCGTTACTGCCTCATCCACGATTCTTTTTATCTGGCCAAAGGTAAGTTCTTTCAGCATAGCTTTCTTATCGCCTGCTGGCAAATTTATATAGCAGTGCCTGCAGTTATTATTACAACGGGCTGTAAGTTCTAAATCAAAACTAATCACCCTGCGAGACAGTTTCAACCTGTCCCAAAGAGAAAAATCCTGCAATGGGCTCTGTGCTATATACTTGTTGTCTTTATTCATGTAAAGAAGAAAGGTTTATGGCCTGTCGAATAACACGAGAAAAACGCATCCCTGCATAAAAAAGCACACTGAATACATTTGTTTTATTAAAAAAAAGAGCTACTGTGCGTCCAATTCCCATACCAAAACGCATGGGCTTATTATTTCTTTCTAATTTAGTTACCGCGCCCAAGATATTTTTAAGAGGGATAAGGCCATCTATACAAAAAACACTATCTCCTTTAATTATCGCAATATCTTCGTGCTGTTCAATGACTCTATGAATAACAAGCTTGGTAGTATGAGGATGAATAAAGGCAACTGCCAACCCTAGGTATGATGTGCAACCATTCAAAGGCGAAACAGTAACGATATCGTTATCCCTTATGCAAGGGAACATGCTAAATCCTCTGACGCGCAGACGAAGAGAATAGCCTTTCGAAAGAGTCTCTTGCAATAGCTCTAATAACGCCCTGTTAGAAATAGAAAATTCCTCTTCCTGGACAATTGAGAAATCTGAATTAGAGTTTATTATTGACTTCAATAAGCATCCTTCGCTTTAAAAGCTCTTCAGTTATTTCTGTAATATCTTTTTCTATATCCTCAGGACAACCTTTAAAATCCAAACTTAAATCTTTGGCAATTTCTTTTAAGGTCCTTTTACCATCAAATTTATCCCAGATAGCTCTTCCGGTTTCATTTAATCTAAATATCTCGCTTTCTAAATCACCTAATCCGGAAGCTATAGGGATGATAATCAGTTCTCCCTGAATATCTTTAGCTATTAAGTCTCTGACCGGAAGATAAACGCTATTCAAGTCAACTTTTAACTCCATACTGGATATAATTTTAGTATCTTTCTCTATGCTTGTCAATAATAATTACCCTCTAATCCCTCTCTAATCCCTTGACAATTAGTATATTTTCTGATACATTTCATTATAAGGTTTCTACAAATGATTGAAATAAATAATGTTACAAAAAGATTTATATTAAGAAAAACCCTGGCGCAAACAATATTCCATCCTTTAAGTAAAAAAAAGACTGTGCTGGCGCTTGATTCTGTAAATTTACAAGTTAAAAAGGGGGAAATCTTTGCTCTTTTGGGGCCTAATGGCGCTGGCAAAACCACACTTATCAAAATACTCTGCTCTCTTATTCTTCCTGACAAAGGCAATATTAGAATAGCTGGATATGATTTAAAAACCCAGGAAGGCCTTGCTAAATCTAAAATCGGCCTTGTAACAGGCGAAGAAAGAAGCCTGTATTGGCGCCTGAGCGGCAGGCAAAATCTGGAATTCTTTGGTGTTCTCTACGATCTTACTAAAAACCAAATAAAAGAAAGGATTGACAATATTAATAAAGTGCTCGAAATAGACGACCTGGATAAGCCTTTTGAAAACTATTCAACTGGCATGAAACATAGAATCGCGTTGGCGCGGTGCTTAATAAGTAATCCCGAGATCATTTTTATGGATGAGCCGACAAAAAGTCTGGACCCAGTAAATGCAAATAAACTCAGGATTTTTATTAAGGAAACTTTGGTTAAAAAACTGGGTAAGACTGTATTTTTTAGTACCCATCAAATAGACGAAGCAAGTGAATTAGCCGATAGAATTGCAATAATATCTGGCGGAAAAATAAAAGAATACGGAAAGATTGAAGACATCAATGCAAGGCAAGGGTTGAATAAAGATACTCCGCTGAAAGAATTATATTTAAAAATAGCCGGTTAATATGAATCTTAAAATTAATTTCAGAAAACCCTTAGCATTTTTAAAAAGAGACTTTTTAATTAATTCGAGTTATATGCTATTATTTTTATTTCAATTCGGCTCAATATTTTTTTATGTAATAACTTTCTTTTTTATCTCAAAGATCTTTGGCGCGAATGTCTCACAGTACTTAGTAGATTATGGCGGCAGTTATTTTTCCTTTGTTCTGATAGGCATTGCATTATATGAATATTTATCAATGGCAATGACTACATTTACTCAGGCAATAGGTCAGGAACAAGAGACTGGAACCTTAGAGGCGATATTGCTTTCACCAACAAAAATTTCAACCGTGCTTATATCAGGCTCTTTATGGAACTTCCTCGTTACTTCATTTAATATATTCCTTTATCTTTTACTAGGCGTTTTATTTTTCAATTTTCCTATAGAGAAGATTAACATTCCTGCAGTAATAATCATCTTACTTCTTACCATAATATCATTTAGCACGTTTGGAATCATTTCTGCGAGTTTTATTCTGGTACTAAAAAGGGGTGACCCTGTAAATTGGCTTTTTAGCGGAATATCGAGATTTTTAGGCGGTGTTTATTTCCCTGTAACTATTCTGCCCTTATGGCTACAAAAAATCTCGTATCTTTTGCCTATCACCTATTCCCTTCATGGCATGAGGATGGCAATCTTAAAGGGAGAATCGACAAGAGATATCTGGCAAGACATCCTTGCTCTTTTTTTATTCTGTATTTTATTGCTGCCGTTAAGCATAGCGTGTTTTAAATTCGCTGTCAGGAAAGCGAAAAAACAAGGCAGCCTTACTTATTATTAATTTGGAAAATTTGACTTTTCTTGAAATTTTTGATACTATATTGTCCAATATCTTATACGAGGAGGAGTTATGGAAAAAGGAGCTGACATTCATTCTATATATAAGCCTTCAGAAAATGTAGTGGCAAGAGAAATAGAGGGTGAACTTATCATCGTCCCTCTGGTTTCTGGCATTGGGGATAGTAAGGAGGAATTATATGCACTAAACGAGACAGGAAAATCTATATGGGAGAAATTGGATGGCAAGACTACTTTGGAGAATGTGGTAAAAAAACTTGGCGTTGAATTTAATGCCCCTGTAGATAAAATTGAAAAAGATGTGTTTGGGCTTGTCGGAGAACTCCTCAAAAGAAGAATGCTCATTGAAGCATAAACAGATTAGCTTATATTATAGCCCCTATTTTTTTTCTCAACTCATCCTCAATAAAAATTCCATAATCTTTAGGGCAATAACCGCTGTAGCAAGAGCGAGATATAGTTATTACTGCAGGCTTAATTTTTCTTATCTTTAATGTTTCAACCAAATTATCAATCTCAGCTACAATCTCTTCTTTAGGCGGTAAATATGAGATATCCTCTCCTTTTCTATGAGTAACTTGACAATAATATCTATTCTCCTTTTTCTTAAAAATAAAACCCACTGCGCTAAACGGTAATGTACGATTAGCTAAAAATATATCCCTTTGCCCATACTGCTTTTCGGTTATTTCCAATTCATACATTATATGATTCAAAATAGAATCAATGCAGGCGAAATAGTCAAAATCTATATCCAATATCACGTTTAAGTTTTCAGGTATTTTGTGTATTTTCTGCATAGAAAATTCAAACCATTTTAAATCTGGAAAAACCTTATATACCTTTGGTAAGGTTTTCTCATTTATGCGGAGATTGTGCTTAAGCACCTTTCCTTCGCCAAAAACTGATGCAAGGTTAAATTTTCTCTTTTTTTCCTTAAATTTTCTCCATTTGGGATATATGAAATATACATTTTTAATTAAATCAGTAAGGATTGCAGGCCTTATAAAATTGTTTATCTTTAGTTCATTCTTGGCAAAGTCTTGATAATATGCTAAATATCCATCCTGTTTGTCATTGGTGAAATAAAGTGATTTCTTAAACGATGTAACTGGATCTATATCGTCATGGGCATCAATATGAAGAAGGTCCAAAGGACCATTAAAATAGCCTTCAAATTTCGCCTTATGCCAAAAATAAAATGCATCATTATGTTCATCAAAAGCATATAGAGGTATTTTATACATAATATTATTTCTAACATCCTTTAATATATTTACTATAAAATAAACACAAAAGATATACTAAGAGGCGACTACTGCGCGACATGTAGTGGTGCAACCGCCACCTGTTTTTGAACAATTTTGCCTGGTAGCATTTGATCCATTCTGTATTACGGTTTTGCAGTTCGCCAGGACAGCCTCCTCTGGCATGCCTTTTAGCAATATTACTAACCGAGGCTTATTCCATGTTTTCTTCTTCATAGCCTGACCCCCTTTCTATTTAACAGATCTTACTAAAGTAACTTTATATCACTTTCTAATACGCTGTCAAGCTTTTATTCTCTACTTCAGTCTGCCACCTCCCATCCTTGTTCATCTTCTTGTAATAATCCTAAATACTTTGCCTGAGCATGAGCAATCTTACAGAAATATTCTACTGGCGTATCTAATGTTCCCCATTCTGCCCATGACTTTGCTGGACATTGCTCGCAGAGGGCTCTTAAAAAACAATGCGCGCAACGAGATAGGTATTGCGGATTAACTGCTTTCATTTTTCGCACCTTGGGGAAAAAAACAGTCAAGGCCTCTTTTAATGAGCCCTTACTCAGATTATAGGATGTATCAGGATGCTTAAGCAACAAACAAGGCTGAAAATTACCATAAGCATCAATGCATCCGCTTCCTTTCCCTGCGCCACAGGGAAAGAGCTTATTACCTGCAGGCTTCATGACTTTAGAACATAATTTTTTCATTCCTTTTGTGTAATCTTTGTAAGCCTGGACCATAATCTTTAACCCTTCTTCAGGCGCAACCCTTAATTTTTTTATCAGCTCATTCTTGTTGCCATCTCTCCTACAATGGAGGTCCAAAAATATTGTATAAGGAGATAGTTCCTTCATCCAGGGAATGGCATTTGACCTCATTTCAAATTCATCTATCTCTCTCCTATTGGGTGGAAGAAGCACACCTTTAACCCCAAAAGGTACCTTTTTCTCAAAAAGCAGATTTACGCCTCTAAAGGCAGATTCAAATGAGCCGGGACTTCTTGAGACAGCTTCATAGGAACTCTTTTTCATACCATAGAGGCTAATTTCTATCTCCTCCAAAGGCGGAATCCGGCTAAAAAGTTCTGCCAGATGAGGTGTAATTAAACAGGCATTCGTAAATATAAGTACTTTTAAGCCAAGTTTTCTTGCAAAAAGATAAATCTCTTCAAAATCCTCGCGTAGAAGCGGTTCTCCGCCAGTTAATCTCACAGTTAAGCAACCCAATGAGGCTGCTTCTTTAAGAATACCTTTTATCTCAGCACTGGACATCTCCTCCTTCTTTGCCTTCATATCTTCTGCTGGCAAATTAATACAGCAATGAACACAATTATTATTGCAACGCTCTGTAAGTTCTATATCCAACCTACTCAAAATAGGGCCTTTATTCTTAAACAGAGAGGCGTTATATGCATTTAATTTCCTTACGTAATCGTTCTTTTTCATTTTAAGCATAGCTAAATTTGTTTTAAAAAATCTGTTATATTGCAGTCCTTGGTGAACCGAAGCATATAGCAAGGGATTTCATTTGATATATCTCTTATCAATAAAAGCATCTTCTCCCACCACTCAGCAGTAACAAATGGCCTTATTAGACAGGCAAGGAGTTTATCCTTAATAATTTTCTTATCCTTAAGTAATTCCAGACTATTGCTGCCTGACTTCTCCAAAAATAAAATAGCCTTTAAAGGACCTGAATTAGCTGATATTGAAGAGATCTCACCATGGCTCCATGTGCCATAAATCCTGAAACCTGAAGAACCCCTTCTGATAATTACCCTGTCATCGCAGAGTATTTCTGCTTTATCTCCCAATATCTTTATGATAGTAGACTTGCCTGAATTAGAATGACCTACAAATAAAAATCCCTTTCCATCCAGAATTACGCCACTGGAATGCAGATAGCAGCCCTTTCTGTAGGCTAAGAGCTGCGCCAGGAGAATCTGGTCTGTAGGAAAATTGGTGAGGGAATGCAGATTTCCTTCGCGAAATGGTTTTTTAATCTTATTATATATCCTTCCCCGGCTATAATCGTGATTAAATATTGCCAACTGGTGTATAGGTTTATCATATGCAAGAGAAGAAATTCCAGTATATATCCATGAATTTTCTTTTTTGTAGATTGCCCAAGGTTCTTTACGATATACCTCTTGACCCAGGTCTTTACCATCTATGTCAGGTAAATAAAAATGGTGTTTTATGAAAATAGTGTCCTCTCCAGGGCCGTCTACCTCAAAAAGCTTAAATTTAGGCTGAAAGGTTGTATCGCTGATAGGCAGGTCAGAGTCTACTTGTATGGTAAGACCTGCTACTTTATAATAACGCCTGTGATTTTTCTTCCAATAATCTTTAAATTTTTTGTTCTCTCTTGCTATCTCACAAAGATACTCAACCTTGGCTGAAAATATTCCATGCTCGAGATAGCCGTAAACCGGACACCATCTACAATCTTTTCTTAACTGGCAAGAGCCGCAGTTATTCAGATATTCCTCATCGCCTTTAATCCTCGCGGGTAAGGACGGCATAAATTCTTCCCAACCTTTTTTAAAACTTCCTTTTCTTAAATCATAGCGAAAATCGGGTTCTTTAATAAAGCAGCAAAAGCTCATCTTGCCATAAGGGTCAATATGAAATTCTCGCCCTGAAGTCACGCAATATGAAAACAATGTACTGTCTTCTTTGACAGAGCAACAACTATGTTCTTCCTCTATAAGCTCTTCGTAAGATAAATCAGGCTGGTCAAGCTGAACTACATCTTTTGCGTTAAGCCGCTGACGCTTGATTTCCTCGTTTATGCCTTCATCTCTATAAGCAGATAGATATAACCATGGCGCTCCTATCCGCCACGTACGGCTCAAAGATTCTGCCAGACGTATCATAGCTTTAAACTGATGGTAGTTATCCTTCATTGGGATAAGTTGAACTATAAAACCTGCTCCAGCTTCTTTTAAATATGCAAATCCTTGCATCGTGGCTTCAAATGAACCGGGATTACGCGTAATGTGGTCATGCATAGCGGCTGTGGCGCCGTAAAGGGGGATCATCTTGGTTCCTCTTTTTTTGAAAAGATGAGCGGCCTTGAGATTAATAAGCGAACCATTCGTATTGATCGAATAAGAAGCGGAATTGTTGGTAATATACTCGAATATCTCTGTAAAGTCGTTTCTAAGCATTGGCTCGCCGCCGGATATATTCCATTCACGGCATCCCATCTTTTTTGCAGCATCCACTATCTTTTTTATCTCTTCAGAGGAAATCTCGTTTTTTTTATCTTCTCTATCAGGAGCAATTCTTAACCAGCAGTGGCGGCAGTTGTTGTTACAGCGGTAAGTAATGTCCATGCTTCCTTTCAAAGGAAGGCGTGGAAAATTATTCACTCGCTTTAACTTTAAATATTCTTCTGGCATTTTAGTTATTAACAGCAGCGCGACGTTCCAGTTCTCTCATACTGTAAAAATTTGCTAAATCGTTTCTTAAGACAGGGTATATATGCTTTTTATAAATATAAGGATTTTTATATCTATTGCATAGATATCTTACAAATCTCGGCATATCATTAGCTATCATTTCTTCGGATAACTCATTATTTATCTTCCACTTAATCCATCCTTCAAAGATATCAGAAAAATTTATTTTAAGTTTCTTTTTAAGCACATACATGCTAAGTCTCAAGAGCCCTCTATCGTAAAGAATTTTCATAGCCTGCCTTAATTTTGTTATCCGCTTTAAATCTTTATAAGTCATTGTTTCGGTTTTATAGACAAAATAAGGCGGCATAGAATCAAATTTTATCCCTAATGTTTTGGCATTCTGGCGTAAATATGTGCCATGAAGCACCATAAGCTTCATTATCCTCACTTGTGAAGGATGAAGCGAATATAGCCAATCGAGCGATTTTTTAATATCAGCATAACTATGTCCTGGTAAACCATCAATAAGTTGTATCTGATAAAATATCTTTTTTTTATTTAAAAGACTTATGTTTTTCTTAAACATCTTTTTTACTAAAGTCCGGTTGACTAATTTTAATGCCTTAGTATTGACGCTCTGAATGCCTATTTCTATGAAGCCCGTATTCGCTTCGTAGAGAAGTTCCACCATTTCTTTATCAAGGCTCTCTGCCCTCAATTCAACGTGCAGTTTCGAACCTTTACTATGTCTTATAAAAATGCGCAGAATTTCCTTTGCCCTTCTATAATCTGCATTAAATGTCGGATCCATGATGTAAACTTCATAAGGCTCTTTTTCCAGAATGAATTTAAATTCTGACTCTACTCTGTCTAAAGAAAAGTATCTTAAACCTTTAAAGTCTTTATGATAGTAACAATAATGGCATCTGTATGCACACCCTCTCATGGTCTCTATCGGCACAGTCCCTTCCTTTTTAATATCAATCAAACCCTCAAGATAGGGTGATGGAATTCTATCTAATTCATCCATAAGGGGCCTGGCTGGATTTATGCATATGCTGCTTTCAGTGCGATAGGATATACCTTTTATGGCGGACAATTCTATTTTTTGATAAAAAAGACTCTCTGTTAATTCAGCAAAAGTCTCTTCTCCTTCGCCCCTTACAATAATATCTATTGATTTCTCTTGTTCTAAAAGTTCTTTAGACCTGGACCAGGGGGATACCTCAGGTCCGCCCAAGATTATTTTTAGAGAATGGTCTCTGTCTTTAAGTAGATGAGCTGCTTCTAAAATCTTTTCAATATTCCAAACATAACAGGAAAATCCTATAATTTCAGGCTGTTTGTCTAGTATTCTCTTGACTATAACATCCAGTTTCTCATCATAGGTAAATATATCTATGCCAACTGATGATAAATTAGAAATACTGGTTTTCTGAAGATAACTTTTAAGATAATATAGTGCAAGTTGTACTGGAAAATAATCGTCTGAATTAATCGTTACTAGCAAGATTCTTTTGCGGTTCATTATTCTGTGATGAAAAATTTCTGGCAGTTTGAAAAAATACTTCTTGGTGGTATAATAATATACTATATAAATAGTACTATTGTCAAGGAGTGTCAATAAGATGAATTTACCCGGTGAGGATAAATTACTTGAATATTGCGCGACAATCTATAGCGTTGGCAAGACAAAAAATAGATTAAAAGAGCTCTTGCATAATAACTTAAACTGGCCTTATATTCTGCAAGAAAGCATAAACCAGGCTATAGCCTGCCTTGTTCGTCATAATTTGTTAGAATTTAAAGAACTTGTTCCGCAAAATATATGGAAACAATTTGAAGAAATCTATTATGCAACTGCCTCCCGCAATATTAAAATATACCGAGAGATAAATATTGTCCTATTGTCTTTTAACAAGGAGAATTTAAAAATAATCCCATTAAAAGGCATATTTTTGGCAGAAAATGTTTACAAGAATATTGCCCTGAGGCCAATGACTGATGTAGACATCTTGATAAAAAAAGATGGGCTGCCAAAGATTGATAAAGTTTTAGAAGGCTTGGGATATAAGACCTCTGTAAATAAAAAGCTGGCATCTGATGCTATGAAAAAATCATATATGAATAGCCTTGATTACTTTAAACCTGATAAAAAATCAATATCTTTACATATCCATTGGCATATAGTAAATGTTTCTATGCCTACATATATGTATTCAAAAAATATCAAGATGGATAGATTCTGGGAATGCGCAGAGCCAGTATATGTAGCGAATGTTCAAACGCTCGGACTAATGCCGCATCATCTTATCATGTATCTATCTGAGCATGCTTTAAAACACTCTTTTGACAGATTGATACTTTTATCCGATATAGATAGTGTGGTAAAAAAATATGCACGGGAAATAGACTGGAAAGAACTGATCCAGGAGACGCGAAATTTCGGCATGGAAAAACAAGTCTATTACAGTTTATATGTTACAAATTACTTCCTGGGTACTGTTATGCCTGATTATGTATTATCAAGTTTAAAACCTGAGAAAATAAACTTTTTGGAGCGCAAATTCTTTAATTCTGTCATAAATAATAATCGCAATACAAAATTATGCTATTTCGTATATCTTAATATGGTCAAGGGAGTTATAAATAAAATAATATTTATATTCCGAACTCTATTTCCACCCCCTTCTATTCTTCCCCTTGTCTTTAATCTCAGCGGCCAAAGTGTAACTGTAAAAGATTATCTTTTGTTTTTAAAAAAACAGTTTTGCCATTTACTATCGCTTCGGAAAATATGATTTAACCTCTATCAAATCAAAGCCCATATCTCTAGCTTTTTTGAATTCATATAATGCCCGCTCCATATCGCCTAAATGGACAAAAAGCATTACCTTTGCTTCCAATACATTGCACCGCATCTGGGGAGATACCAATCTTGCTGAATATTCAAAAGCTGAATCAATCTCATTTTCAGAAAAGGAGGAAAATGAATATGATACTTTCAGCATTTCCCTGGGAACAGGCTTTATATATTTAAATACTACTGATCCTGAAAATGGTATATGAAGAATTGGCTTAAAATAATCCCTAAATCGGTATCTCACGAGATGGATCCATGAGGTATAATAATGCGCAAAATCCTGCTCTATGTAAATAGATACCCCGGGGATTAATGAAGGATAAAAATCTTGTATAATGCTGTTTGTTAAATCCCAGCTCTTACTCGCGTCATTAAATAATAATTCAATAGCATATTTTTTATCCCAGCCTATTTGCTTCAGGTCGCCTGGATAAACTTTGATTAAATCCCTCCAGTAACTAATCCTTTTTGTATATTCATCAATAAAACTATCGCCGGGTTTATATTTTCCTTCTAAAGGGGTATTTTTTACTTCTTTATCCATCCATGATTCCCAGATAAAAATATCATACGCATGTATTCGATTGTCTTTCATTTTAACTATTCCGCTTCCCTTGAGCCCTTTTGCCAGAGAAACACTCGCAGATCCAAGCCAAGAGCCAAGATCTACTATCTCCCCTTTTCCGGAATATTTGTTTTGCGCGTACCAATAAAGATATGCCTGTTCTAATTGCGTGGTCATGCCAAACAGGCTTCTGTACCGGATATACGGTATGAGATATGGGCATCTATTGGCAATCTCTAATAATTTGCGAACAGGACGTATCAATGCTTTAACCAAAATAAGCCTTTCTTAGGCTGTTTAGCCGGTTTAGCATCTTTATAAATGTCGCCAATGGGTGCTTAAACATATATGCTAAAAATTCCTTTCGAAACCTCAAAATGTAAAGCCTTAAAAGATAATTCCGCGTTAATTTCTTAATGTCTTCTTTGCTGAAAGCCTTTGATGAAATTAACGGCTCGCCTAAAATCTGCGTTGCCATGGCCAGGTCTTTGGCAGTCAGGTTTTCTTTAATTAATTTATTTTCAATGCATATGTCATACAGCTCGGTGCCATATAGAGGAGTTGCTATATGCATAACAGGCAAGACATCATATCTTTTATACATATCCAATGCCAGGCTTATCGTCTCCTTCATGTTTTCTATTGTCTCCTGAGGAAAACCGATGACATAAAATGCGTTTACTTTTAGCTTTAATGCCTTACATTGCTTTATTACAAACAGCATGTAATCCAAGGAGGTATTTTTTTTAATAACATTATTCACAACGTATTGATTGCCTGATTCTATGCCGAGCGTTATTTCCTCGCAGCCAGACTTTTTGATCTTTTTTAATAAATTACCATCCAGGGTATCGGCGCGCACGCCATTAGGTGTATCCCATTTTATGTTCAAACTGCCTTCGATAATCCCATCCAAAATCTGCTCAAACCTGTGTTTATCCAGCGAGATATTATCATCTTCAAAATGAAAATTGGATATACCGTAATTTTCCATTAAAAATCTTATATGGCGTAATACATAACCAGGAGAATGGGCCCTGTATTTTTTGCCCATATGCAATTTTATAGAACAAAAAATGCAGCTATATGGGCACCCCCTGCTCGTTATCATGCTGATAGAATTAGTCAGGCTGCTCCGCTGCCCATACAGATATTTATTGCTCAGGTAAGAGCCCGCATTGATTGTTTCATAAGCAGGAAACGGCAGCTCATCTAAATCCTCTAAAAATTCTCTTGGTTTAAAATGTATCTCTCCATCCATCTTATATGCCAATCCTTCAATACCTTTAAAGG
>ERZ1292640.1393-Hain-H43-02um-R1-1393-length-19997-cov-9_pt1 | contig 19997 bp, 13 predicted proteins | sample MGYA00564404_ERZ1292640 | MGnify/ENA primary metagenome ERZ1292640 (study PRJEB36523, sample SAMEA6512636) | groundwater metagenome | collected 2019-01-08 | study: AquaDiva: Metagenomics assemblies of 32 groundwater samples
CCCGCGGCGTGGACGTGATGACGTTCGAGTTCGAGAACGTCTCGACCGATGCCGCGGACGCGGCGGCGGAGCTGGTCGAGGTGCGGCCCAGCGGAGCGGCCTTGCACATCACCCAGCAACGCGCGCGCGAGAAGGCGTTCCTGGCCGACCGCGGCTACCCGGTGACGCCGTTCGCCAAGGCCCAGTCGCTCGACGAACTCGCCGTCGGCCTCGGCGCGGTCGGCCTGCCGGCGATCGTGAAGACCGCCGCGTTTGGCTACGACGGCAAGGGCCAGCATCGCATCGATCGCATCGAGGAGGGCGAGCGGGTGTGGGGGTTGATCGGCCACCAGGAGGCCATCATCGAGAGCGTGGTCGACTTCACGCACGAGATTTCGGTGGTGGCGGCGCGCGGCCTCGACGGCGGCTTCGCGCACTACGGGGCAATCGAGAACATTCACCGCAACCACATCCTCGATCTGTCGGTGAGCCCGGCGCGCGTGCCGGCGGGGATTGCCGGCGAGGCCGTGCACCTGGCGCATCGCGTGCTGGACGACCTGGGCTACGTTGGCGTGTTGTGCGTCGAGTTCTTCGTCACGCGCGATGGCCGGCTGCTGGTCAACGAGATTGCGCCGCGCCCGCACAACTCGGGTCATCTCACGATCGATGCCTGCGTGACCTCGCAGTTCGAGCAGCAGGTGCGCGCGGTCTGCGGCCTGTCGCTGGGCGACACCGCGCAGGTCAAGCCGGCGGCGATGGTCAACCTGCTGGGCGACTTGTGGGTGAACGGCGAGCCCGACTGGGCGGCCGCCCTGGCCGTGCCCGACGTGAAGCTGCACTTGTACGGCAAGGGCGACGCGCGCGTGGGCCGCAAGATGGGTCATATCACGGCGCTCGGAGATTCGGTGGATGAGGCCGCCGCGAAGGCGCTGGCTGCTCGCGACGTCCTGTGCTGATCCACTTCGGCCCCTTCCAGATCGACGCGCGGACGTGGACGCTGGCCCGCGAGGGGCAGGCGGTCGATCTGTCACCCCGCCTGGTCGAAATCCTCGCCCACCTCGCCACCCACAGCGGCGTCATCGTCACCAAGGACGAACTGCTCGAGCGCTTCTGGCCGGGCATCAACATCAGCGACAACACGCTGACGCGCGCGGTCGCCGACATTCGCAAGGCGCTCGGTGATTCGGCCTCCGAGCCGAAGTACGTGCAGACGCTGGCGCGACGCGGCTATCGTTTCGTGGCCTCCGCGCCCGCCTTACCGGACTCACCCGCCCCGCCCGCCCTACCCGCCGGAGAGGATCCATTCGAAGCGTGGGAGCAGGGACGGCTGGCGCTCGAGTCGCTCGACTTGTCGCGGCTCGACCAGGCGATCGCGGCGTTCGAGCGGGCGGTGGCGAACCTGCCGTCGTACGCGCCGGCCTATGCCGGGCTGGCCAACGCCTACATGCTGCGGTTCGAGACCACGCGTTTCAGCAACACCCCCGATCGCGAGATGCTCGATCGCGCCATTACCGCGGCGCGGCGCGCTTGCGCAGCCGACGCCCGGATGGGCGAGGGCTGGGCGGTGCTCGGCTACCTGTTGGCGGCCGCCGGGCAAGTGCCGGAGGGCCAGGCGGCGGCGCGCCGCGCCACCGCGCTCGAGCCCGGCAACTGGCGGCATCATTTCCGCCTGGCATACGTCACCTGGGGCGAGGAGCGCTTGCGTGCCGCCGACCGCATCATCGAGCTGATGCCGGCCTTCGCGCCGGCCCGCATGCTGTCGGCCATGGTGTTCGTGGCGCGCGGGGCGCTGGCGCGGGCCGAGCAGGAAGCCACCCGTGGCGCCGCGATCCAGCGCGAGAGCGCCGGCACCGACACGCCCATTCCGACGGCCGGCCTGCACTGGTTGCGCGGACTGGTGATGTCGGCCCGGGGCGATCGCGACGAGGCGCTGCAGTGTTTTGAAGAGGAGATCGCCGCCGGCACCGCCGGCCACGTCTACGGCCGCGAGTTCATCGCCAACGCCCGGGTTGCCGCTGGCTTCGTGCTGCTGGCCCGCGCCGACGCGGGCGCCGCCGCGCAGCACTTCAGGCAAGCGCTCGCCAATACGCCGCGGCACGCCCGCGCGACGTTGGGGCTGCAGGCCGCGCGCATGATGGCCAGGGAACTGCGCGTCTCGGAGGAATCGCTCAGGCCGGTCGGCAAGGCCAAGGACGAACTGGAACGCAGCGGCCGCCACATCGAAGCGTCACTGGTCGCGGCCGGCGAGCGATGCGTGCTGGACCGCGTCACCGAAGCCGTCGAGATTCTCGACCGCATGCTGACGCTCGCGCCGGTCGGCCCGGCCGGCTGGATCATCCCCGTGGATCCCATGCTGGCCGCGGTCCGCTATGTCCCAGGACGGGCCGTGATCCTGGCCAAATTAGCGGCCCGCGCCTCCTGACTCAGACTTTCTCACCTCCCACTCATCCCTCGCTCAGGACTCCCGGGCCGCGGCGCCGCACCATGACTGTGGAGGCTGGTTATGGTTGCTTTGGTTATCGCATCTCTTGTCGTCGCGTCCCTCGGCGCAGGTGAAACAGGAGAACAGCAGGCGGCACCGCCATCGACCAACACGTCACCGGCAGAGGCCTGGCCCGAGGATCCCAATCCCACCCGGTTGTTCTTCGCGCCGACCGGCCGCTCGCTCCAAAAGGGCGAGGCCTACTTCGGCGTCTACGAAGTCCTGTTGCCGTTCGTGCAATACGGCATCACCGATCGCATTTCGATCGGTGGCGGCACGCCGTTCGTGTTCGGCACCGGCAGCGGCCATCCCTTCTGGGTGACGCCGAAGGTCCAGGTGCTCAAGGCAGGTTCGGCCGAGGCCTCGGTGGGCGTTCTGCACTTCGTCAACATGGGCGACGCCAGCGCCGGCATCGCGTACGCGGTGGTCACCAAGGGCACCCCCGACGCGGCCGCGACCATTGGCGCCGGCTATGCCTACGCCAGCGAGGATGAGTCACGTGCCGGAGCGCCGGTGCTGATGCTCGGCGCCGAGAAGCGCCTGTCGAAGCGGGTGAAGTTCGTGACCGAGAACTACTGGTTCAGCGGCGTTGGCATGGCGAGCGGCGGCATGCGTTTCATGGGCGATCGGCTGTCGGCCGACATCGGCCTGGTCGCGCCGCTCGGCGGCGACGTGCTCTTCGTGTTCCCGATGGTTAATCTTGTGATCAAAGTTAAGTGAAAAGTGAAAAGTGAGAAGTACTTGTCACTTTTCACTTCCTCTGGTGAGCATGATCGTGTTCACCGGCGGTCCGGGCAGGAAGGGCGTCGGTTCGCCATTTAGCCACGCGCGGTACTGGTCGGCGTAATGCGGCGACAGCGGGTGGCCGCTCTGACCGGTAGGGATGTGGAGAATGCCCTCGTGCTCGCGGCCGGGCGACACCGCCATGCGCTGCGACGGGCCGGTGCGGGGCGCTTGCGCGCGCGGCGTGTAGACATCGCCCGGCAGCGGATCGCCAGGCATGTTCAGGAAGCTGCCGAAGAACGGAATGCCCGAGGCGAGCGGGTGCAGGAACTGTCCGCGGTTGGCATCGCCCCACGTGCGATCGGCCAGCCGCTGCCCGCCGGTGGTCAGTTCGCCGATCGCGCGATCGACGGCCGCGAGCATCCAGTCGTCCCACGATTTGTACTGCGGGTTGAGCAGGTGCGCGGGCCGCTCGGTGATCAGTTGCCAGACCGGGCCTTCACCGCGCAGCGATCGCGAGTAGTCGAATGCCGGATCGATCGCCGCCGCGGGGGCGGTCAGCGTGGTCATGACGTCGCGAACGAAGACAGTGCGGAACTGGCGGACGAGCCGGTAGGCGACCGAGTCCGGCGAGGCGCGGCCGGTCCAGGTGTTCTCGACCAACTGCTTGAACTCCGCGCGAGGCCCGGCGGCGTTGTTCTCGAGCGTCTTCAGCACCAGCGTTCGCCAGCGATCGAGATAGAGCGCCTTGTCTTCGAGCTGGATGGCCAGCATGTCTTGCGGCGTCGCCTTGTCGATGGCCATCAGCCGATTGCGAATCAGCCGCGCGCGAATGCCGTCGGCGTAACCGCCCTCGCCCAGCGTCGCCAGTTGCGCGCCGTCGACGACCGGAGCGTTGGCGGTCCAGATGCGGCCGCCCTCGGGATCGACAATGCGCGGGAAGTCGGCGGGAGCCAGGTAGCCGTCCCAGCGATTGGTGCCGTCGGCCCACGACTCCGGCGTCAGGCCGTCGTGGCCCACGCGTCTGGGAATGGCGCCGCCAACGGTCCAGGCGATGCGCCCGGTATCGTCGCCGATGGTCACGTTCTGGTTGGGCATGCCGAGTCCGGAAATGGCAGCCAGCAGGTCGTCCACCGTGCGCGCGCGTTCGGGCCTGGTGATGTCGGACGCCAGCAGCGCCGCGTCGTGCGCGATCCAGCGCTGCGCGTACTCGCGACCGCGCGCGTCCTTCCAGACAATGGGCCCCCACATCGTCCAGCGCACGGCGATTGTCCTGGTGTCGGCGCCCTTGGCCGCGATTACCTCCTGGAACACCTGGAAGGCCTTCGGGCCTTCGGGGGTGAGGTACTTCGCGGGGTCTCGCGGATCGGGATCGATCCGCACCAGGTCGCTCCAGTCGCCGCCAGTGTTGGTGAAGCCCCAGGCGACGTGGCCGTTGCTGCCGACCACCATGCTGGGAAGCCCGGGCAGCGTGACGCCGGTGATCTTCTGCGGCCTGCCGCTCAGCGCCGGAAACGCGAGCGACGCGCGATACCAGATGATGGGCACGCCAATCGACAGGTGCATGTCGTTGGCGACCAGCGCGACACCCGACTCGGTGTGGGCGCCATCCACCGCCCAGTTGTTGCTGCCGATGATCGCGTTGACCTCCGGAGATGGTGGTGGCCACCAAGACTCGGAGGCACAGAGAAGACAACGACTTTCTTCTGTGTTAGTCGCATTCCGAGAGATTGCTCTGAGTCTCTGCGTCTCTGTGGCCGCGATCCTCCGGAGGTCAAACACTTCGGGACCGGGCACCGGGGGCCGCACCTGGGGTCCGCCAACGACGGGAGTGTCCCACTCCGATCCGTTGGCCGACAGGAACCGGAACAGCGGCTCCGGCAATGCATCGCGCATGGCGCCCATCGTCTCTTCGAACAGCGCCTGGCGGCCTTGCAGCGTGTTGAACATGGCCAGCACGGTCAGGATGGTGTCTTCGGGCCGCCACGGCTCCGGCGAGGCTCGCAGCACCAGGTACTCTGGCGGCACATCGCCGAGCGCGCGCAGGCCGGCGTTGACCCCTTCGGCATAGGCCTCGAGCACGCTGCGGTACGCGGGTTCGGTCAGTTCGACGGCGCGGTGCGCGACATCGCGCAGACGATGGATGCGCGCCTCTTCGTCGATCGCGAGCGCGCGCGCGCCGACCAGGGCCGACAACTCGCCGGCCGGCTGGCGGCGCTGCAGATCCATCTGGAAGAAGCGATCCTGCGCGTGGACGAACCCCAGCGCGCGGGCCACGTCTTCGCGCGAGTCGCCGACGATGGTGGGGACACCGAGGGCATCGCGGTCGATGCGGACGGCTGCCTCGAGACCGGCGATGACCGACTCGCCGTCCAGCATCGGCAGGCTCGCCCGTAGCCGCGACCGGGCATAGACGCCGCCGGCAATGACCAGGATGACCAGAACGGCCAATGACACGATGAGGAAGCGAAGCAGCCGTCGCACGAGGCGATATTACTTTGATCGCAAGGGCCGGATCGCGGGCATGCCAGCCACTGGCATAACTTACTCGCATGATGCAGCATGAACTCGTGGTCCGCCCCGTAAGCACCCCAGGCGCCAGCCGAGGTGCCCTTGACCCGCGCTGGAAGCCCTTGTCGGCGCGCGACGCCGGTGCCGATGGCACGTTTGTCTACGGCGTCACGTCCACGGGCATCTATTGCCGGCCCAGTTGTCCGAGCCGGCGGCCCCGCGCGGATCGCGTGCGTTTCTTCGATACCACGGCCGACGCCCGTCAGGGCGGGTTCCGGGCGTGCAAGCGCTGCCGTCCCGACACGGTTGGGCTGGCGCAACCGGGCGTGGAAGCCGTGCGCCGCGCGTCCGCGTACCTCGCGAGCCATGCGGATCAGCAGGTCACGCTCGGCCACCTGGCCCGTGTCGCGGCCATGAGCCCGCATCACCTGCAGCGCCGCTTCAAGGCCATCGTCGGCCTGTCACCGCGCGAGTTCCAGGCTGCGGTGCGCGCCGGCAAGTTGCGCACGAGCCTGCGCGATGGCCGCGATGTGACGACTGCGATCTACGAGGCCGGCTACGGGTCACCGAGCCGTGTGTATGAGGCGGCGCCCACCGGCAGGGGCATGTCGCCTTCACGCTATCGCCGCGGCGGCGCCGGCATGGTCATCGGTTACTCGACGGTGTCGAGTCCGCTCGGCCAGGTACTCGTGGCCGCCACGGGCGATGGCGTGTGCGCGGTGAAGCTCGGAGATTCCGAGACGGCGCTGGTCCGCGACCTGCGCCTGGAGTATCCGTCGGCGGCAATTAGCGCCAACAAACAGAGCCGCACCGAATGGGTGAAGGCCATCGTCCAGCACTTGCGCGGTGCGGCGCCGTCGCTCGATTTGCCGATTGACGTGCAGGCCACCGCCTTCCAGTGGAAGGTGTGGCGGGCCCTGCAGCGCATTCCGTACGGCGAGACTCGCGCCTATGCGGACGTGGCGAAGATGATCGGGCAGCCCAAGGCGGCAAGGGCGGTGGCCCGCGCGTGCGCCACCAACCCGGTCTGCCTGGTTGTCCCCTGCCACCGGGTGGTCCCGGCGGCCGGCGGCGTTGGCGGCTACCGCTGGGGAGCGGCACGAAAAGCCAAGCTGCTTGCCAAAGAGAAGAGGGTGCCTAAAAGTGCCTAGCGTGCCTGGGGTGCCTAAGGGTGGGTGCCCGTGCAGGAGTGCGCACAATTGTGCTGGTGCCTTGGCACTTTGCACCGACCCTTAGGCACATTAGGCACCTTAGGCACCTTAGGCACGTTAGTATTTGGTTCGTGTCTAAGACTCGTTACGGCATCTCGCCCTGGCTGGATGCTGTTCCCGTAAAAAAGCGACCCGAGTTTCCGGCGTTTCGCGGCGTCATCACCAACCCGGTTGTCGTCGTTGGCGGCGGCATGGCTGGTGCCATGGCGGCCCAGGCGTGCGCCGCGGCCGGGATGAAGGTCATCCTGCTCGAGGCCGGACGGGTCGGGCAGGGCGGCAGCGGGCGGGCGACCGGGTTGATTTCCAGCGAAGCGTGCGATTCGTATCGCGACCTGGAAGCGCGGGCGGGCAAGCGGGCGGCGCGCGCGCTGTTTGAGCTCACCGAGACGGCGCCGCGCGAGCTCGCGGCTGCCGTCAAGCGGTTGGGGATCAAGGCGGGACTGGAACTGCGGGATGCCATGCGCATTCTGCCTTCCGGCAGTCCCGACAAGCTTCTGCAGCGGGAACTGGCCAGCCGGAAAGAAGAGGGCCTGACGGCCGGATGGATGTCGCCGGCCATGGTTCAGCGCCAGGCGGCGCTGGCGTCCGCCGGTGGGTTGAAGCTGGCCGACTGGGGCTTTGTCGATCCCTATCAGCTCACGCTCGGCTTTCTGAAGGCCGGCATCAAGAAGGGCGTGAAGGTCTACGAGCGCTCGCGCATCAACAAGATCACGTTCAACCGGAAAAACGCCACCGCGTTCCTGGATGGCGGCGCCATCACCACCGAGAACCTGATCATCTGCATTGGCGAGCCCACCAGCCTGTTCAAGCCGCTCAAGCGGCACCTCAAGCACGAGGATCGCTACGCGGTGCTCACCGAACCGCTGCCGGCGGCGGTGCGCGCCGAGCTCGGGCAACAGGCGGCGCTCATCACCGATTCTGAATCGCCGGCGCACCAGCTCTGGTTCACGGCTGACCATCGGGTGTTGTTCGCGGGCGCGGACCAGAAGCGTCCGGCCGAGCGCCTGCGCGATCAGACCCTGGTGCAGCGCACCGGCCAGTTGATGTACGAACTGACGCGCCTGTATCCCGCCATCTCGGGCGCCAGGCCGTCGCACGGCTGGGACGTGCCGCTCGCGCATCCCGTGGACGATGTGCTCTATGCCGGGGCGCATCGAAACTTCCCGCACCAGCAGTTCGCCTTTGGCACCTCGCACGATCCCGCGCGGGCGTACCTGGCCAGCCGCATCATCCTGCGGGCCATCCAGGGCAAGTCCGAAAAGGAAGATGTGCACTTCTCGTTCGCCCGCAATCTCTAAGGAAGGGACCCATGGCGGACTCCGGCATCTTTCGCATCAACCCCCTGCAAGGCTGGCAGCGCGACGCCATCCTGAAAGCGGCCCAGCTGCTTCGTGACCGGTTCGGCAATCCGCCCATCGACCCGCTGGCCAAGTCGGCCCACGATGGCTTGCTCGAAGTGCTCGACCCGGCCCGCCGCACAGTCCGGCTGCAGCGGGAAATGAGTGAAGCCACGCGCAAGGCTGCGCAGACCGAACGGGCGGAGCGGCGTGCCCGCGAACGCCGGGCCAACGATCGCCGCAAGGCCAACCTGGGCCCCCCGTCCGGCACGCCCGATCGGCGCAAGGGCGACCGGCGTGCAGGCGAGCGCCGCAGCCGCCGATAAGCTGTTCATCCCAGAAATTGCCAACCCTCCGGGTACCCGGATGGCACGACTTGCATCAAATTCCCAGGTAACCGTGCCAGGCACCTGGCGGGTCTATACTGACCTACTGAACTCTCGTTTAACTTCTTGGAGGCGTTACTCCCCATGCTCCGCATTTTCACGGCGTTCTTCCTGAGCCTGACGCTGGTGTCGCCGGCACTCGCGCAGTCCACGGCCATCAACGGCACGATCGAAGGCACGGTCAAAGACGATCAAGGAGCGGTGCTCCCTGGCGTGACCGTGACCGTGTCGAACCTCGACACCGGCGACCAGCGTGTGGTCGTCACCAACGAGCGCGGCCTCTACCGGGCGCCGCTGCTTTCGCTCGGCACCTATCGCGTGGTGGCCGAGCTGCAGGGCTTTAAGAAGTTCGAGCAGACCGGTGTCTCGCTGCGCGCGGGGCAGACCGCGGTGATCGACGTCGGCCTGACGGTCGGCGCGGTGGCCGAGACGATCCTGGTGACCGCCGATGCGCCACTCGTGGACCTGGCGAAGATCGAACAGGGCCGCACGCTGAGCGAAGCCGAAATCAAGACGCTGCCGCTCACTTCGCGCAACCCCTACAACTTCGCGCTGCTGCAGCCGGGCGTGGTCGGTTTTGAGACCAACGAATTCGGCGTGCCGCGCATCACCGCCAACGGCGCGCTGCTGCGCGTGAACTACCAGGTGGACGGCAGCAACAACACCCAGAAGGACCGCGCCGGCCTGCGCCAGATGCCGATGTCGGAAGTGATGATCCGCGAAGTGAAGGTCGTGACCAGCGGCTACGCGCCGGAGTTCGGCCAGACCATGGGCATGGTCTACAACGCGATCACGCCGTCGGGCACCAACACCTTCAAGGGCCAGGGCAGCTACCGCATGCAGCGGCAGTCGATGGTGGAGAAGCCGTTCTTCACCGCGGCCTCGGCGCCGAAGCCGCCGACCGACGTCAACGTCTACACCTTCGACCTCGGCGGTCCGCTGGTCAAGGACAAGACGCACTTCTTCGGCGGCTACGAGCACACCGAGCGCGACCTGTCTGGCCTGAGCGTGATCACGATCTCGGCGGCGAACCAGGCGTTGCTTGGCCTGACCGAGCCGGCGTACATGCCGCGCGGCCTGAACACGGAATTTGCGATCGGCAAGGTCGATCACCAGTTGAACTCGGCGAACCGCCTGTCGGTGCGCTACATGTTCTTCGACAACTTCATCACCGCCAACGTCGGCGGCGGCCTGTCGTCGGTGCAGCGCGCGAACGACTTCGCCGACCGCCAGCATTCGACCGGCGCGCAGCTGATCTCGACGATTGGCTCGAACATGCTCAACGAACTGCGCGTGCAGTACGCGACCCGCGCGCAGAGCCGCGTCGCCAATGCGCTGTCGGGCACCGGCCCGGCCATCAACGTGACCGGCGTCGCCAACTTCGGCGGTTCGGTGGCGAGCACGGCTGATGTCGGCTTCGGCTTCACGCAGAACGTCGCGCAGGTCAACAACAGCACGACCCTGATGCGCGGCAATCACGCCTTCAAGGCCGGCTTCGACCTGCAGTGGGTGGCCGATACCCGCAAGGCGGCAGCGGCCCAGCTCTACACCTTCCCGAACGCGGCCGCCTACCTGGCGGCGCGCGACGGCTCGAACCGCTTCGGCTACACCAGCTTCACCCAGTACTTCGGGCTGCCCGAGCTCGAATACAACACCTCGCAGTACGGCCTGTTCATCCAGGACGACTGGCGCGTGACTCCCGATCTGAAGGTGCTCTACGGCGTGCGCTACGACCTGTACGGCGTACCGGATGGCGATCCCAATGCGCCGGTGGCCACCTCGCGCGAGTTCCCGACGTCGAAGAACAACTTCGCGCCGCGCCTCGGCCTGGCCTGGACGCTCGGCAGCGACAAGAAGACCGTGGTCCGCGCCAACACCGGTGTGATGTACGACCAGACGCTCAACGCCATCTACGAGCAGGCGCTGGCGAACAACGGCACCAACGCGCGCGCCTCGGCGTCGTTTACCCCCACCCAGGTCGGCGCGCCGGCGTTCCCGGCGGTGCTGAGCGCCGGCTCGGGCGCCACGCCCAACCTGGCCTGGACGGTCGACCCCGACTTCAAGGTCGCCCGCTCGTGGCAGAACAACGTGCAGTTCGAGCGCGCCATCGGCGATCACTACTCGGTGGCCGTCGGCGGTTCGTACGTGCTCGGCTACAACCTGCCGGTCGTCACCAACATCAACTTGATCAACCCCGCCAGCACGCTGCCCGACGGCCTGCCGGTGTTCAGCACGGTGGTGGGCCCGGCGACGCGCGTCGATCCCCGCTACAACGTCATCAACAGCGTGCAGTCGCCCGGCGACTCCACTTACAAGAACATGACGCTGCAGCTCACCCGCCGCACCTACAAGGGCATTGGCTTCGACCTGGCCTACACGCTCGGCAAGAGCGAGGACAACGCGCCGATCACCGGGGCGCTGTCGGTGCAGGGCGACGCCGGCCGCACCGACGTGACCAACCTCGATCGGGACCTCGGCCCGAACGTGCTCGACCAGCGCCACACCTTCGTCGCCAGCATCGTCGCCATGCCGACCTTCGAGATGGACGGCGTGGCCGGCGCCATCCTCAACAACAACGTGTTCGGCCTGGCCATCCAGGCGGCGAGCGGCATTCCCGTGAACCTGCGCAGCAACCGCGAGCTGAACAACGACGGCACGGCGAGCGATCGTCCGGCCGGTGTCGGCCGCAACTCGCTGACGCTGCCGTCGCGCAAGAACGTCGACTTCCGCTACTCCCGGAAGTTCCGCATCCGCGGCGCCATGGCGGCCGAGGTCATCGGTGAAGTGAAGAACATCTTCAACACCGAGCAGGTCTCGAGCGTCAACGCCTCGATCGCCACCGACCTGTTCGGCGTCCCCACCGGCGCGCTGCCGGCGTCGGGCAAGGACCTGACGCCAACCGGCGGCTACGAACAGCGCCAGTTCCAGTTGGGCTTCAAGTTCACGTTCTAACGGGTTCGACGTTTTAACCACGAAGCCTCGAAGAACACGAAGAGTCTTTCACTAGACTGACTTCGTGGCCTTCGGGGCTTCGTGGTTTATCCAGGTAATGATTCGAGGTACGCAATGCGCCGCACGTCTCTCTTCCTCGTCATTCTCAGCATCGCCGTCTTCTCTGCCCACTCGACCGCCCAGCATCAACTGGTACCCGTGTCCCAGTTGAAGGGCGCGCCGGCGCTCGAACTTGCGCTGCGCAGGCTCGACACCGTGGGCAACTTCATGATGACGACGGCCCACCCGGACGATGAGAACAACGCGATGCTGGCGTATTTCTCGCACGGCAAGGGCTTCCGGACGTCGCTGGTGACGGCGACGCATGGCGAGGGTGGGCAGAACGAGATTGGTCCCGAGTTGTTCGAGGCGCTCGCGGTGCTGCGGACCGAAGAACTGGCCGCGGCGCACCGCTTCGACGGCGCCGAGCAGTTCTTCACGCGTGCCATCGACTTCGGCTTCTCGTTCAGCGTCGAGGAGACGCTCGAGAAGTGGGGCCACCAGGAGATCCTGGGAGACTTCGTGCGCATGATCCGCACCATCCGCCCCGACGTGATCGTCGGCTTCGTGTTCGACGGCGACGGCGGCGGCCAGCATCACCAGACTTCGTCGCGGTTGACGCTCGAGGCGTTCCGCGCCGCGGCCGATCCCACCAGGCTCCCGGAACAGATCAAGGAAGGCCTGCGCGCGTGGCAGCCGAAGAAGTTCTATTACACCGCTGGATTTGGTCCGGCTGGTGGGGCGGGCCGGGCTGGTGGGGCCTCCGCATCACCGGCGACACTGATTGAGGCGCCGACCCCACTGCAGTTTGCGGGGGGCGATTCATTTGATCCGGTGCTGGGGCGCACCTACAACGAGCTGGCCAGCGAAGCGCGCAGCATGCACAAGTGCCAGGGCATGTCGCAGTTGCTGGCATTGCCGGCGCCGGCCGGTGGTGGTGGCGGACCCATGGGTCCCGGCGGCATCCGCAACTATCGCCTGCGCGACACGGTGCTCGAGGGCGGCGTCGGCCGGACCGATCGTGACGTGTTCGACGGCGTCGACACCAGCTTGCGCAGCCTGCTGGCCTTTGCGGGGGCGAGCACTCCGCCGGAGTTGGGCGCTGGTCTCGATCGCATCAGTGCGGCGGTGGCTGAAGCGCGGCATGCGATGGCCACCGGCGGCGAAGGCGCGACGGTCGCGCCGCTGACGCGCGGCCTCAAGGCCCTGCGCGATGTCCAGACGTGGCTCGCCGCCTCGGCCCTTAGTGAAGCCGCCCGCTACGAGATTGGCTTCCGCCTGTCCCAGAAAGAGCCGCAGTTTGCCCGGGCGCTGATGCTGGCGACCGACGTGCGCATTGATGCGGTCGCGCGTGATGGCCTGGTGGTGGCGGGACAGCCGCTGGCAGTGGATCTGTTGGCGGCCAATCGCGGCAAGACCGCGGTGGACGTCTCGATCGCCGCCAACGGTTTCGGCGCGGCGCCGGTTGCCGCGTGCGAAGGCGCCACCCTGCTGGCGCCCGGCGCGTCGCGCAACTGCGGCAAGACGCTGACGGTGCCGGCGGATGCGCGGCTCACGGCGGCGCACTTCCACACCGGCAAGCAGGGGGCACGCTACGACTTCGATGCCGACGTCCCGTTCGGCCTGCCGTTCCGCCCGACGCCCTACATCGCCACCTTCACCATGACGGTGGATAACACGCCGTTCTCGATCACGCTGCCGATCCAGGCGCGCTCCGAGCGCGACATCTTCGCGGGGGAAAAGCGCCAGGAGATACACGTCGTGCCGGCGTTCGCGGTGGCGACGACGCCCGACACGGTGATCGTGCCGCTGGCGCCTAACGGCGCCAAGGATATCCGTGTCACGGTGACCAACCACTCGAAGGGCGCGGCCAAGGCCGACGTCACGTTGGACGTGCCGCAGGGCTGGCGGGCGACGCCGCCGTCGCAGCCGGTGACCTTCTCGCGCGAGGACGAGTCGGTGACCGTGCGCTTTGCCGTGCAACCGCCTGCCGCGTCGGTGCTCGCGGCCGCGGCCATGAAGCCGGGCGGCAACCAGTTCAAGGTCAACGCCGTGGTGCGCAGCGGCGATGTGGCGTCCGGCTCGAGCCGGACCTTCACGCAGGGTTACCAGGTGGTGGAGTATCCGCACACGACGCGCCGGCACGTCTTGACCACGCCGCAAGTGGCCGTGAAGGCGCTGGATGTGAACGTCAAGCCGAACCTGAGCCTGGGCTATGTCATGGGGGTCGGCGACGAGGTCCCGGCCGCGCTGATCCAGTTGGGCGTCAAGCCCACGTTGATTGACCCGGAGGAACTCGCGTGGGGCGACTTGAGCCGCTACGACGTGATCATGACCGGCGTGCGCGCCTACGAGCGCCGCGCCGACCTGCGTGCCAACAACCAGCGGCTGCTCGACTACGCGAAGGCGGGCGGCACGGTGATCGTCCAGTACAACAAGTTCGAGTTCAACGACGCGCAGTACGGGCCGTTTGCGGCCAAGGTCGGCCGCGAGCGCGTGACCGACGAGAACGCGGAGATGAAACTGCTCCAGCCGCAGCACCCGGTGTTCAACTCGCCCAACACCATTGGCCGCGCCGACTGGGCGGGCTGGGTCCAGGAGCGCGGGCTGTACTTCCTGGATGAGGCCGGTCGCGATCCCCAATACCAGGATCTGATCGAATTCACGGAGCCGTTCCCCTACAACAAGGGCGTCAAGCGTGGGGCGCTGGTTGAAGCCAAGGTGGGACAGGGCCGCTGGATTTACGTCGGCCTCGGATTGTGGCGCCAGCTGCCGGCGGGCACAGATGGTGCATTCCGGCTGATGGCGAACTTGATCAGCTTGCCGTGATTTAAACAGGAGTTCAGGAGGGGAAGGGCAAAATTTACTCCTGATCTCTTGAACTGTTAAACCTTCCGCGCGGCGGATGGTTCTAATGCCTGTCCTCCTGTTCGCAGTTCGGCGCATCCCGGCGACGTTTTGTAATCCGGCGGTAGCGTTTTTCGTCGATTTACGTTCAAAGTAATGGCCGAGCTTGAATCAGCCGAGATAAGGTAAGCACCGATGCTTGAACACATCCTGCGGCGAATGGGGTTTGGCGCGAGTCCCGCGGAGCTTGCTGCCTGGAAAAGCGTGCCCATCGACACGGTGATCGACCGTCATCTGAATTACGAGTCGATGACGACCGATCACGACTCGAAGATTGGCCGGCCCGAGTACGTCGGCATCACGACGTCAGCCGGCAGGCCGTTCTCACCCAACACCTTGATCAACGATGCGCGGCAGCGCTGGCTGTTTCGCATGATTCATTCACAGCGCCCGCTCGAAGAGAAGATGGCGCTGTTCTGGCACAACCACTTCGCGACCGCCTACTCGAAGCTGGCCGGTGCGGTGGGGCAGGAGCGCGCGACGCGGTTGATGGACAACGATCCGTCGAGCCTCGCGGGCAGTCCGGCGGGACAGATTCAAGTGCTGCGCGAGTACGCCACCGGCAGTTTCCCCGGCATGCTGCTGGCCATGGCGAAGCACCCCGCGATGATCTATTGGCTCGACAGCCAGCTGAACACACGGACCCGGCCGCAGGAAAACTTCGGCCGCGAGATCATGGAGCTGTTCAGCCTCGGCATCGGCAACTACACCGAAGCTGACGTCTACGCCGCGGCCCGCGTGTTCACCGGCTACAACTGGCAACTGGTTGGCGACCGGGCCAGCAACGACACCAGCTACTACACGTTCCTCTATCGCCCGAACGATCACGACACCAACGCCAAGACGTTCACCTTTGCCATCTATCCGGATGGCGGCAAGACCATTCCGGCGCGCGCCGCGGCAGCGGGTGAACAGGACGCCCTGGATCTGATCCTCGCGCTGGCGCGCCATCCGGCGACGGCGCAACGGCTGGCCCAGCGGCTCTACAAGTTCTTCGTCAACGAGACCTCGGAGCCCGACACGGCGCTGGTCAACGCGATCGCGAACTCGTACCTGGGCAACAACTACAACATCAAGTCGATGCTGCGCACCTTGTTCCAGTCGTCGCAGTTCCGTGACCCCGCCAACTTCTTCCAGCGCTATTCGTGGCCGCTCGAATTCGTCGCGCGGGCGATCAAGGAGACCGGCTGGACCGGTTACTCGGTCAACAGCGCCATGACGCCGCTCACCAACATGGGCCAGCAGCTCTACGAGCCCCCCGACGTGAATGGCTGGGCGACCGGGCCCGACTGGATTTCCACCTCGTCGATGCTGTCGCGAATGAACTTCTCGGCCGCGCTCGCGCAAAACCAGCGCTTCAACCTGGCGCGCGACGCGCAGCCGTATCGCGGCTCCTCCGATCGCGTGCTCGAGTACATGCTGGCGCGCTTCCCGAGCATGGGGTTCTCGACGCCGGCGACCACCGCCATGGCCGACTACCTGCGGTCCACCGCGTGGACCGGGACCGACGCCCAGTTGCAGGCGCGCGTGCCGGGCCTGACGCGGTTGATCGTGGGCTCGGGCGAGTATCAGTTCAACTGACCCAGATGCTGTTCCAGAGCCACAGATGACACGGACTACGCAGACGGGGAGCGCACGGTCATGAGCTATTCACGACGACAGTTCGTCAAGGGCGGCGTCACCGCGTTCACCTTCGGCTTCGCCGCGCCGCAGGCCATCTGCGATATCGCCTTCGCCCAAGGCGCGGCCGCGCGCAATATCGTGGTGGTCTATCTCAGCGGCGGCAACGACTCGCTGAGCACGATCATCCCGTATCGCGATGCGAACTACACGACCCGCCGGCCGACGATTGCCATTCCCGCCGCCAACGTCCTGCAAATTGGCACCGACCCGTCGGGCGTCGAACTGGGCCTGCATCCACGATTGACCGGACTGAAGTCGATCTTCGACGCCGGCCGGCTGGCCATCATCCAGCGCACCGGTTACGCCAACCAGAGCCGCTCGCACTTCACCGGCTTCGATATCTGGGGAACCGCGAGTGTCAGCAACACCTCGGGCACCGGATGGCTCGGACGTTATCTCGACACCCAGCCATCACCGGTCGACCCGCTCGTTGCCTGGAACACGCAGCGCGAGACCCCGCGTCCGTTGATGGCGCGCCTGGTGGGCGTGCCGGCCATTACCAGCCCGGCCGCGTACCAGTTCTCGGGGGCCAATACCGGCACCGAGGCCACTTACGAGCGCACCGCGCAAACGCGCATCTCGTCGCACATCCCGGTCGACCGGCCGCACCTGGCGTTCGTGAACTCGACCACGCAGGCCGCGCTCAGCACATTGGATCGCGTCGCCACCGTGGCGACCTATCGTCCGGCCAACACGTATCCCACCAACGGCTTCGGCCAGGCGCTGACCGCCGTCGCCGGCGCCATGAACAAGCAGATCGGCACCAAGGTGTTCTGGGTGCAGACCGGCGGGTTCGACACGCACGCGACGCAGGGCGTGAACCAGGGTGCCTATTTCAACCTGATGGCCACGCTTGGCGACGGCCTGAAGGCGTTCTACGACGACCTGAGCGCGCAGGGGCTGCTGGGCAGCACGCTGGTGCTGGTGTATTCGGAGTTCGGCCGCAGGATTTCCGAGAACGGCAGCGCCGGCACCGACCACGGCGCCGGCGGCAACATGATGGTGCTCGGTGGCGCGGTGCGCGGCGGTATTTACGGCTCGGCCCCGAACCTGAGCCTCGACCCCGCGAACCCGACGCTCGAAAACAATGCGGGCGACGTGAAATACGAGACCGACTTCCGTTCGGTCTACGCGAAGATCCTGGACAGCTGGCTGGGATCCAACTCCGTCAGCGTGCTCGGTGCGGATTACCGGTCGGGCGCGCCGGGCTTTATCTGATCCAGAGGGCTTGGGACTTGGGACTTGGGGCTTGAATCACTCAAGCCCCAAGCCCCAAGCCCCAGGCCCCAATCACTTGGCGTACTTCGCCAACGCGTCCTTCCACACGGCGACCGATGCAGGTGCGGTCGCCCGCCCTTCGAACACGATCTGTCCCGTGCGATACGCCGTGCCGTAGAACCGCTCGTTCGCGTCACGGTCCTGGCGAATCGTCGATCCATTCAGCGTCACCCCGGCAAACAGCCCCCGCGCGCGCGAGTAGCTGAGAATCTGTGCGCGCATTTGAATGTCGGTCGAAGCGCTGGCCTCGCGGCCGACCGGCCCGGCCGCCACGCCCGCGTCGGCGCCCACCTTGAACTGGTTCTTCACCAATTGCTCCAGGCCGCGCTGGTTGTTCACCACCAGCACCAGGTCGATGGCCTGCGCCCCGAACTGGGCGCCAATGCTGCCACCGGTGATGGTGAGAAACGCCGGCGCCGACCACGCGCCGGTCTTCTTGTCGCGCACGCTCAGCACACCGTGGCCGCGTTGGCCGCCGACGACGAAGCCGCCCTTGAGCAGCGACGGGAACACCGCGATACCCTCCGCCCTTTCCATGATCGCTTTCGGCACGGACTTGTCGGCCGCGGCCATGATCTCGTCGAGCACGGTGGCAGCGTCGGCAAGGCGGCGCGCCTCATCCGAGGTTTGTGCCGAGAGGGTGGTGAGCGAGAGGGCAATCGCGACGAGGGTTGTCTTCATGGGATGCATCCTGATCTTGGCGGGGTCGTGCCCCGCGTTCCAGAAATCGACCTGACACGGCATTAGAGGTTCAGACTCCGCAGGGCCGGCTCGAGTTCGCGATGGGCGAACCGGAACCCCAGTTCCTCGGCGGCAGCGGGCAGCACGCGCTGCCCGGTGAGCAGCATGTCGGCCAGTTCGCCCAGCGCCATTCTCAAGACGAACGCCGGTGCGTGAAAGACGGCCGGCCGCCGGAGTACCCGGCCAAGCGTATGCGTGAAATCACTATTGGTCACCGGCGCCGGCGCACTGCCGTTGAACGCGCCCACCGCGCGATCGGACTCGATCAGCCACGTCACCAGCGACACCCAGTCGTCGACATGGATCCATGGCATGTACTGGTCGCCGGATCCCAGCGTGGCGCCCAGCCCCAGCTTGAAGGGCAGCAGCATCTTCTTGAGCGCCCCACCATCGCCGTCGAGCACCAGCCCCGAGCGGATGATGGCCAGGCGGGTGTTCGGCGACTCGGCCACCCGCGCTTCCTGCTCCCATTCCACGCACAACCGCGCGAGAAAGTCCGAACCTGGCGCGGTGCGCTCGGTGACGGCATCGCTGCCGTGCGGGCCGTAATAGCCGACCGCCGATGCGTTGACCAGCGCCTTCGGCGGACGCGCACAGGCGCCGATCGCGCGCACCAGGGTGCGGGTGGCAAGCAGCCGGCTGTCGCGCAACTGCGCCTTGCGACCCTCGCTCCAAAAAGTGCCGGCAATGTTCTCGCCGGCCAGGTTTACCACGGCGCCCGCGCCCTCGAGGTGGGCGGCCAGTTGACCGGCAGTGCCATCGGGCTGCCACGCCACATCGGCCGGCTGGCCGGGGCGAGGCGAGCGGGCCAGATTAATCACGCGGTGCCCGTCGCGCTCGAGCCGCGCCCGCAGCTTGCTGCCGAGAAATCCCGAGCCTCCCGCAAGAACGATGGTGGGCACTGAGGTCGATTCTAGTTGGCTTCGCTTGACAACGAAGCTCAGCCTCGTATTAACTAAATAGTTAGTTTATGAAAAAAGTCAGGGTTGGCGCCCGGCCCGACACACGAAGCGCCATCTTCCAGGCCGCCGCCATCGCTTTCTCATCGCGGGGATTCGATGGCGTGGGCGTCGACGACATCGCCGAACGCGCCCAGGTCAACAAGGCGATGATCTACTACCACTTCGCCGACAAGCTCGCCCTCTACCGCGCCGTGGTCGCCGACATGCTCAGCTCGATTGCGACCACCGCCATGGCAATTGCCGAATCGGACGGCACCCCGATCGCCAAGCTGGACCGGTTTATCGAAAACTTCGTCAGCCACGCCGACTCGCGTCCGTGGTTTCCGACCATGATGCTGCGGGAGATTTCCGAGGGCGCGCCGCACCTCGATCTCGAGACGTTCGCGCACATGCGCGGCGTCTTCATGGCGTTCGGGCGCATTCTCAACGAGGGCGCTACCGCGGGAACCTTCCGCCAGGTGCACCCGGTGCTCGCCTACACCTCGATCGTGGGTCCGCTGCTGATGAACGCCGCACGCGAACGCATGGCTGCCCAGCCTGAGCGATCCCAACTGCCCATGTTCGTCGACATACCTCACGCCGACCTGATCGCGCACATTCAACTCACCGCTCTAAGGATGCTCCAACCCCGATAACTCAGAGCCGAAGGCACAAATCAGAGCCGCAGATGACACAGATTACGCAGATCAAAATACTGCTCCCAATTGCCATCATCCTGGCCGCCGCCGGCTGCGCAGAAGAGGCGCCGGCCGATCGCATCCGCGTGTCGGGCCACGTCGAGGCCACCGAAGTGCGGCTGGCGCCGG
>ERZ1292640.419-Hain-H43-02um-R1-419-length-34534-cov-42_pt2 | contig 19988 bp, 18 predicted proteins | sample MGYA00564404_ERZ1292640 | MGnify/ENA primary metagenome ERZ1292640 (study PRJEB36523, sample SAMEA6512636) | groundwater metagenome | collected 2019-01-08 | study: AquaDiva: Metagenomics assemblies of 32 groundwater samples
TCTTTTTACTGCTAATCATTATGGTTTCGGCTATAGGAAGCCGAACCATAGCCTTGTGGCAAAAGTATCTTTTTACTGCTAATCATTATGGTTTCGGCTATAGGAAGCCGAACCATAGCCTTTGGTAAAGATTTCTCGTCACTTCGCTCCTCGAAATGACAGGGTCTAATACCATAGATTGTCATTTCGACCGAAGGGAGAAATCTTAGTTGTGGATTCCCGCGACCGAGGGCGAAATGCCCGAGGAAGTGTCAGAGCCCAACTGGGCTCGACCTTTCGCGGGAATGACACAGTCATTTGACCCAGTCTCAATATGACGCGGGCTTGATGAATCAAGCCCCTACAGAATTGATAGAGGTTTGTAGGGGTTGGATTTATCCGACCCGCAAAGATACAACGACGGCCCTTAAGGAAGAAACGATATAGTCCAATTCTTTTTTGGTTAAATCAGGGTATACGGGTATTGCTAACGTCTGAACTGATGCCCTTTCACTTTCGGGAAAATCTCCTTTTTTGTAACCCAAGTATTTAAAACATTTTTGCAAGTGCAAAGGCACGGGGTAATAAACCCGCGCATCTACGCCTTTCTCCTTTAAATACTCCATCAGTTTTACGTTAGAACCACTTCTCTCCAGATTCAAAACATACTGATGATAAATATGCGTGGAATATTCGGCAAGATAAGGAGTCCTGATTCCTAGTCCTTTAAGTTTTTCATTAAAATAAGCCGCGTTCTCTTGCCTTTTTTTATTCCAACAATCAAGGTGTTTTAATTTTACTCTCAAGATTGCCGCTTGAAGCGTATCCAAGCGGTGATTATACCCTAACATAGTATGGTAATACCTCTCTTCGTTGCCTTGATTCCTTAAGATCATCAATTTATGATAAACATCCGAAGTATTGGTTAAGACCATTCCGGCATCGCCAAAAGCGCCAATATTCTTACCCGGAAAAAAACTTACCGTACCGCAATCGCCAATTGTACCTGCCTTTTTATTTTTATATTCCGCGCCAAATGCCTGAGCAGTATCCTCGATTACCTTAAGATTATACTTTTTGGCTAATTCAAGAATTTTTTCCATATCCGCGCACTGGCCATAAAGATGCACGGGAATAATTGCTTTAATTTTAAAATTACGCTTCTTTTTTAACACTTCTTTAATGCTTTGGATAGATATATTGTAAGTAAGGGGGTCAATATCCACGAAAACAGGAACAGCGCCCATGCCGGCAATCGCGCCAGCAGTAGCATAATAAGTAAACGCGGGACAAATCACGCCCTCTCCCTCACCAACGCCCAACGCCACCAAAGCTAATTTTATAGCATCAGTGCCATTGGAAACCCCCACCGCGTGTTTCACAGAGCAATATTTCTGAACATCTTTTTCTAACTCACAAACCTCTGAACCTAAAATAAAATCCGTATTGTCTATTACTTTTTTAATCGCTGAATCTAATTCATCACGGATAGGAGCAATTTGTTTTTTTAGGTCTAACACAGGTATTATCTTTTTAGCAATAGAACGCATTTTTCAAAAACCTCCTCTACAGTAATCTGGTTAACCAGATTAAATTAATGTTTTGACCGCGGCCAAAACATCATTCACAGTTATTCCGGTCAAACACTTCCGGTCATTCACGCAAGGCGCTAACCTGAATTTACTATAGCACGGGCTACAGGCTAAATCTTTCTTTAAGACCACGGCGCGATTATCATTTAAAAAATACGGACCATAGACTTTATCATCAATCGGCCCATACAACGCCACTATTTTTTTGTTAAACGCCTCAGCAAAACGCAAAATACCAGTATCATTACTGATGAAAAGCTGGCATCGCTCTACCATAGCCACTGTTTGTTCTAAAGTAAAATCACAAAACTCAAAAACTTCTTTCCTATTCTTAATAAGCCCAATCATTCCAGCAACGTCATCTTTCTCTTTAGGGCCGGCAAATATAAAAATCTTGGCCTTAAATTCTTCAACCAGCCGATCAATAAGTTGAGCAAAACTCTCTTTCGGCCAGCGCCTTAGATAATTATCCTTACCAAAAGCAGCGCCACCGCACGGCGCAACACCTATTATTAAATCTTCTTTTAAAATATGTTCTTTTTTTAAAACTTCCTCTGCCCGCGACATACATACGGAATCAGCGTAAACTTCTAAACCGCATCTTTGAGGACGGATATCCAATAAGTTCAAAACATCCAAATAATAGTCTGCTACATGCTTATCCACAAAACCATCAATTTTTATTTTTCGATTCAGGAACCTCGATCGATTTTTAAAATCCAGGCCGTATCTTTTTTTAATACCTGCCAATAAGGAGATTAAACCAAAAGGCGTATTCAATGATAGATCAATCGCGCAATCTATTTGCTCTTTTCTAATCTCGGAAATAAATTGACAATATTTCATAAGCCCCTTAAAGAAAGATTTTTTTTGCTCCGCGACAAAATCGTCGCGCTCATAAACAAAAATCTTCTCTAACAACGGATGCGCCCTAAGCAAAGAAGCCATTTTTTTATTACACAAATAGTAGATCTTAGCTTTCGGAAAGTTGTTGTGAAGATTTCTTAAAAGGGGAGTGGAAAACATTACATCGCCAATTCCAAAAGTATTTATCACCAGAAATGATTTATAACTATCTTGTAATTTCATTTTTTGATTTTTTCAATACCAGTACTAACCATTATTTTTCTAACTCCCTTCCGTAAGAGAAAGGGAAATTTATTTCAACTTCTGAATCTTTCTATCAAACAACTCATCTATTTTATCTATAAAATCATTACGCTGCTGGTTGGTCAAATCTATCTTTCTTTTTATGCCGCCAACATAACCTAACCCAACATCTTTTCTTCGCGCCTCATCTTCCAAATGCCAAAGCTCGTTGTTTTTATTGGCCAGGCCAACAACTGCTTCTCCAAGCGACTTTACCCGCGGGATACACCCGATATCGCTTGGCGCGTTATAAAGTTTAAGTTTTTCATCTTTAAAACTTATCTTGACCTTTAGAGCTAAGGCCACATAATCATCTATTTCTTGCTTCAGACACTCTTTCTGCCGCTTTAATACCGCGAGTTTACTTTTTAATTCTTTATCACCGAACTTAGTATCCTTTGTACCTATCATCTGACAAAGATGAAATTCTCTTATCTCTTTTATAGTCAACTTGTCAACGAGACTTCCTAATGTTTCAGCCATAGTTATCCCTCTCTAAACCCGTTAAGTGTAACCGGTCAGTGAACGGGGATGTCCTTTTGGTGTCATGCCTGCGAAAGCAGGCATCCAACGGCAATAGATAGCTTGGATTCCCGCTTTCGCGGGAATGACAAACTGGTAATTTCCCCCGTTCACTGACCGGTTACCGTTAAGTTAAAATTGTTATTGCAAAATCTGAGTTAAATAATCTCCGTAACTGGTAGGTATTTGCCCGGCTAATTTTTTCAACTGCTTCTTATCAATATACCCGGCGCAATAAGCTATCTCTTCAATACAGCCAATTTTCAAACCCTGGCGCTCTTCAATAGTCTTAATAAACACCGCGGCATCAATAAGCGAATCATAGGTGCCGGTATCAAGCCACGCGTAACCGCGGCCCAACAATCGCACTTTAAGTTTGCCTTTTTTTAGGTACACCTTATTTACATCCGTTATTTCATATTCGCCCCTAGAAGAAGGCTTAATTTCTTTGGCAATCCTGACCACGTCATTGTCATAAAAATAAAGGCCGCAGACAGCCCAATTTGATTTTGGCTTCACAGGCTTTTCTTCAATAGAAGTAACATTATTATTTTTATCAAACTCCATAACCCCATATCTTTGAGGGTCTCTTACGTAATACCCAAAAATAGACGCCCCTTCTTTTAAAGACACGGAATCCTTAAGGAACTCGCTTAATTTATCGCCGTAAAATATGTTGTCACCTAAAATTAAACAAACAGCGTCCTTGCCAATAAACTCTTCGCCAATAATAAAACTTTGGGCTATTCCTTTTGGTTCTTCCTGCGTAGCATACGAAATATTTATACCCAGCTCACTGCCATCCCCCAACGCGTCTTTAAATCTCTCAATATCACAAGGAGTAGAGATTACAAGTATATCCTTAATACCAGCAAGCATCAAGGCTGACAAAGGATAATAAACCATTGGCTTATCATACACGGGCAATAACTGTTTACAAACACTTCTTGTAATAGGATAAAGCCTTGTAGCCTTTCCGCCTGCTAAAATTATTCCTTTCATTTTTTTCATCCTTTCATTCTAGAGCTAAAATCGAAAATATGACCCAGTACTTTTTTAAGCGCGCGCAAATTATATTTAAAATCGTCGATATCCTTCAGAGATAATAATCTCCTTAAAACAAACTCCGGCCGAAAAGAGGCGCCGTACATCAGCCGCGCTAATTTCATTATTTCCTCATCCGGGATACTTGCCCGCGTCACCGGCTGCTTCATATCGTAATCATTCCAATTAAGAGTTTTTAACTGATTATTTCTTTTACATTCCTCAAAAAGAACGGTTCCAGGATAAGGGATAACTACTGTTGCCTGCATCGTATAGGCATAACCCTTTTTTAAAAGCCATCTCCCCAAATTTAAGGTCGCGAGCGCGTCTTCGTAAGTCTCCCACGGATAACCAAACATAATAGTAATATGAGGATATAACCCCGCCTTCACAGCTAACCGGCAATCATCAATAATCTTCTCTGCCCTTAGATTCTTATTTAGCCTATCAAGGGTTTTTTGATTCGCAGATTCTAAGCCAAAAAGAAGCAGGCGAAAATTCGCTTTCTTCATTAAAGAAAACTCTTCCCCGGAAAGCGCCCCAAAACGCATATTGCAATCTAAATATATTTTTTTGTCATACCCTTTTTCTATTATACCACAGCAAAATTTTCTTAGCCAATCTCCTGTAGGAAAGGTGCCGGTATCATCCATAATCTCGCGAATATTATACTTTTCGATAAGTAAGCCTATCTCATCTAAAACATTATCCGCGTCTCTTAACCTAAAAATTGGATACAATTGAGGCCAGGAACAAAAACTGCACCTGCCCCACCAGCAATCCCTGCCGCTCATAAGATATGTTCCGGGAACGCGTTTGTAATTACCATTCTTATGGGCGTATAAACGCCACTTGGTTAAATCGCGGTCAATGAAAGGCAGTGAATTTAAATCATGGTTAAGCTTAAATTGGCCGGTATTTTTAATTTGGCCGTTTTCGCGATAGTAAATACCCGGTTCTAAATTCGTGAAGCGTGAAGCGTGAAGCGTGAAGCGTAATTTAATCGCGTCGCATAAATTAAGTAGTAAAAAATCATAATCGCCTCCGGTTAAGACAAAATCTACCTGGCTATTTTGAAATGACTCCTCTGGCAACGCGGTAACGTGATCGCCAAATAAAACAATTTTTAATTTTTCATTTTTTCCCGATGTTTTATCGGAATCACGACTTCGTCGGAAATTTTTTAATTCATCGATGATTCTCCAATGCTGTTTAACAACCGGAGTTTTTGTCTCAAAGGCAATCAGATCAGGACACTCCTCTTGAATAATTTCTATAAATCTATCATAAGAAATATTTTCGGCAACGCAATCAAGCCAAATAACTTCATGGCCTGCTTGTTTTAATAAAGTGGCCGCGCAAGCAGGGACAACCGGATATATGAATGTGGGTTCTTTGAGAAATTGAAACTGGCGATTCTGACCCAAAGCAGGAAAACCATTCTTGCCAGATAAAGGAGGATAAGAAATTATTATTTTCATCTTTTCTATACCAAAATTTACAGCCGCAGACTTATCAACTTAGGCGTTTTCTTCCGATAGTTTTCGCGAAAATAGGCCTTTTAAGAAATATATCCCATAACTAAGATGCGTGGCAATTATACCAAAAAATATAAACGGTATTAATCGCGATTTTTTTGAAAGACTAAATAAAAATACCGACATCACGTATAAAAACAAGCCCGAAAGATAAATAACCCTTATTGAACCAAAAAATAAAGAAATAATTCCTCCCGCCAAAAGCCCGATTAAAAAAATACTAGGAAGAAAATAAACAAATTTCAATGAAGTTTGCGGATATTTTTTCGCGAAATAGCCCCGATGAAGCGCGTAACTAACTACCTGCTTAATATGCGGCGTGAAAAGCGGCCGTCGATGGTGAAAAACCAACGCCAAGGGTTCGTATATTATTTTTTTACCTAATTTCTTAGTAATCTCCAAACAAAGCTTTGTGTCCTCCCCCGGCCAAAAATTAACGCCAAAACCGCCTAATTCCTGAAAAACATCTTTACGAATTAAAAAGTTACAGCTGGGAAAATCATCCACCTCTAATCTTTTTTTTGGAATATACCTATACGCAAACCTTCCGCTCACTAAAATTGATGAATAAACCCTGCCGCTGGCTTGCTGCCTTAGATTATCCTCTTTTGGGGTTACCCCCGGACCGCCTACTGCCGCTATGCTATCATCCGCAAAATGCCTGACTGCCTGCTTTAACCAATCTCTAGCCGGATAAGCATCATCATCAAGGAAAGCAAGAACATCTCCCTTAGCGTAATTCGATGCTATATCTCGCTTTTGAGCAGGGCTTACAGGGCCGGTAGAGATAATCCGCATAGGGACATCTTTAGTGTTTAGCGTATAGCGTTTAGCGCATAGATTATTAATACTTCCGACATCAGAATCTGGCAGGATAATAATCTCGAAATCCGGATAATCCAGTTCCAGGCACTTAGCGGCGCATTCTTCTAAATTCTTTGAGAATGTTTTTACGGCAATGATAATCGATACGGTCATAGTATTTTAAAATATTCATTCTGTAAAATATTGCCCCTGTGTCCCAGATTATGGTAAAAATTGAGCTTAACCCAATCCTGCCGTAATGCCTCTGAGAGCTAAGCGCTATAGGCGCTTCAATAATACGATAACCCAAGTGACAGGCATTCACCAGAACCTCTAAATCAAAAGCAAATTTCTTTACTAAAATCCTGCGAAGCACATTACGCAGGACATCGGCTTTAAATAACTTTAACCCCGTTTGCGTATCATGACAGGGAAGATTAAATAATAATTTCACTAATAGATAATAAGCGTAACTCATTATCCGGCGCTCTAGAGGATAATTCACTATAGAATTAGGATGCAGCTTCGAGCCAATTACTACATCAGCGTTGTTTAAACGCATGATATCAAAAAGAGCTCTGATTTGGCTGGGATGCAAATCCAGGTCAGCATCAAGAAAAACTACATAATCACCGCTGGCATAATGAAACGCCTTTTTAATAGCCCTCCCCTTACCCAGATTAAACGGATTTTTTTTGACAATAATCTGCCCCTGATATTTACGGGATAAATCCTGTAATATTTCAAATGTATTATCAGTTGAGCCATCATCAACAATAATCAATTCCCAGGGACAGCCGAACTCATTAAGCACAGAGACGGCCTCCTCTATATTTCCTGCTATATACCCCGCCTCATTGTAGGCAGGCATAATTACAGATATTTTTTCTTTTACGTCTTCCATTGTTTAAGATTCTTTCGTAATTAACTTAAATATTTTCATGAATTTGATAATCCATACTGCTAATGTAGGGGCGCAATTCATTACGCCCGAAGATAATAGGTTTGCCTCAGCAAGTTCTCGACTTCATCCGTCTCGACGAGCCTTCAAATGGAATAGGTCGAAAAGTTAGAAACTGCGGGCTTGATGAATCAAGCCCCTACAGAAGTTACGCGAAATTAAATGAATCAAACCATTACAAAATACGAAAATTTACTATTGCGCGACAGCCCCAATAGGTTGCGTTAATTTTTTGTAACAAGCCTGAAAAAGCATTAAAAAAAGAAGGGCTGAATTTACGCAAAGGATTACCCCTACCCAAATAAGAGATGGATGAAAACAGATAATTACTAAGTTCTGCGATAGCGCCGATAAAACCAGGTATTTGATAAAACGAAAATCATTTATGGAGAGAAAATACGTGATCAGAAGCCATGAAAGCGCGAAAATGCTCATAGAAACGCTAAACAACCTGCCTAAAATAATAGACTCCGGAAAAATTTTTCCGCTAACGACCTTTAAAACAAAGGCAGGAAAAAAATTATAGAAAATACCCGCGATAAAACACAAACCTGCTACATATAAAAACGATATCTTTAAAGTTACAAAGGTATTCAGGTTTTTGGCTTTAAGGCCGCTCATCCGGGGAAACATAACGATACTTATTGCCCCGGGTAAAAATAAAAATATCTTTCCTACCATTTGCGCCAAAGAATATATGCCGGACTCGAAGGGGGTAAAAAAATATCTGACCAAGAGCATATCTGAATTTACCAAAGCCGTAAAACAAAAACAACTTATTGCTACCGGAAATAAGTAAGCAAACATCCCCCTATAACAGGCCTCTTCGGGGAATATTTTCAGCGAAATAAAACGCCTTAAAGGAAAATAAAAAAGAGCTATGCTGATTATGTTAGAAATCAATAACGCGCCTAAGGCGCCAGCCGCGTTATATCCCAAAAGAATTAATATAAAAGCAAGCCCTAACTTTAAAGCGCCGCTTAAAACAGAACCCGTGACAAACCACCCAAAAAGCTCTAGGCCCTGTATACCGCCTAAAAAAACAGGAGTAAGCCACGCTGAAGCAAGCAACGCGGCCAAAATATAACCGCAAAATACTGAAGGAATTTTTAATATATTTATCAAGCAGTTTGAAGCAAACCAAAAAATCAAAAACGTAAAAATTGCTAAAATAAAACTTTTCTTAAATAAATCTGAAAGCAGAAACCTGACTTTATTATCCTCGCCGCGCGCGTTAAACTCCGCGCAATATTTAGCCACCACCACCGCGAAAGTGCCCAGCGGAGAAGAAATCAACACAAATATAGCAAGAAGGGAATTAAATGCCGCGAAATCAGAAGGGTTTAATTTGTGGGCAATTAAGAGCTGGTATAAAAGATTGAAAAAATTGACTAATGACGTTCCCGCGAAAACAATGATGATATTTTTCGAAAAAATATCTATTTTTTTAAACATCCTAACTGCCCAGTTAAGTTTTGAACATATCAGAATATGATCTTTAAAAACCTGCGAGCGCCGGCTTTTAATGTGCCGCTTTGCTTAGGGGCGAAATCATCACTAAGGATTTTTTCAGCATTAAATGAAACCGCGCCCTGCTTCAGGAGCCTGCGCGCCTCATTACCGCTTTTTACTAAGCCGCTTTCTAATAAAATTCCGACTATCGTCTTTGAACCGTCAGTTTTATATTCCTGTATTTGACAAGGCAGTTCTTTTTGAGAAAATACCCGTTCAAATTCCAATCGGGCAAGCGAAGCCTTTTCTTTTGAATGATACTGCGTAATAAGCTCTTCAGCTAACCTTAATTTTAATTCCTTAGGATGTATATTTTTTATTTCCGCGAGATCAACATCAGTTAATAATTCATAGTATTTATTCATTAACGCGTCAGAAATAGACATAACCTTTCCAAACACCTCATTTGGCAGCTCATTTATGCCAATATAATTTCCAAAAGATTTGCTCATCTTCCGCAGGCCGTCAACGCCCTCGAGAAGCGGCATAGTAATAACTACCTGTTGCGGCTGGTTAAAATCTTTCTGCATATCTCTGCCAACCAAAAGATTAAATATCTGGTCAGTCCCGCCTATTTCAATATCCGCTTCAAGCTTAACAGAATCATACCCTTGCAAAAGCGGATACATAAACTCTAAAAGCGATATGTCTTCATTATTAGCTAATCTTTTTTTGAAATCAGCCCTCGCCATTGTCTGGGCAACAGTAATATGCGACGTCAAACTCAAAATATCCAGAACAGTCATTTTCTCAAACCATTCACTATTAAAAACTATTCCGAGTTTCTTAATATCCAATATTTTAGATACTTGTTTTTTATAAGTTTTGGCATTTTCTAAGACCTCTTGCAGGGTTAACTGTTTTCTTTTTTCTGACCTTCCCGTAGGATCTCCGATACGGGCAGTAAAATCGCCAATCAAAAAGAAAACCTTATGTCCCAGGTCCTGAAATTGCCGCATTTTTCTCAAGAGGACAGTATGACCCAAATGAATATCTGGCGCGGTAGGATCAAAACCTGCCTTTACAATTAAAGGCCTTTCATTTTTTATGCTTTCTTCTAATTTTTTTCTGAGCCCTTCTTCAGAAATTATCTCAACCGCGCCGCGCCTAATAATCTCTAATTGTTTTTCGATATCCATAGAAGCCCCCTCTACCCCTCCCACAAGAAGACTCGAGTCAAATGAAAATGGTCTCAACAAGAAGTTTTTGTCATCCCCGAATGCTTTAATCGGAGATGACAAAATTTCCCGTCGTGGATTCCCGCTTTCGCGGGAATGACACAGTCATTTGACCCAATCCCACAAGGGAAGGGGAATGGAGTGGTAGTTCGTATAAAATTATATTTTCGCTGTAAGCCCGATCTTTGCTTGCTCTACATCTACTTTTATTACTTTTACTTTTAGCTTATCACCTGGTTTCAAATTAGAAACTACTTCTTTTTCTATCTCGCTGGTATAAATCAGGCCATCCAGGCCCTCTTCCAGTTTTACAAATACGCCAAAATCAGTGATATTGACAATCTCTACTTCTAAAACAGTATCCAATGGATACTTAATGGCAATTTCTGGCCACGGATTAGGTTGGGTCTGCTTAAGGCCAAGAGCAATACGCCGATTTTTACCATCCACAGAAAGCACGATCACATCTATTTTCTGCCCTTTCTTTAAAATATCCTGGGGATGCGCTACTCTTTTTACCCAAGAAATATCCGAAACATGAATCATCCCCTCTAGATTATTATCTATTTCCACAAAAGCGCCATATTCAGTAAAACCTCGAACCTTACCTGATACTGTTGTCCCGACAGGATATTTAGACTCAGCTTCCAACCAGGGATTTTGCTCTAATTGCTTTAAACTCAAAGATATCCTGCGAGCTCCTTTATCCACAGTTAAAACCTGGGCTTCTACCATATCTCCTATAGCAAACATCTCATTAAGGCTGCTTACCCTTTTTATCCAAGAAATTTCTGAAATATGCACCAAGCCTTCAATCCCTTTCTCCAGCTCCACGAATATTCCATACGGAACCATGTTTACAACTTTGCCCTTGACTTTAGTTCCAACAGAAAATTTTGCCTCAATCTCTGACCAAGGATCCGACATTCTCTGCTTTAGGCCTAAAGAAACCTTGGAAGATTCCTTATCTAAATTCAAAACCACCACCTCAATCTTGCCCCCTAGAGCTACTAGTTCTGATGGATGGCTGATCTTTGACCATGACATATCAGTAATATGCAAAAGCCCGTCCACTCCACCTAAATCCACAAACGCGCCAAAATCAGTAATAGCTTTAACCGTGCCGGAGCAAACGGTGCCTATCTTTAATTCCTCCCAGAGCTTGCCGCGAGCTAACTCTCGCTCCTTCTGCGCTGCCTCACGCCGGCTTAATATAATACCGCGCCGTAAGTTATCAATCTTGGCAATTTTAAACTTAAACTCCTTATTCAAAATATCCTTATCTGGAACACCTTTAAAAGCAGAAAGAGACAGAGGCAAGAATCCTTCAATTCCTGAACAATCCGCGAGGAATCCCCCTTTTATTTTTTTGATCACCCTGCCGTCAATAAGCCCACCTTCTTTAGAAAGAAGGACAATCTTGTTCCAGCCATGCATACATACCGCTTTTTCCCTCGAGAGCTCGATTATTCCGGAATCATTTTCTATTGACTCAACAAAAAATTCTAACTCCTTGCCTATCTCAAGATCTTGCTTACTGAATTCGGCAATAGCGACAACTCCCTCGGACTTAAATCCCACATCTACCAGCACCTCTTTTGGTTTTATTGCCGCGATTTTGCCAATAATCATATCATTCTCTTTCACCACCCTAATACTTTCATCATAAAGTTTCTGCATCTCAGATTTTTCTTCTATCATTTTAAAACCCTCCAGTTATTTAACATTTATGTAAAAACAGATAGTTTTCTATCCGCTCTACGCTCTACGCTATTAATAAACTGCCTGACGTGAAAATTCTTTGATACTCGCCATTATCAATCGGGCAATCTCCTGATAAGGCATCCCCCTTTCCACAAAAATTTGCTTTCCAAAATAAACAACGATCTTCCTTGGCCTAATTAATTTAGCTCCCTTAGGCCACGCCTCTTCAGCGCCTTTTATAAAAACCGGTATTACGGGTACAGAGAGCTTCACGGTTAAAAATCCTATACCTGAATACGGCTCTGGCGACACGCCATCGAATCTTCGGCTTCCTTCAGGGAACAAAACTAATGCCCCGCCAAGCCTTACGCGGCGTATAGCTTCTTTTATAGCCCAGATATCCGCCGAATCTCTCTTTACCGGAAAAACATTTATTTTTGAAAAAAACTTGGCGGCCAACGAACCGCGAAATAACTCTTTTTTAGCCATATAATTTAATGGCCGCTTACATACGATGCCTAAAGCTATAGGATCTAAATAGCTGGAATGATTAGAAGCTAAAATAAAACCCCCTTTTTTAGGTATATGCTCTAACCCTTGGGCCTCAAGACGAAATAATATCTTAAAAATAAAAATTCCTATAAACCTCAAAATACTATAAAACATATTTTGTAATTAAGTTCCCCCCGTATTCAAGTAATTTCTTAGCTTGCGACAGGCTTCTAGCCTCAACGTATACGCGCATAATCGGCTCAGTCCCTGAACCCCTAAACATCAACCAACTTTGATCCTCACAAATCAATTTTATCCCATCGAAATCTTTAATCTGCGTCACCTTCCTGCCTAATAATTCATTCGGCAGGCCTTCTTTTGCCGGCTCAACACGATGCTTTAAATGCAGGTCTTGGCGCAAATAATAATATTTTCCGAACTGCTTTTCAGTTTCATTTAAAATTTTTAAAATATTTTTATTCCGGTAAACCATCATTTCCAAAAGCAGCAACCCTGCCACAGTTCCATCCCGTTCAGGGATATAGCCTTTTACCCCCATTCCGCCCGCTTCTTCCCCTCCAGCCACAATATCCTCTGTCTCCATAAGGCTTGAAATATACTTAAAACCAACCGGAGTTTCATAAAGCTTAACGTCCAGAAACTTAGCAATATTATCAATCATGGTTGAGCCGCAGATAGTTTTAACAATACCTCCCGTCCAATGCCTGCCCTGGTTAAGATGTAACGCTAATAATCCTAATATTTTTTGCGGATGCACAAATACGCCGCCAGGAGCGACTACCGCTATTCTATCCGCGTCTCCATCAAGGGCGATTCCTAAATCAAATTTCTCTTTCTTAACTCTTGCCTTTAATTCCTTCAAATTATCCTCTATTGGCTCCGGCCGGCCTCCCCCGAAAGAAGGATTCACGCTATGACGCATAAACTCCAACCTTATTTTTGTTCCTTTGAGAATTTGGGCAATAAAACTATTTCCGGAACCATGCATAGCATCTACCAAAACCTTAAACTTTTTGTCTTTTATTTTTTTTAAATCAATATATGAACGGATAAAACTGATATAATCTTTGATTAAATCAGCCTTTGTTATTTTTGCCCGCGAAGCGCTTGTTTCTTCTGCTTCTGCCACTGGATTTTTTCCTAAAAGCCCTTCTATTTTTTCGGTCAAATCAGAGCCCGCGGCTCCGCCGGTAGGTATTTTGATTTTAAAGCCGTTATATTCCGCGGGGTTATGAGAAGCGGTAATCATAATCCCTAAATCTAACTTTCTTAATTTTACGGCATAACTTAAGGTAGGCGTAGGAATAGCCCTGTCTGAAAGCAAAACCTCAATACCATTATTTCTTAATACCGAAGCTGAAATACCCGCGAAAATATCTGACATGAAACGCGTATCATAACCTATGGCTACCTTTTTGCCCGAGCCTAAATAGTCCGCGACCGCTTGCGAGAGAATCTTTAAATTTTTGAATGTATAATTATCGCCAATAATACCTCTCCAACCATCCGTTCCAAACTTAATCTCATCTGACATTTTTTAATCTCCTTATCGTTTTCTTATAATCATTTGAATTAAAAATACATGAAGCGGCAACTAAAATATCTGCTCCCGCGAAAACCGCTTTTTTCGCGATTTCATCATTTATGCCTCCGTCTACGGCAATATCGCCATTGAATATAGACCTTAGTTCTCTAATCTTGGATAAAACCTCGAACTTAAATTTCTGGCCGCTAAACCCGGGGTTAACCGACATCACTAAAACAAAATCCACAAAATTAAGTATATTTTTTATTTTCGACAAAGGTGTAGCTGGATTTAAAGAAATACCAAATTTTATGCCCTGTTTTTTCAATTTCGCGCTTTGCGCTTTTAGCTTTGCGCTTGACATAGCCTCAATATGCACGGTAATCATATCGCTTCCCGCGGCCACAAAATCATCAATAAATTTCCCTGGATTCTCAATCATAAGATGAACATCTAAGGGCAGCTTTGTAACCTTGCGGATGCTCTTTACAACCACGGCCCCGATAGTGATATTGGGCACAAAATGGCCGTCCATAACATCAATATGAATGATATCCGCGCCTGCTAACTCTACTTTTTTTATCTCTTTACCTAAAGAGCTAAAATCAGCGGACAATATGGAAGGGGCAACTTTTATTTTCATCTATAGAGAGCTCTTTTATTTATATAATTAAAAACTGCCTCGGACACTAAATACCGAAACGATTTATCTTCTTTTATTGCCTTTCTAATTTCAAAACCGCTTACATCCACGGCTCTTATCGGTATAGTTTTGATATAAGACGGAATACTCTCCAGCGGATAACCCGGACGGGTAGCCGCGACAAACCCTACCATCCGGACAATCTCGCCTAAATCCTTCCATTCATCCAGATACTTAAGCAGGTCAGAGCCAATAATAAAATACAGCTCGTCAGACGGAAATTTTTTCTTAAATTCTTTTATTGTATCTATCGTGTAAGAGCGACCAGTTCTTTTTATCTCCACATCAGAAACAAAAAAATATTTATTCCCGGAAATTGCCAACTTTATCATTGCCAGGCGATAAGAAACATCCGTAACATCAGAATTATCTTTATGTGGCGCTATACATGTAGGCACAAAAAAAACTTTATCAAGGCCTAATTTTTCCCTTGCCTCTTCAGCCAAAATCAAATGACCAATATGTATTGGATTAAATGTACCGCCTAAAATACCAATTTTCATATTTCATGAACTGATGAGCCAGTCAACCGGTAAACAGGTGAACCGGCCGGCCTATGTTCTTACCTGTCCTTTTCCATAAATCATATACTTATACGTCGTCAACTCTTCCAGCGCCATGGGGCCGCGGGCATGGAGTTTATCTGTGGATATACCGATTTCCGCGCCCATGCCAAACTGATGACCATCAGTAAAACGCGTTGAGGCATTCACATAAACACAGGCAGAGTCAACCCCGTTTAAAAACTTTAAGGCCCGTCCTTTATTTTCCGTAACAATGGCATCAGAGTGGCCTGAACCATAATAATTTATATGGCCTACCGCCTCATCTAAATTTTTTACAACTTTTACCGAAAGAATTAAATCTAAATATTCCGTATGGTAATCTTTTTCAGTTGAGCGGGCAATACTTTTAGCAAATTTCCGGGTAATTTGACAGCCACGGATTTCTACACCCGCATCCTTAAATCTTTCTAACATCACCGGCAAGAATTTAACGGCAATATCTTTATCTACAAGCATGCACTCCATAGCATTGCAAACACCGGGACGTTCTACTTTCGCGTTGAAACAAATATTTCGCGCCATATCTAAGTTCGCGTATTTATCCACGTAAACATGGCAAAGGCCCTTGTAATGTTTTATCACTGGTATACGCGACAATTCAACCACTTTCTTAATAAGAGCCTCTCCGCCGCGAGGCATCACTAAATCAATATAATTATTAAGTTTTAATAATTCATCCACCGCGCGCCTGTCAGTAGTAGCAATAATATTAATCAAGCCGCAAGGTAAATTATGTTTTTTTATTACAGAACTAAGCGCCTCGTAAATAGCAAGATTGGAATTTAACGATTCACTTCCTCCTCTTAAAATCACGGAATTGCCAGATTTGAAACAAAGCCCGATACAATCAGAAGTAACATTTGGCCGAGATTCATAAATAATCGCGATTACGCCAATAGGAACCCTGACTTTCTTTATCAGGAGGCCATTAGACGCCTGCCATGCTTTTATCGTTTCCCCCACAGGGTCTTTGAGCCTCGCGATCTCTATCAGGGAACCAGCCATATCCTCTAAACGCTTTTCAGTTAAAGTAAGCCTCTCAATAAAAACCACAGACAATCCCAGAGACTCAGCCTTCTTTATATCTTTTTTATTTGCTTTAAGGATAAACTCCTTTTTCTTAAGTAAGGCTCCAGCCATCTCCTTAAGAACCTTGTTTTTCAAAGAAGAGGAAACAGAGAGCGTCCTCCTTGAGGCTTCTCTAGCCCCTTTTGCCATATTAATAAGTTCCTGCTTTATACTACTCATAGTAATTTAATGACAATGTTATCACAATGAATTATTTCCTTATCAAAATGTTTTCCTTTTATCTTATCTGTTTCCTTACTTGAAAAGCCCGCCTTCCCTCTAGCAAACTCATGGCCTAAGCTGTCTTTTAAGCTTACAATGTCTCCGGATTCAAAATTACCCTCGCAACCAGAAATACCCACGGAAAGTAAACTCTTTTTATTTATAAGCGCCTGCCTTGCTCCGTCATCAACAATAATTGAACCTTTCGGCTTGGCGCCAAAAGCAATCCATTGATGCCTGGAACTAACCCCTTTCTTAGGTACAAATAACGTTCCAGCCTCACCAGGCTCATTTAACACGGACAAAATTATGTCTTTCTTGCGACCATTAGCAATAACGCAAGACAAGCCTGAATATAGCGCCATTTTTGCCGCTTCAATCTTAGTTATCATGCCTCCCACGCTGGTTGCCCTTTTGGTTGGACAGGCAAGCCCTTCTATCTGGGGAGTAATCTCGTCCACGCGCCTGATAACCTTTTTATTTTCATCTAAAAGCCCATCCACATCGGAAAGGATAAGCAGTAAATCCGCGGAAATCAGGCTGGCTACCAAAGCTGAAAGCCGGTCATTATCGCCGAACTTAATCTCATCAATAGAAACTGTGTCGTTTTCATTGATTATAGGAACACAACCAAGCTTTAACAAAGTAAGTATTGTATTTTTAGCGTTTAGATAACGCTTGCGGTCATTAAAATCATCCCACGTCAAAAGAATCTGGGCATTGTGAATCTCATCCTTAAAGAACTTTCGATACGTATTCATCAACTCATTCTGGCCCACGGCTGAAGTTGATTGCAGAAAACTTAAATTTTTTGGCCGTTTTTCAAAACCCAACAAATGCATGCCAAAAGCAATTGCCCCTGAAGAAACTATCACCACCTCTAAACCATCTTTGTTTAACTGAAGCGCCTGCTCGCAAATACCTTGCAAAACTTTAGTATCTAAATTTATCCCGCTACTAAAAAAAAGACTCGAACCTATCTTTATTACGACCCTTTTATAATTTCTTTGCGACTGCTTCAATTAATTCCTCCAGTCCTTCTTTCTTTAACGCGGATATAGGATATATTTTCTTCTTTATATTTTTACGAAACCTTTTGAGATTAAGCTCAGCCCCCTCAATGTCCATTTTATTAGCAACAATAATTTGTGATTTTTTACAAACTTCCTTCCCGTAACTTTCTAATTCTTCATTTATAATTTTGTAATCTTCAACAGGGTCTCTCCCTTCACTGCCGGACATATCTATAAGATGAACGATAATCTTGGTGCGCTCAATGTGCCGCAAAAATTTATCCCCCAGACCCTTCCCTTTTGATGAGCCCTCGATAAGGCCGGGAATATCAGCAATAATAAATGTTCTGTCACCTAAATTCACTACTCCCAGAACAGGGGCTTTCGTGGTAAAAGGATAATTGGCAATCTTTGGATGAGCGTTTGAAATATTAGAAATTAACGTAGATTTCCCCACATTGGGAAAACCCACAACCCCTGCTTCCGCGATAAGCTTTAAATCTAAAAAAAGTTCTTTTTCTTCACCTGCCTGACCCAAAAGAAGTTGAGAGGACTGCTCAAGAGTAAGCTCCTTCCAGCTTTGGCTTCGGCTATGGGAAGCCGAACCATGGCCTTGTGGCAAAAGTATTTTTGAATCACCATCATGGCTTCGGCTATGGGAAGCCGAACCACTAACCTCTGCCTGATGAGAAACCAAACCGTTATCTTCTGATTCATGGGTTTGGCTGTGAGAGAACAAATCACTGCTCCACTTTCCCAACCTCCTAGGATGATGTTTGTTTCCTATTCCCCCTTTGCCCCCGTAAACAACAATAATTTGTTCTTCATCTTTATCTAAATCCCGCAAAACACAACCAGTATTAAAATCCTTAACAATCGTGCCAACAGGAACACGAATAATTATACTATCAGCATCTTTGCCTTTCTTATTATTACTAGAGCCATGAACGCCATGCAAGCCCCGAAAATGCCTGTTATACTGAAAATCCAAAAGGGTCCTAAGGTTTCTATCCGCTTTAATGATAACATCAGAACCTCTACCGCCGTCTCCGCCGTTAGGGACTCCGTGACGGGTATATTTATCACGGTAAAGGCTAGAACAGCCATTTCCGCCATCACCAGCTTTTACGTATATTCTTGCTTGATCTATAAACATTTGTATTTACCGGTTAGTCGGCTTCGGCTATAGGAAGCTCAAACCATAGCTTTGTGGCAAAAGTATTTTTTAGTTCAGTACTTTGTTAAAATTTATTTTATTTGTACCGTCATTCTGGGGCCGAAGGCCGAAGAATCTCGACGCTGATAAAATCCTTCGCTTCGCTCAGGATGACGAACGCTTCGCTCACAGGATGACGAAAAACTGATCAACTAATTATCCTAGACTTATCTCTTTTATTTGTAATTGGGTTAAATTCTGCCGATGCCCTTTTTTCCAATGACTTGCCTTTCGGCGGCGATACTTAAAAGAAATTACTTTTGGAGCTTTTAAATGTTTTAGGATTACTGCTTTAACCCTGGCTGTCTTCAAATAAGGCTGTCCTATTTGAATCACATCCTCAGCAGAAATCAAAAGCACCTTATCTAAAACAATCTCTTCACCCGCCTCACCGACTTGTTTTTCCACCTCAACAATATCTTCCTTTTTTACAGTGTACTGCTTTGCCCCAACCTCAATTATTGTATACATTTGCGGTTCTCCTTTGTTAAACCCAAATTGCGCGATAAAAATGACATCCGCGACAAATAAGGGTATCTTGTATTTGCTACGCTAAACCTTAAATTTATAGAATTATAATGATACCACGTAAAGAAGGCTGGGTCAAGAGGAAATGAGGAAATGAAGGAAATAACTTGCGTAGGGGCGGGCTTGCCCGCCCCAAAAAAAATAAATAACCGTTAATAAAATGGTACTAAAAAAAAGAGGGTGGGCAAGCCCACCCCTACGCGGCGATTCCGCCACGAATGACCCATAAAAACCTAAAAGTGTCCCTTGGTTTTTATTTAACCTCTCCTTCCTGCTTAGTTATTTCGCCGCCGGTTAAGTAAACTGTTTCTTTATCCTTGGAACCTTCCTCGTCATAAGGGGAAACTAAGACTTTCCCTTCGAAGACAATAACTATTGTGCGATATTTACCTTTTATGTATTTTTTCTCATATTTTTCTATTACAGGCTCTTCGAAAGATCCCCTATTAGATCCCCCTTCTCCTTCAGTTGTGCCTGCTGTTCCTGTTCCTGTTCCTGTTCCTGTCGCTGTCGCTGTTCCTGCCCCTGTTCCTGTCGCTGTTCCTATCCCTGTCCCTGTTCCCGTCGCTGTTCCCGTCGCAAGTAAGAAGCCGGGTCCTTCTTCAGTTGTGACATTTACTATCCCTTCCCCTGTCTCAGGCAAAGAAACAG
>ERZ1292640.1229-Hain-H43-02um-R1-1229-length-21201-cov-7_pt1 | contig 19984 bp, 22 predicted proteins | sample MGYA00564404_ERZ1292640 | MGnify/ENA primary metagenome ERZ1292640 (study PRJEB36523, sample SAMEA6512636) | groundwater metagenome | collected 2019-01-08 | study: AquaDiva: Metagenomics assemblies of 32 groundwater samples
TTAGTAATCCTTACTTAACCATTAGTAATTAGTAATAAAATCAGTATAATCGTCATAACCAGTACGATGATAGTCACTATATTTACTATATTGGTTGTGAGTTTCATGATACTTAGTTCTTGCATGTTCACTATATTCCTTCCACTCTTTTCTGCTGTGGTCGTCATATCTATGCCTAAAACCGTCTCTTCTAGCGCGTTCAATAATTCTCCTGAGGTGAGGGTTCTGGATTTTGCTTAGATGCAATTTAACCCCCATAAACTCCACAACATCATCCAAAAAAGCGGGGCTATTAGGGTTGGGTACTTTTCCTTTATTTTGCACTGGGTCTTGCATGGGTTTCACCTCCTAGTTCTTTTCTAACTGCCATTTCTATATGTGTGAATAATGCCTTATACCCTGGGCAAAATCCATCTTTTTCTAAAACGCTTCCTCTCATTAAGTAAGCCTGGTCTGCACATCCAGAATTGCAAATTGGTTTATACTCACAAGGTGCACAGCTTTGGACACCTTGAGTGTGTCTTTGCTGGAACAGCAAAACTGGCTTGCTGGACATTATTGCTTCCATTGAATCGGCATTAATGTTTCCCATATAAAATGCAGACTCACCTGCAAATCTACCGCAAGGATATACATTTCCTCCGGGAACCACGGAAATAAATGAATTAATACAGTTATTCCTAGAGTTGCAACCCATAGGGGATTCTAATCTATGTTCAGTGTTTCTGGCCAATCCTAAGTTGTACAAGATCTCAGCAAATGGATCAATGTCTATCGTTGGCTCTCTGGCGTCATAAAACCATAAGTCAAATAATTTTATCATTGCTCTTCCAAACTGTGCAGGAGAAATATCTAATTTAGTATCCAGTGCCCTCCCGGCTGGAAATTGCACATTTACTTTTGCGGATATCCCTCGCTCCCTAAGAAATTCGTAAATTTCTTCTAAATGGGGCAAAGTGTTCTTATTTAATATACAAAGAACGCCGCTTGTGAGTTTTCTTTCTCTAAGCGCCATTAATGAAGCAAAAACGTCGTCAAATGAGGGTTGCCCATTTGCGTACGGCCTATTAGCATTATGTGTTGCTGCAAACCCATCCATGCTAACTCCAACCTTAAAGTGGTGCTGTTCAAAGAAATCAAGGAATTCTGGTGTAACCAAAGTGGCATTTGTTTGAACTTCATTATCAAATAAATGATCTTCTATGGATATTTCTATTCTAACTGCTTCTCTATAAAAATCGACTCCCAGAAGAAGCGGCTCGCCTCCGTGCCATACAAAATTGGTCTCATCAACTCCGCGGCTGGAATGGTTATAACTTGCTACTTTGTAAATCATATTCTCCAGCGTTCCTTGGTCCATCACTCCTTTTTCTGCATTGGGGTGAGTATAACAATATCCACATCCCAGATTACAGCCATGTGTGGCCTTAACAATAACACTAACTCCTTCTGCTGGTTTTACTACCATCGAATAGTGGAGTATACTATTCAAATTTTTAAATTTTCCTATTTTTGGGCTAAGTTGACTTTGCCAAAATAAAACCAATAAACTTTATAAACACCAATTATTCTTTCTTTGTTATGAGCCCAAGCTACCAAAACACGGAATCAAAAGCGGTTGATGCTATAAAAAAAGCGATTCCTTCTTCTCTAAAACAGGACATGCTGAAAGAAAGCAAAGGCATGTTCGCGGAATTGTTTGAAAACAATGAAGTTTTTCCAAAACATTACATTGCGACTGCAATTGACGGAGTCGGAACAAAGGTTGTTGTTGCCGAGGCAATGCATAAATTTGACACAGTGGGGATTGACTGCGTTGCCATGTCGGCAAATGATCTTGCGACTTTAGGCGCAGTAAGCCCTTTTCTTTTTATGGATTATCTTGCGTGCCAAAGCAGGTTTCAGGAGGAGAAATTCACCGGAGACCTGATTAAAGGCGTAGTAAAAGGGCTGGAGCAGTGCAATTCATCTTCTATTTTGAGAAACTCCGTCAGGATTAATTTTGGAAAAGGCGAAACGGCTTCTGTTGACGAACTGATAAGCTCTGCAACGGGGTATGGCTTTGACATCGGCGGATGCATGATTGGCTTTATTGACAAGAAAAAATTCAACCGGCAGAAGATAAAGCCCGGACAAAAGATAATTGCGCTGAAAAGCTCAGGTCCGCATTCAAACGGATACACTGATTTAAGATTAAACCTGTTAAACGGAGATTTTGAAACAAGGGGAGAATTCAAAAAAAGGTACAAAGGGAAATATAACTTGGATTACAAGTTTGACGGCTCAACAATCGGAAAAATTCTTCTGGAGCCGACTAAAATTTATATTGAAACAATGGCAAAAATTTCCAGAAATTTTGATGTTGTTGGATTTAATAACACGGGCTACGGATTAAAGAACTTAAACAGAACACCAGAAAAAGTTGAATTCAGAATCAATAATCCGATTAAGCCTCAGGCAATATTTGATTTAATGCAGAAGGAGTCCAAATTTTCTGATGAAGAAATGTACAAGACATTCAACATGGGAATGGGCTTTTTTGTTGTCTGTGACAAAGAAAATGCCGATGATATTCTTCAGGTTGCAAAAGACGGCCAGATTGTCGGGGATGTTTTGAAAAGCAATAAAACAATTACTGTGCTTGAAAAAAATAATAAAAAGACCGGTTTTGAAGGGTACTGAATATCCTTATATTGTTAGTAATACGGGCTAAATCCTAAAATTTCATAAACTTTCCTTGATAGCAGATATTTACTATATCTTAATTCCCTTAAATTACAGCTAATTAAGCCTTAAAAAGCCATTCTAGAAACGCAAGGTTTATATATCTAAGCGCGTTAATAACAGTAGGTTTAGGGCAGTACTTTATCGACGAAACAAATTAATTTTTAATCAATTTTTAAATTTTCAGCCAATCAAAGGTTAGAAGTAGAGCTAAAATGGAAGAAACGCAACAAACTCAGGCTGCACCAACAAGCTACGATGCAAAAGACATCCAGGTTTTGGCGGGCTTAAGCGCCGTTAGAAAACGTCCGGCAATGTACATCGGCTCCACTGATGTGAAAGGGCTGCATCATCTTGTCTATGAGGCAGTTGATAATTCTATAGATGAGGCTCTTGCAGGCTTCTGCAACAAGATTGAAGTTACAATCAAGAAAGATGGTTTTGTGACTGTAAGCGACAACGGAAGGGGAATTCCGGTGGACATGCATCCAAAATTAAACATGTCTGCGGTTGAAGTTGTAATGACCAAGCTGCATGCGGGCGGAAAATTTGACAATAAAATCTACAAAGTCAGCGGCGGGCTGCACGGTGTCGGTATTTCAGTAACAAATGCGCTGTCAAAAGTTTTAATCGTTCAGGTCAAGAGAAACGGAAAATTATACGAGCAGAGGTACGAACGCGGAAAGACGGCAAGCCCGTTAAATATTATCGGAGAAGTTGATCCAAAAGAAACAGGAACAACCGTAAACTTTTTGCCGGACAATGAGATTTTCCCAATAACAGAATTCAGTTTTGATATTCTGTCAAGCAGATTAAGGGAGCTTGCATTTTTGAATAAAGGGGTAAGGATAACTCTGGAAGATGAAAGAGACGGCAAGAAGCACGAATTCCATTACGACGGCGGAATCATTTCTTTTGTTGAATACCTAAACAACAATAAAAATCCGCTGCATAAAACAATTTACGCCATGAAAGAAAAGAATGGCATTCAGTTTGAATATGCATTGCAGTACAATGACGGATACCAGGAAAATGTTTTTTCATTTGCAAATAATATCAATACGCACGAAGGCGGAACTCATTTGGTCGGGTTCAAGACTGCGCTTACAAGAGTTATGAACAATTATGTTGAGAAAAGCAAAATCAAGGAAATGAAGCTGACCAGCGAGGATGTAAGGGAGGGGCTTACGGCAGTTATTTCAATTAAAATTCCGGAGCCTCAGTTTGAAGGTCAGACAAAAACCAAGCTTGGAAATTCTGAGATAAAAGGATTAGTGGATTCAATTGTAAACGACTCATTAGGCTCGTTTTTGGAAGAGAATCCTTCCATTGGGAAAGCTGTAGTTTTCAAGTGTATCAATGCGGCTAATGCAAGGGAAGCGGCCCAGAAGGCCAGAGATTTAACCAGAAGAAAAGGCGCGCTTAACCACGGCTCTTTGCCCGGAAAATTGGCTGACTGCTCGGAAAAATCCCCTGATAAATGCGAATTGTTTTTAGTGGAGGGAGATTCAGCAGGCGGCTCGGCAAAACAGGGTCGAAACCGTGAATTCCAGGCGGTTTTGCCGCTGAGAGGAAAAATTCTAAATGTTGAAAAAGCCAGGCTGAACAGAATTTTTGAAAACGAGGAGATTACAAACATGGTTACTGCAATCGGGACAAGCGTCGGCGATGATTTTGATTTGAGCAGAGCAAGGTACCATAAGCTTGTAATAATGACGGATGCAGATGTTGACGGCTCCCACATCAGAACTTTGCTTTTGACTTTCTTTTATAGATACCTTCCTGCATTAATTGAGGCAGGGTATATCTACATTGCACAGCCCCCCTTATACAAAGTTACTAAAGGAAAACTATCCAAATATGTGTATAATGATGAAGATATGCAAAAATATGTTGCGGAAATTGGAAGGGATGACGTTCATCTGCAAAGGTATAAAGGACTTGGAGAGATGAACCCCCAGCAGCTGTGGGAAACTACGATGGACCCTGAGAACAGAACCATTTTGCAGGTTACAGTGCAGGATGTAGTTGAAGCTGATAAGATATTCACATTATTGATGGGCGACGAAGTGGAGCCGAGGAGAAAATTCATAGAAGCGCATGCGAAAGAAGTCGTTAATTTGGATGTTTAAGTTTTTATGATTCTTAACAAAATCAACAATGTATAGTGCAGTGACATATGTCACTAGCACTAAAATAGTTTGATAAAATCAAAATAAACTCCAGCAGGAGTTTTGTTGTCAAGACTGCTGTGCGGCCTAAAATGATTGTACCTCATTCTGAAAAGCTCTAGATCATTGTTACAGAATTCTATTTCGTCATCTATAGTCTTGAACAGTCTCTCAACTTTTCCATTTGTAGTCGGACTATGAACTTTGGTTCTGATATGCCGTATATTCTTTCTTTTGCACCACCTATCAAACCTGCTGTGCTTGCTGTTCAATCCATAGGCGCTTCCGTTATCAGTTAGGATTTGTTTTGGCTTGCCATGCTTCTTGATAAGATTATCAAGAATATTAGTCACAACATCAGTTGTGACATTATTTAGCTTGACCAAAGCTAAGGAATATCTGGAGCAATCGTCGAGTACAGAAAGAGTGTAACAATTGAACTTTTCTTGCTCGTCTGTGTGGTCAATCTGCCATAAGCTGTTAGGATGGTTTCTTTGCCATCTTATCCATTTCTTTTGTTTGCCTTTATTTTTAGTAATCTTGCATAAGTTATTCTTGTTAAGAATAAAATTAATTGTCCTTGCAGATATATCCATGTTAGGTAGCTGTGTCTTTAGTTTATTGCAGCCCCAACCCGTGTTCTTTCTTAATTTAATAACGTCAGATTCTATTTCCTTAGTTACCTTAGTATGAACTCTCTTAGGTCTGCGGGATTTATCAAGTAAATCCCACGATTGAAATTCCAACCTATGATTCCATCTTTTTAGAGTTCTTATAGCCACTTCGTACTCGAATTGAGCCTTGAGTATTCTTTTGCATTGAGAATAAGAAAAGCCTTTGTTTTTTAGTTTAAAGAACTCTTTACGTATTTCTTCTTTCTTCATTAAAACCACCAAAATTCAGCAATGAAAGCTGAATTTTAATGGTGGTGACATATGTCACTGCAGAATACATAACAAAATCAACAACAACCTTTATAAATCGTATAAATTCCCATAATAGTATAAAATGGCAGACCAGATATCAAAATTAAGGAAAAAGCAGTGGTACAACATATTTGCGCCTCAGCAGTTTGAAAACACGGTAATAGGTGAGACTCTCATAGCTAATCCTCAGGCAATGCTTGGGAAGACTTTAAGCCACAATTTGATGAATTTAACAGGCGATCCAAAAAGGCAGAATATCAACATTCATTTTAAAGTCGTAGAAGTCGAAGGCGACAAGGGAAAAACAAAAATAATCGGCTACGAGATAATTCCTTCTTCCGTAAAAAGATTTGTCAGAAGAAACAGCGAGAAAATGGATCTGTCCTTTGCATGCGAAACGGCTGACAATGTTTCATTGAGAGTTAAGCCGCTGGTGATTACCAAAGCAGACGTTAAAGGCTCAATTGCCGCAAAGATGCGGAACAGCATAGTCCAGCATTTGATCAAAACCATCAAGAAAATGAATTATAATGATGTTCTTAACGAGGTTATCACCCACAAGCTTCAGGCTTCAATGAAGGAGACTTTCAACAAGATGTATCCTCTAAAAGTCTGCGAGATAAGGTATCTGGGCATTGAGCAGAGAGAAAAAACACAGGAAGCTCAGGCCGAGGTAGTAACGGAAGCTGCAGAAGAAGTTAAAGCGGAAGCAGTAACTGAAGCTGCAGAAGAAGCCCCGGCAGAAGCTGCAGAGCAGAAGTAGTTGATTATTTTAGTCGACTGCACAATTTTTCTTTATGAAATTAATAAAAACATATAAAAACACCAATCATTTCTATAAATCAAATTCAGCCCCGTCGTCTAGCGGTCAAGGATTGGGCCCTCTGGTTACAATAGAATGTAATAGAAAGGCTCAGGCGGCAGTTCGAATCTGCCCGGGGCTATTTTATTTTTGAGGAATTGTTAAATTCCCCTATGTTCTTTTGGTCAAGCTCTTCTTCATCAAGAAAAGGTTGGTGGGAACCTTGCCAGGGCTATTTTATTTTATCAACAAGCCTTGATATTATTTTTTTAGGTACTAACAATCAGAAGAAATTCTAAGCTGCTTGTTTGGATGCATCTTAATTAAATATATTCTGGACTTGAAGGGAGCCCGTATATTGCGCCGCCCAATTGGTTCCAAGGTTCGGGAACATCTCCCTTAAGAATATGGCGCCCTATCAATTCGCGCTGGATATCGCTAACTATAATTCCCCACTGTTGGTTAACATCCACTACAGCTTTCAATTCCGGGTGGGCTCTTGCAAAAGCTCTGCCCAATTCCGCCCTATCATCAACTGAAACCGGAGCAGAAGATACTTCCTTATCCAACTTTCCTAACAGCCCCCCTATATTTTTCAAGGCGTCATGAGTAAGTGTTCCTCCCCTCAAATTTGGATGCACATCCAGGTAAGTCTGATAGTGGCTTATTAACCTTCCTTTATCAGAAAGAGGCCCCTGAACAACCGTATGATTTCCATTCCCATTTCCCCATGCCATTATTTGTGCCTCCCGTTCTTTCGTGAAATAATAATTTTTATTAATCTTGCGCCAAACATATAAACTATTGTTGCCACAAACATGACAACAAAACAAACTATTTATTCATAATTAGTTATGGATTGCCCAAATAAATTCCGCTATCTGTTTGGTAAGGCGGAGGCCGAATGTGCACTGCAGAGCCGTTAACACGCCTCAAAACCTGTTGCGCATCGCTTTCCATATTAGCTATTTCATCTGGGCCAGCACCAGCAAAATCTAGGGGATATTTTTCTCTCATTGCCGTTGCTGCATCTAGAATTATAACCGCTAATTCCTTTTCTCTTGGACTGCCAATCATGTGCCTGTAGTGGGCGTGCAGGCTTTGAAGCTCCAGATGTGCCGCGCTGGCCTCAAGCATTTCTGCGCTCATTGCGATCCCGTCTAAATCTGGCCCGGCCATAATTAGGCTACCTCATCAGTAAGTAAATAAACTCTTGTTGCCACAAGCATGACAACATTTAAAAATCGAAAGAATATTCCTTTTTTCAATGGAAAAAGTGACAGACACAAGAATCTTGGAGCATATTGGGCTGACCAGGAATGAAGCTAATGTTTATCTTGAGCTTTTGAGGGCAGGCTCTTCTATGGCAAAAAACATAGCCAAGCTTACCAACATGCACAGGACTTCCGTCTACAGCTGTTTGCAGAGACTGCACAGAAAGGGGCTGGTTTCAACAATAGTTGCAGAAGGAAAAACCTATTTTGAAGCAGTGGACCCTGAAAAGCTTTTGTCTCTCCTGAAAGAAAGGGAAGAGAGGCTGAGAGCAGTTCTTCCGGAGCTTAAGAAATTAAAGGACACAAATTTTTACACCAGGCATGAAGTGCAGTATTTCAAGGGCAAGCAGGGGCTTAAGACAGTTTTTGATGATATCCTGCAAACAGGTAAAAATTATTTCGGATGGGGCCCTGAAAGAGAAATAGAGAATTTGCTGAAGCATTATTTTGTTTATTATGTGAGGGAGAGGAAGAGAAAGAAAATACATGCAAGGGTCATTTATTTTGAGGATTCAAGGGGGCAGGAATACACAAGAAGCCCTTTGATTAATGTAAGATACCTTCCCCAAAGCATGTACGAGCCGACCGCCCACAGGGTTTACGGCGACAACGTTGTGATAATCTTGCTCGAAGAAGATCCTTTATGCATAGTGATAAGAAACAAGGCAATTGCCGAAAGCTACTTGAATCATTTTAAGATATTATGGGAAAGAGCTAAAAAATAACCGGCTGTTAAGTTCTACTTATGTTTTTAATATGCCTGTCCTGAATGGCTGGCCTAGTCCCATATTTACTAATTTCTAGTTTTAATGGGGGCTGGGACCTTGGGCTCTTGCCTTAACTTCCTCTAAATGCTGAACGTACGGCCTTATCTCGCCCTCTAGCATGTCTTGCACGTGCGGACTTAATAGTTTAAACTGGGCTAATCCCTGTTCCAGCAGCCCTAGGTCATATCTTGGCCCGCCATCCTTTCTGCTTGAAGTTGTTGCCAAATCAAGATCACTTATGCAAGCCGCCAACCTATTCGCATCTCCCCACAAGCCCCTAAGCTGGAGGTGCCCAACATACATTTCAGATATCATACCCTCACCTTGCTTTTGAAGTTTAGTGTCCTATTCATAAACTCTTGTTGCCACAAGCATGACAACATTTAAAAATTGAAAGAAAATTATTTCTGAGGGGCCCTGGTTAAACTAAGGTTACCTCCTTTAAAAATTTATCTGCCGAAACATTTTATCTAAAATCCCCGATTTTACAGCTTAGAAAATAAGCATCTTTTTAAATTGCCATAAGTTTCATTTTTTATGAAAAGGCTAATAGCACAGGGAGCAGAGGCAAAGTTATTTCTTGAAGATGGCAGAATACTGAAAGAAAGATTTGCCAAAACTTACAGAATCAAAGAAATAGACGACAAGCTGAGGGGTTCCAGGACAAGGCGGGAAGCAAAAATTTTGCAGAAGCTTGAAATGATTAATTTTCCGGCGCCAAAGTTGATCAAAAGCGATGAAAAAGAACAAATTTTAATAGAAAAAATAGATGGCAAATTAGTTAAGGATATATTAGAAAAAAAAGATTATAATCACCTGTCAGAAGAGATTGGAAAAAAAGTTGCAATATTGCATAATAATTTAATCATTCATGGAGATTTGACCACTTCAAACATGATTTATAGCAAGGAAGTTTATTTTATTGATTTTGGCCTGTCATTTTTCTCGGAAAAGGCAGAAGATAAGGCAGTTGACTTGCACCTGCTGAAAGAAGCTCTGGAATCCAAGCACTACAAAATCTGGGAAAAAGCTTTCAAAATTGTTTTGGAATCCTATAAAAAAGAAGCTAATAAATCACATGAAACTTTAAAACGGCTGGAAGCAGTGGAAAAAAGGGGAAGATACCGTGCGAAGCATGGAAGTTAAGGCTGTTCTGTTTGATTTGGACGGAGTGCTCGTTGACTCCCTCGATGCCTGGTTTTATGTATTTAATGATACACTAAAATATTTTGGGCTGAAGACACTAAAGAAAAAAGATTTCAGCAGGAGTTTTGGAAAGCCGATAGAGTATGACCTAAAAAATTATTTTATAGGCAAAACAGAGCAGGAAGTCATGCGGCAGTATAACAAATTCTTCAAAAAAAGAAAAGCCTATGTAAAATTGTTTTCCCAGTCGGCTGAAGTGCTGAAAGATATCAAGAAAAGAAAGCTAAAGCTCGGCCTGATATCAAATTCCACAAAATTTATTGTAATGTCCATCCTGAACCGCTATAAGCTAAGAAAATATTTTGACGTTGTTATTGCAATGGAAGATGTCAAAAACAGGAAGCCCGCTCCTGATTCTGTTTTGAAAGCATGCAGATTGCTGAAAGTGAAGCCGCAAAATGCAATTCTTATTGGTGACACGATGAATGATATGATTGCCGGCGAGAAAGCCGGGTGTGTGACTGTTGGGTATAAGATTGAAGGGGATTACAAGATTGACGAGCTTAAAAATATAGAAAAATTATTGTCTAATAAGTAGTAACACAAACATTTATATATTAGTTATGCTTTCTAAATCTTATGAAACGAGTTGATTGTATTCATTGTTGGTAAACTTTATTCTGATTTAATTAGTTCCAACCTTAAAAATTCTGATTGTTTAAGATGCATCGGTACCGTTAGTTCTATGCATCATTGTTACTAGTTCTTGCATTGTCAGATTAAAATTTATTTTTTTAATTCATGGCGGCAGTAGTTTAACGGCAGAATATGCGACTGTGGAATTGCGCGTGAGCATGCTCATATATTCGCATGCAGCTCTCGCATGGAAGGGGTTCAATTCCCCTTTGCCGCCCTTTATAATAAACCGGAGGCAAAAATAAAATGCTCGAAATACCAAGTGATTGCATTCATTGTAGTGCCAAATAACAGGAGCCTGGCGAATTACAGAGATACAGCTCTAAAATATTTAGGAAATGTTAACCAGGATAAAATTGTTGTATCGCGGGGGGAAGACATACCCTTTATTGTAGAAGAGCTTGCCGGAAACGGCAAAACTGCGATAGGATTAACGGGAAGAGACCTGTTCAAAGAGTTTGAGCTTTCAGGATATGACACAAAACTTGCAGTTCTTAAAACAATTAACTGGGATGATGCAAAAGCTATCTTTGGAAAGCCGGTTTTATGCCTGCTGGGGCCTGCGGGAAAAAAACTGGAAGGCCTGTCTAAGAATCTCAGAGTTTCAATAAATTCAAAGTACAAAAATCTTGCTAAAAAATATCTTAACCTTTTAGAAGATCAAGGGTATAGGTTTGCTAAAATCTACCTGTCTGGCTCTACCGAGTCTACTTACTGCAACGGAATCTCTGACTTAGTAATTGACATTGTCTATACGGGCTCTTCTATAAAAAATGCCGGCCTTGAAGTTTATGATAAAATATTCGAAAGCGATTTTGTAATCATAGGTGGGAAAAATGATTAGACCAAGAAAAGCTGTAATTGAAATGAAAGAGTATAATCCTCCAACTTCCGGCAGGGAAAACTCCCTAAGGCTGGATTTTAATGAGAACACTGCAGGGTGTTCTCCAGTTGTAATAAAAACACTTGGAAAAATAGATAGAAATTTATTATCCACCTATCCAGAATATACTAATCTAAGAAGAAGTTTGGCAAAATATTGCAATGTCAATGCAGACGAGATTATTGCCACTAATGGAACCGATGAGGCAATAAAAACAATAATTGAAACTTACATTGAAAAAAGCAAGGATGAAATCATTATTCCGGTTCCGACTTATGCAATGTTTAAATTTTATGCTCAATTAAATGAAGCAGTTATAAAAGAGATAAACTATAATGAGGATTTAAGTTTTCCGACAGAAAAAATTCTTGATTCTATAACTATCAAAACAAAAATAATAATTTTAGTAAATCCCAATAATCCAACTGGAACTTCAATTAAGCAGATAGACATAATACAAATACTTAAAAAAGCGAAAAAGAATAATGCCCTGGTCCTGATAGACGAGGCGTATTATCAGTTTTACGGCAAGTCTTCAATCCCGTTAGTTAAGAAATATGACAGTTTATTTGTTATACAAACATTTTCTAAGGCATTTGGCCTTGCCGGATTAAGATCGGGGTACATTGTTTCAAATAAAAATAATACCAAAGTTATACAAAAAGTCCTTTCTCCGTACAGTGTTAACATTGCAGCGGCTATTTGCGCCTCTGAAGCGCTTAAAGATTTAGCTTATATTAAGAATTATGTTAAAGAAGTAAATGCGAGCAAGAAAATTTTCTTAAGGGAATTATCTAGCCTGGGAATTCAGTATTATAAAACTGACGCCAATTTTGTTTTGTTAAAAATCGGCCCCCAAGCTGCAATTTTTTGTGAAAAGCTGAAAGAAAAAGACATCTTGGTGAGAAACAGGAGCAGCGATCCACTTTTGCAGGGCTGCGTCAGGATTACTCTCGGAACTGTCAGGCAAACAATGCAGCTGATTAAGGCACTTCGCCAAATAGTCAAAGAAATAAATCCTTTGCTGATTTTTGATATTGACGGCGTTCTTGTTGATGTTTCCAACTCATACAGGGCTGCAATCAGGAAAACAGCTGAGTATTTTACCAAATCAAGCATCGGTTTTGAAGAAATTCAGAAATATAAAAACAAGGGCGGATTAAACAATGACTGGGACATGACTAAAGCAATCATTGAGAATAAAGGATTCAAAATCAATAAAAAAATAATTATAAAAAAATTCCAATATTACTATTTCAAATTAAAAAACAATGAAAAGTGGCTTTTGGATAAAAAAATTTTGGAAATATTATCGCAAAGATATAATCTGGCCATACTGACCGGAAGGCCAAGGAAAGAAGCAATTTATGTCTTAAAGAAAAATAAAGTTATTGATTATTTTAAGGTTGTTATTGCCATGGAAGATATTTCTAAGCAAAAGCCCAATCCCGAAGGCCTGCTGAAAGTCTTGAATAAATTTCCTAATTCAGGCGCATATTATTTTGGGGACACTATTGATGATATGAAAACTGCCGTAAGCGCCAATATTATTCCAGTTGGGGTTCTTCCTCCGCAGGATAAATCAAAATTTTTGGAAAACCTTCTGGCAAAAAACGGGGCTAAGCTAGTAATTCAAAATATCAATCAAATAATGGAGGCATTAAAATGAGAACAGCTAAAATTTCAAGAAAAACAAAAGAGACTGAAATTGATTTAATATTAAATATTGATGGAAAGGGAAAATATGTAATTAATACACCAGTAGGATTCTTTACCCACATGCTTGAGGCATTTTCAAAGCATGGATTGTTTGACATTGAATTAAATGTAGAAGGAGACTTACAGGTAGACCAGCACCACACTGTAGAGGATACGGGGATTACCTTAGGACAGGCTTTCAAGGAAGCACTTGGGAACAAGAAAGGGATCAACAGGGCAGGCTATTTCATTTATCCTATGGACGAGTCTTTGGCAATTGCCGCGTTAGACATATCCGGAAGGCCCTACTTAAAATTTGATGCAAAATTCAAAAGAAGATTTTGCGGCGATTTTGACACTGACCTGCTTGAAGACTTTTTTTATGGGTTTTCAGTGGGATTAGGCGCAAATATTGCTGTCAAAATTGATTATGGCAGGAGCGACCACCACAAAATAGAGGCATTGTTTAAGGCTTTTGCAAAGGCTTTGAAAACAGCGTGCTCGAAAGACAGGCGCGCGCTAAAAGAATTGCCGTCAACAAAGGGAATGATATAATGATAGCGATAATAGATTATGGGGCGGGAAACCTGAGAAGCGTAAAAAACGCATTAGACACATTAGGAGTAGATAGCAAAATAACCGACAACCCGGAAGATATCCAAAATGCAAATAGGCTGATACTTCCCGGAGACGGCTCTTTTGGATACTTAATGGGCAGCCTGCAAAAAAAGAAGCTAATCAGCCCAATCAGGAAGTTCATCAAAAGCGGAAAGCCATTTTTGGGAATCTGCCTGGGCCTGCAGGCGCTGTTTGAAGAAAGCGAAGAAAGCCCGGGAGTTAAGGGACTTTGCATACTCAAAGGAAAAGTAATCAAATTCCAAAAAGGAAAAATTCCGCAAATCGGCTGGAATAAGATCTCTCCTGCTAAAAATAATATTTTCAGGGAAGGCTATGCTTACTTTGTTAATTCATACTACGCTGTTCCAGAAGATAAATCAGTAATTGCGTCGGCAACAGATTATTATGGAAATTTTGCAAGCGCCGTTGAATATAGGAATATTTTAGCAATGCAATTCCATCCTGAAAAGAGTGGAAAATTTGGAATAGAAATACTACGGAGATGGTTGCAGTGCTGACAAAAAGGATAATCCCCTGCCTGGATATAAAAAATGGAAGCGTTGTAAAAGGAACAAAATTTGGAAATTTAAGGTATGCAGGAAACCCCATAGGCTTGGCAGAAAAATACTGCAAAGAAGGCGCAGATGAATTAGTTTTCCTTGATATCAACGCATCATACGAAAACAGAAAAACTACCCTAAGTCTTGTGGAAGAAATTGGAAAAAGAATTTTCATACCTTTTACCGTTGGAGGCGGAATACAAACGATTAGCGATATCAGGAAAATCCTGAATGCGGGCGCTGATAAAATTTCAATCAACACAGCTGCAATAAAAAATCCGGAAATAATCAAAAAAGCGTCAGAACAGTTCGGCAGCCAGTGCATTGTGGTTGCAATTGATGCAAAACGGAAAGACAATAGTTGTGAGGCTTATATTGAGGGCGGCAGAAAGCCAACAGGGATGGATGTTTTGCAATGGGCCAAGCAAATAGAAAAACTAGGCGCAGGTGAAATATTATTGACCTCAATTGACAATGATGGAACTAAAGAAGGCTATGATTTGGAGCTCACAAAAACAGTTTCAGAAAGTGTCAACATCCCCATAATCGCATCCGGCGGTGCAAATAATCTAAAAAGCATACTGGAAGTTTTCAGAAAAGGAAAAGCAGACGCTGCTCTTGCGGCCTCAATCTTCCATTATAAAAAATTTTCAATCAGGCAGGTCAAAAAATTCCTTTTAAAAAATGGAGTGGAGATAAGAAAATGATAATACCGAGCATAGACTTAATGAATGGAAAAGCGGTTCAGCTCCGGCAAGGCAGAGAAAAAGTCCTTGAAAGAGATGATGTAATAAACTTAGCCCTAAAATTCAGAAGATATGGTGAAGTAGCGGTAATTGATTTAGATTCAGCCTTCGGAACAGGGGATAATCTGGAATTAATCAAGCAGATTTGCAAAATTGCAGATTGCAGGGTCGGAGGGGGAATCAGGACAATAGAAAAAGCAAATGAAATTCTTGGAGCCGGCGCCAAAAAAATAATAATAGGGACAAAAGCAACTCCAAAATTCCTAAAGCAATTGCCAAAAGATAGGATTATTGTTGCAATTGATTCCAAAGACGGCTATGTGGTTAATAACGGCTGGAGAAGTAAAACTAAAAAAACTCCAAAAAAACTAATCAAGGAGTTGGAGCCATTCTGTTCTGAGTTTTTGTTTACGGATGTGAACAAAGAGGGCTTGATGAAAGGGATAGAATTTAGCAAAATAAAAAGGCTGAGAGAATCAACAAAAAATAAACTGACAGTTGCCGGCGGTATTTCTTATCTAAGTGAAATTAAATGGCTAGAAAATTTGGGCATAAATTCGCAGTTGGGAATGTCGGTATATACGGGAAAAATAAGCTTAAGCGATGCTTTTGCCTCTATTCTGGACTTTGGTAAAAATAACGGGCTGATTCCAACAATAGTCCAAGAGAGTTGGGGGCAAGTTTTAATGCTTGCATTTTCCAGCAAAGAGTCATTAAAAGAAACATTTGAAACCGGAAAAGCAACCTATTACAGCAGATTGCGGAAAAGATTATGGGCTAAAGGAGAGACTTCCGGCAATTATCAGGAAATTGTCGGGGTTAGATATGACTGTGACAGGGATGCATTATTGTTCATTGTAAAACAAAAAAATGTTGCGTGCCATTACGGAAAATATTCATGTTTTGGGGATAAAGAATTTGATTTTCAGGAATTATACAGCGTGATTACTGACCGGATAAAAAATCCTAAGCTAAAGTCTTACACTTCCAAAATTGCATTGAATGAAAATAAAATAAAGGAGAAAATAAAAGAAGAGTGCCTGGAGGTTTTAGAATATACGGACAAAAATAACCTGATTTGGGAAGTTTCAGACTTATTTTATTTTATTTTTGTCCTGATGGCTAAACAGGGGATTGATGTTAAGGATGTTCAAAATGAGTTATGGAGAAGAAGAAAATGAAAATCGTAGATAAAATAATTAAGGAGGTTAGAGATAAAGGAGATATTGCTGTTAGTTATTATACTAAAAAGTTTGATAAGACTGTTTTGGAATCGTTTGTAGTTACAAAAGAAGAAATAAAAGAAGCTTACGGGCAAGTTGATGAATCAACAATAAGGGCAATAAAACTGGCTAAGGAGAATATAGAATTCTTTGCAAAACGGCAGCTCAAGCAGTTCAGGAATTTTGAAATAAAGAAAAATGGAATGATATTGGGACAGCGGGTTGTTCCTATAGAAAAGATTGGCGTTTATATTCCTGGAGGGAATTACCCGCTTCCTTCAACTGCTTTGATGTGCATTGTTCCAGCCAGATTGGCCGGAGTCAAAGAGATAATAGCCTGTTCTCCAAAAATAGGGCCCGAAACTATAGTTGCGGCAGATATTGCCGGCGCGGATAAGATTTTCAGGATTGGCGGAGCGCAGGCGATAGCGGCAATGGCTTATGGCACGAAGCAGGTTCCCAAGGTGGATAAAATAGTCGGGCCGGGCAATATTTATGTTACTGCGGCTAAAAAGGCCGTTTATGGGGATTGTGGCATTGATTTCCTTGCGGGCCCAAGCGAAGTAATGATTATAGCGGATGAAACGGCTGATTACAAGCTTATTGCAATTGATTTAATGGCGCAGTTAGAGCACGATATTAATGCCCGGGCGTTTTTGGTTGCAAACTCTGCCGCATTGGTTAAAAAAGTGCGAATTGATATCGGAAAATTAATGTTAGATTTGGCTACAAAGAGCATAATCAAACAATCTTTAAAAAATCTAAAAATAAAAATTGTTAAGAATATGGATGAAGCTGTATCGTTCGCAAACGAAATAGCCCCTGAGCACCTGGAACTGCAGATGAAAAATCCTGAAAAATATGCTGACAAATTAATTAGTTACGGCTCTTTATTTTTAGGAAAATACACGGCAGAAGCATTCGGAGATTATTGCAGCGGCACAAACCACGTATTGCCTACCAATGGAGGATCCAGATTCACAAGCGGATTAAGCGTAAGGGATTTTGTTAAATTGCAAACTCACCAAAAAATAGATAGAACAGGAGTTATCAAATTAGCACCAACTGCGTTGAAACTTAGCAAAATAGAAGGCTTAGATGCACACAATAAGTCAATCGAGATTAGACTAAGCAAAACTATTTAAATGTCAGAATTCAATAGAATTCTGAGCATGCTCAAAAACCACTATAAATCATCGTAACTTGTGGTTTTTGACACCAACCTAAAAATAGAAACTAATATGGACCTTCAATTACCTAAAGGAACGCGCGATTTCGCGCCCGAAGAGAAAATAGTGAGGGATATGGTAGTTAATACTCTAAAAGAAGTATTCGAATTATATGGCTTTGCGCCCCTTGAAACGCCTATTTTCGAGAGGTTTGATGTTTTATCGTCAAAATACACAGGCGGAGCAGAGATTCTTAAGGAAACGTTCAAATTAAAGGACCAGGGCGGAAGAGACCTGGGATTAAGATACGATTTAACGGTTCCATTATCTAGATTTATTGGAATGAATCCTAATATCAAGATGCCTTTCAAAAGGTACCAGATTGGAGAAGTCTTCAGGGACGGGCCGGTTGCCTCCGCAAGATACAGGCAGTTTACGCAATGCGATGTTGATGTCATCGGAAGTTTGTCAATGGCAGCAGATGCCGAGATTGTTTCGCTGATTTTCACGGCTTTCAAAAAATTAGATTTTGAAATTGCGGTAAAAGTCAACAACAGAAAATTGCTGAATGATATTCTGGATTTCTGCGGAGTTGAAAAAGACAGGCAGGATTTAGTTATATTGTCAATTGACAAACTGGAAAAATTTGGGTTAAGCGTCGTGAAGAGCGAATTGAAGGAGCAGAGAATAGATGATTCAAAAATAAATAAAATAATAGATATTTTAAATATTAAGGGAAGCAATGACGAAAAAATAAAACAGCTGAAAAACATTTTGAAAAATTCGGACGGGTTGAGCCAAGTCGAGCAGTTAATTTCTTACATCAATGCCCAAAATCTTGAAGCTGATTTTGATGTTTCATTGGCAAGAGGGCTTTCATATTACACCGGAACAGTAATTGAAGCATTCCTGAGGAACAGCAGCGTCAAAAGCTCTGTTTGCGCCGGCGGCAGATACGATAAAATGATTGGAGCTTTGCTTGACAAAGGGGACTATCCGGCAGTCGGCGTGAGTTTCGGAGTTGACAGAATTTATGACGCAATGCTTGAGAAGCAGGAAGCAAAGCAAAAAACAAACACCCAGGTTTATGTGATTCCAATCAAAACAATTAATGAATCAATAAAAATAGCGCAGCAATTAAGGGAAGCTGGAATTAATGCTGACATTGACTTGAATGAAAAGGGACCTTCAAAAAATCTTGAATATGCAAATTCTCTTGGAATTCCTTTTGTTCTTTTCGTCGGCAAGAAAGAGCTGCAGGAAGGAAAATTAAAATTGAGGGATATGAAAAGCGGAAAGGAAGAGATGATTGAGTTTGAGGAAATAATTAAAAGATTAAAATTATAGTTTGGTTAACACAAACACTTTTCCTTCTTCATCAATCAAAATAGAATGCTCTGCCTGCGCTACAATCCCCTTGCTTGCCTCAACTAAAGGAGGAAACTGGTGAATCATTCCTAATTGGGACAATTCCCGCAGCGCAAAATTTGCTTTTGCCCCGAATTTTCTTTGAAGCCATCTTTCCGCAAACGGCAGGTTTTCGTAGCTTTCAATTTCTTTCAGAACTTCTCTTGTTATCGGGCTTCTCACATTTCTTTTATTTTGCATCATGAAAACGGTTGGGTGCCCTTTTTCACCCACTATTCCGGCACCGGTTGTTGAAAACGGCTCAATGGCAAAAGTCATGCCTTTAGTTAATTTAGTTTTGTCGCCGTTATCAAAATTCGGCAGTGTCGGGCTTGTGTGGATGTCATACAATCCCAGGCCATGGCCTGATAAGTTTTTTACTGGATTAAATCCATAGCTTTTGATTGTATCCTGAATTGTTTTTCCGATTTCCCTTAGTTCAGTTCCGACAGCAACAATTTTCAAAGCTTCTTCCAAAGCTTTTTGCGCCGCTTTAACCAAATCAGAATATTTGCCGGACAAATCAATTGTATAGGCAGTGTCGCCGATTGCGCCGTTTACGTGAACTCCTAAATCCAAGCATACAACCTGATTTTCAAATATAGTTGAATCATCTTCTATTGCGCAGAAATGAGCGGCAATATCGTCGCATGAAATCTGGACTGGAAAAGCAGGCTTTCCACCCAGCTCAAAGATTTTCTTTTCAATCAATTCTGTAGTCTCAAGCAGAGAGTTCCCTTTCTTAATCAAAGTCCTGCCGTATTCAATGGCTTCTGCTGAAATTTTGCCTGCCTTGATGAAATCGTGTTTGGTTTGCTCGTCCATGGAGAAAAAGATTTGATAAGTTTATTTAAAGCTTTTTACTTCACTCTAACCGCTTCCAGATTTCTCGGTGCAACTGTCTCTATCCTGAAATTTTTGTGCATGGAGCTTGCAAGGTCAAGGCATCTTGAGCTCTCGCCGTGGTTAACAATTATTTTCTTAGGCCTTGGCTCGCATTTTGCAACAAAATTCATTAACTGGTTTCTGGATGAGTGGCCTGAAAATCCGTCTACCGTGTGGACGGACATTTTTATCTGAAGCATTTCCTGCTTCCCGCCATCGGCAAATGTAAACTCCCTTTCGCCCTGCTGCATTCTCCTACCCAATGAGCCTTCGCCCTGATAATTTACAA
>ERZ1292640.1394-Hain-H43-02um-R1-1394-length-19979-cov-40_pt1 | contig 19979 bp, 17 predicted proteins | sample MGYA00564404_ERZ1292640 | MGnify/ENA primary metagenome ERZ1292640 (study PRJEB36523, sample SAMEA6512636) | groundwater metagenome | collected 2019-01-08 | study: AquaDiva: Metagenomics assemblies of 32 groundwater samples
TTCGTTAACTTTCCCTCATAAGCAGGGGGGTAACGATCTATGGTATCATTCCCACAAGAGCAAATAAACTTCTTGCGAATGCGGTGAATATGTGTTATATTCTCCGCATGAGGTGCGTAGAATGATGCAGTATATTCATCAACTTAATATATGGCCAAAGTTTGTATGGGATCATGAGAAAATCGTGATCTTGCTTGGTGCTGTGCGTAATCGCCAGGGGCGGTTGATGGGGCGCATGGAGGCAATAGGATTTGATTTACGGTCAGAGGCATTATTACAGACTCTTACGCTTGATGTTTTAAAAAGCAGTGAAATTGAAGGTGAGATTCTTCATCCTGATCAGGTGCGGTCATCTATTGCTCGAAGGCTTGGAATGAACATTGCCGGCCTTGTTTCTTCTGATCGTCATGTTGATGGCGTGGTGGAAATGATGATAGATGCAACGCAGAAATTTGATGAATCACTTACAAGAGATCGTTTGTTTGGCTGGCATGCATGTCTGTTTCCCACAGGGCGCAGCGGAATGCGTAAAATTGTTGTCAGCGCCTGGCGTGATAATAGCCGCGGCCCTATGCAGGTCGTTTCTGGGCCATTGGGGGGTGAGCGCGTCCATTTTGAAGCGCCCGATGCCAGTCGTCTTGATATGGAAATGAAGGATTTTCTCGATTGGTTTAATCGCACTGCAGTGATTGATCCTGTGTTAAAGGCGGGAATTGTTCATTTGTGGTTTGTGACCATTCATCCTTTTGAGGATGGTAATGGGCGTATCGCACGAGCGATCACAGATATGCAGCTTGCACGCGCTGATGGCAGCGCGCAGCGTTTTTACAGTATGTCCGTACAGATCCGTAAAGAACGAGATGCTTATTATACTGTGCTCGAGAAGATACAGAAAAACACATATGATGAAAATACTGATCGTGCGTCTTCCCGGGGAAAGGGGATCGATATTACGGATTGGCTTGAATGGTTCTTGGCCTGTTTAGAGCGGGCGCTTGTTACAACGGAAATTTCTTTGGCGGATGTGTTTAGGAAAGCGCGTTTTTGGGAACTTCACCCTTTGGGATCAATTAGCGAGCGGCAACGAATGATGATCAACAGATTATTCGATGGGTATGAAGGTAAACTTACGTCTTCCAAATGGGCGCAAATCGCAAAATGTTCGCAGGATACGGCCTTTCGGGACATTCTCGAACTTATTGAAAAAGGGATTCTTGTCAAATGCTCCGCAGGCGGACGGAGCACAAGTTATTTATTAAGAGGCTTGTAATATTGTAAGAAAGAGGAAATATCTGTAACAGATTTACGGATATGATAAAAAAGTTCAGCCTTTATAAAAATCCTGTCATTGCAAGCGACCAAATTTTATAATGTGGCTTTGGCTATGGGGAAGCCAAACCACGGCCTTGTGGCTTGTAGGGGGCGGATTCATCCGACCCGCAAGAAGTTACGGGCTTGCCTGTCCCGGCGAAAGCCGGGGATAAATCAGGCCACTACAAATCAGATAAAAAACAGGTTTTTTAGTGTTAACTAAATAGGGGAGTTTTATAATGCCGTCTATTTATTTGTCACCCGGGCTGCGGCTTTATGTTGAAGGGGAGGATTTGGAGCAATATCATGCTCTTGCAGCTGCATTCTCAAAAGGTTCAGGTAATGGGTTGTTGTATTTGGATACTGCAAGCGGCGTTTTCACCGAAGAACCGGCCTTTGCTTTCTGGAAGGATTTCATAAGGCGTTATCTTGCCCTGTTTTCCGCAACACCTAATATTGAAAAACACGATTTTTCCCACCAGAATATACACATTGAGATGTCCGAAAATGAGGCACAGCATTTCTTGCTGACTGTCCCTCCGATGAAGGGCGCTGAGTATGTTGATCAGAGATGCCTCCAAAACCTCTGGGATGAAATTGCAACGGCGTTGAGCGGAGAAATTTCCTCATCGGGCAAAAGCGTGGAAGAGTTTTTTATATCGCGGCATTCAAACTGGAATCTTCTGGGCCGTGTTTGTTTTCACTTGGCGGAAAATAAACATTCCCAAGACATCCCCTTCGCATTTTTGGTAACCTATGTCCACCAGATAACAAAAGAAGGGGCCTCTTGCCATCTTCCGTTGGTCAGAGCCCTTGAAACGTACGCGGGCACAAAAAATAAACAGGTACTTCTTAGGCTTCTTTCCCCTATTCATCGCGCCTCCCTTGAAAGTCAGTATCTCAAAGAGATCGTGGATTCGGGTGATATCTACCATCCGCTTGCATGGACGGCGAGCCAAACCTATCGATTCTTAAAAGATATCCCGTTCTTTGAGAAAGCCGGTATTGCAGTTCGGGTCCCTAATTGGTGGAAGCCAAAACGGACGAATCGGCCTCAAGTGACGGTCAGTGTTGGGGAAAAGCGGCCCGGCGCAATAGGCTTGGATGCCCTCATTGATTTTCAGATGTCAGTGGTTATCGGCGAAGAAGCGCTTGATGAAAAAGAAATCCGGGAGCTTCTTGAACAAAGCGAACGCCTGATTTTTTTTAAAGGCCAATGGGTTGAAGTTGATAAAGACAGGCTTAATGATATTCTTTCAAAGTGGAAGATAGTGGCAGGAGAGGTTAAAAAAGGGGGAATCAGTTTTGCCGAAGGACTGCGTTGGCTTTCAGGCCTTCAGCAGGGTATTGATCTATATGGCCCAGACGAAACGCAAAACTATACCCGCGTTATTTCTGGAGCGTGGCTTAGCCAGATGCTTAGTTCCCTGCGAAGGCCTGAAACGGACAGAACGATGGAATTAGCCTTAGAAGCCAACTTAAAGGCCGAGCTGCGCCCTTATCAAAATCAGGGAGTGGCCTGGCTTAATACTCTTCATCATCTGCGTTTGGGGGCAATTCTTGCTGATGACATGGGCCTTGGGAAAACCATTCAGGTGCTTGCGCTTCTTTTACTTAAAAAACATAATTCTAAAATTCAGGGAGACCCATCTTTATTGATTGTCCCGGCCTCGCTCATTGGTAACTGGAAATCGGAAATCGATCGCTTCGCTCCTTCCCTGAAGTATTGGATTGCTCACCCGTCAGGGAATGGGATGGATATGCCCCCAGAATCCGGATTTGATATGTTGATTACTACCTATGGATCCATTGCAAGAATGGCCTGGGTGTTGAATAGATCATGGGCCATTATTGTTGCCGATGAAGCTCAAGCGATCAAAAATCCGGCAGCCAAACAGACTAGAGCCATAAAAATACTTAAAAGTGCGCACAGAATAGCGCTTACTGGTACGCCCATCGAGAACCATTTGTCAGATCTCTGGTCGCTTTTTGATTTCGTCTCCCCGGGTCTGTTAGGTTCCCTTAAGGAGTTTGAAGGTTTTATGAAACAAGGAATCAACAGCGGGGAAGGTTCTTATGCTGGTTTGCGGAATTTAGTGCGGCCTTATGTGTTACGGCGCCTTAAAACCGATAAGACCGTTATCAGCGACCTGCCGGACAAGACAGAGATAAAGACATATTGTTTGCTCTCTAAGGGGCAGGCTGCTTTGTATCAGGCATCAGTGGAATCATTAGCGCAAGATATCCAAAATGTTGAGGGAATCAAACGGCGTGGAGTCATTCTTTCATATTTGATGCGCTTTAAGCAAATATGCAACCATCCCTCGCAGTTTGTTAAAGATGGGAAGTTTGCTGGTTCTGACAGCGGCAAGTTCAGGCGCCTTAAAGAAATCTGCGAGATCATTTCCGAAAAACAGGAAAAGGTTCTGGTTTTTACCCAATTTAAAGAGATAACCCAGCCTTTATCCGATTTCCTGCAATTGATTTTTGGCAGGTATGGCCTTGTTCTTCACGGTGAAACGCAGGTCAAAAAGCGCTTTGCAATGGTTGAATCTTTTCAGAAGGAAGATGGGCCGCCCTATTTTGTTTTGTCGCTTAAAGCTGGAGGCACAGGCCTTAATTTGACAGCCGCTTCTCATGTCATTCATTTCGACCGCTGGTGGAACCCGGCGGTTGAAAATCAGGCTACTGACCGGGCTTTTCGAATCGGACAGAAAAAGAATGTATTGGTGCACAAGTTTATCTGCAAAGGGACACTTGAAGAAAAGATTGATGCGCTCATAGAATCAAAACAAACTATGTCAAAGGAGATTCTTGAGGGAGGGGACAGCGTTTTATTAACCGAGTTGCCGAATGATGAGTTGCTAAAAATGGTTTCATTAGACATAAAGTCGGCAGTCAGCGAAAATTAACTAACTAACATAGGAGGGGGAAATATGTATGGCAGGGGATGGCGTCCATATGTAACGGTTGCGCAACGACAGCACAAGGCAGCGAAGGCCGCGGCCAAGCTGATAAAAAAAGGCAAGAAAGTTATGCCGATTAATCTGGAAGGAAGGGTTATTTCGGATACTTTCTGGGGTAAGGCCTGGTGCCGGCATCTGGAATTATTTAGTGATTTCGAGAACCGCCTTCCCAGAGGGAAAATGTACGTTCGCAATGGTTCAGTGATCCATCTTGATATAGATGCCGCCAAAATTGAAGCCCTTGTTCAAGGGGCATCACTGTATAACGTTAAAATTACTATCAAACAGCTTGATCGCAAGAAATGGGCTGCGATTAGAAACTACTGCTCCGGGCGTATTGATTCCGTGATTGAATTACTGCAGGGCAGGCTTTCTTCGGGTGTTATGAAAACTATGATTGATCGGGACCGCGGCCTTTTCCCAAAACCAAAAGAAATGGTTTTTTCCTGTTCTTGCCCTGATTGGGCTAATATGTGTAAGCATATCGCAGCTGTGCTGTACGGAGTTGGCCATCGTTTGGATCATGAACCTGAGCTTTTATTTAAACTGAGAAATGTCGATCATATGGAACTGATGAGCAGGGCGCATCTGAAAGTAGCCTCACCGCCGCGAAAATCAAATATCATTAAAGATAAGAACTTGTCTAAAATATTCGGGATTGTTATCGCAGAGAGCAGAACAGACGCGGCTCTTTTTCCTATTAAGAAGGTTGGCAGTAACGAATACGTAAAGTCAAAAAGGCGTCGAGGGAAATTGCTAATCCCTCGTTAATGTCAAAAGCGATTAATCTATATGGTGATGGAAAGGCAGCCAAAAGGATTGTGAGGGTGCTTATAAAAATGTTAGTTAGGGGCATAGGGCAGAAAATAAAAAAAGGATTATTTGATGGAAATCAATAAGTGTGAAAAAATACTTGCGGTTTACCGTTACCGTTTAAGGGAATTAATAACCGGCGACCGAGGGCGGAATGCCCGAGGAAGTGTCAGAGCCCAGCTGGGCTCGACCGCAGCTTTCTTTACGTCGGCAATTTGGTGGACACTATTAGTATTTGTATTACTCATCCGCTGGCTGTAGGCGAGACTTTTATGGTAAGCGATGGAGAGGATGTGTCTACTCCGGATTTGATAAAGATGCTTGCTTGCGCGATGGGGAAAAAAGGTAAAAAAGGCGATAGTCACCTTTTTTATTTGCATCCTTGTATTCTAAGGGCGTTGTGCAGGATTGTGGGTAAGAGCGAAGAATTGGAGAAATTGACCGGGTCGCTTGTTGTTGATAGTAGTAAAATCAGGATTTTGCTTGGTTGGAAGGTGCCGTGGACGATGGAAGAGGGGGTTAGGGAGACGGTTACGTTTATGACTTCCGTATGATTTTTAGAGAAATCTCTTGACAATAACGTGATATATGAGTAAAATTACTCATTAGCTTGAGTAATTTATGGAGGTATTGGTATGCATGAAAGGCCAATGGTTGAAACAATCAAGATCCGGCTTAAAGAAAAAAGGCGTTTTATCCAGGTTATTCTGGGGCCGCGCCAGGTTGGCAAGACAACGGCTATTCAACAAGTCCTCAATTCTTGCCGGGTGCCTTTTTATTACGCCGCGGCAGACCTGCCTGCGCCGCCGAGTACTCAGTGGATATCTAACCAATGGGAATTAGCGCGAATAAAAGCGGAAGGAAAAAATAGGGTTATCCTTGTTTTAGATGAAATACAGAAAGTGGCGTATTGGTCCAGCGAGATTAAGCGTTTATGGGATGAAGATGGGCGATCGGGCAAGAATATACATGTTGTGTTGTTAGGTTCTTCATCTCTTCTTATTCAAAAAGGTTTAAGTGAGAGTTTGGCGGGAAGGTTTGAATTAGTGCGCTTTCCACACTGGTCATGGCTAGAAATGAAGAATTGTTTTGGCTGGTCTATCGATCAATATATCTATTTCGGCGGGTATCCAGCTTCCGCCTCTTTAATTGGAAACGAAAACCGCTGGAGACAGTATATATGTGATTCTTTAATCGAAACAGCTTTATCCAAAGATATACTTCTTTTGAATCGCGTAGAGAAACCGGTTTTATTAAGGCAGTTATTTGTTTTGGCGTGTGAATATGGGGGGCAAGTTTTATCATATCAGAAGATTTTAGGGCAATTACAGGACGCGGGCAATACAGTAACCTTGGCGCATTATCAGAGGCTTTTGGAGGGCGCTTTTCTTATTCAGGGCTTGCAAAAATGGTCAGGCAACGCGTTGCGCCTGCGAAATTCGAGCCCTAAATGGCTCCCTTTGAATACCGGGCTTATTAGCGCCTTATCCGGTGAGTCTTTTAAAGAATGGAGAAATGATCCTGCTAAATGGGGAAGGCTTGCGGAAAGTAGTGTTGGGGCTGATTTGTTGAACAAAGGTATTTTTGGGGGGGTTGAAGTATATTATTGGCGTGAAGGTAATAATGAGGTTGATTTTATTTTACGTAAAGGCAGCGCTATAACTGCTATTGAGGTTAAAAGCGGGCAGAAGAAGATGGATACGCGGGGATTGCTTATGTTCAAAAAACATTATCCGCGCGCCAAAACACTTATTGTTGGATGCGGCGGAATAGGGCTTGAGGAGTTTCTGGAGATTCCAATCGCAAAGTTAATTGCGTAATTAAAAAAAGGGGAAAGGTGACAGTCATAAAAGGCGTGACAGTCACCTTTTTTGTCCGATGGCAGCGATGGTAAAACGGATTTTTGATTTAATTTTTGCTTTTGTTTTGATAGTGCTACTTAGTATCCCGATGTTAGTTATTATCTCATTGATTAAACTAATGTCTAAAGGGCCGGCTATTTTTTGGACGAATCGCGTTGGCGCGAATAATGCTATTTTCAAAATGGCCAAATTCAGAACTATGAAATTAAATACTCCTCAAGTAGCCACTCACTTAATGAGGAGTCCTAAAGATTATTTGATTCCCTGCGGAGAATTTTTACGCAAATACAGTTTAGACGAATTGCCGCAGTTATTTAATGTCTTAAAAGGTAATATGAGTTTTGTCGGGCCGCGCCCGGCGTTGTTTAATCAGGACGATCTTATAGCATTACGAACCAGGAAAAATATCCATACCCTGATTCCCGGAGTTACCGGTTGGGCGCAAGTAAACGGCAGAGATGACTTACCGATTCCTGTAAAAGTCTCTTTTGATGAACACTACCTTAATCACCGCTCTTTTGCCTTTGATCTTTATATCCTCCTTTTGACCGCGATAAAAGTTCTTAAAAAAGAAGGCGTCCAGCATTAAAAAATCGTTGTCTAATTCATTTATTTTGTTATAATTAAAAACTATGAACGTAAAATTATTGATCCTTAAATTCCGGCGCTTAATTATTGTGGCTGTTCATTTAGTTTTGATAATATGCGCCTATATACTTGCTTTCTATTTACGGTTAGATTTTAAAATTGACAGTAATTATTGGCAGATAATCATTAAGACTCTTCCTGTCCTTATCTGCATTAAAATGATTATTTTCAAATACCATGGGCTTTTTTCCGGTTTATGGAGGTATGCCAGCGTAGATGATATCTGGAGAATAATCAAGGCGCATACTTTAGCTCTAATAGGATTTATCGCGTGGATTGCTTTTATCCATACCCTTGCTGGTTTTCCGCGTTCAGTTTTTATCCTGGATTATATCTTAAGTTTTTATTTAGTGGCGGGAGTTCGTTTTTTCACCCGGCTGTTCAGGGAGAAATTCCGGCCAATTTCAGAGAATAGACCCAAAAAGGTTCTTATCATAGGAGCAGGGGAAGCGGGTGTTTTAGTATTAAGAGAAGCGCGCAATAATCCTAAGACAAATATAGAAGTAATAGGTTTTATTGATGACAGCCCAAATAAAAAGAATCTGCGCATTCAGGGAATAAAGATTCTGGGGGGCTGCAGCGACATAGCGTCAGTTGTTGAAAAATACGGAATTGATGAAATTATTATCGCTATTCCCTCTGCTAAAGGAGAAGTGATCAGAAATATTCTCTCGCATTGCCAGATACCTTCCGTTAAGATACGAATAGTTCCAGGTTTGCAGAAAATATTGAATGGAGATTTAGAGGTTAAGCCCAGAGACATAAGGCCTGAAGACCTCCTGGGCAGGGAGACGGCAAATGTAAATGAAAAAGAAATAGGCGGTTATTTAAATGAAAAAATAGTTTTAATCACAGGCGCGGGCGGTTCAATAGGCTCGGCTCTCTGCCGGCAGATAGTTAACTTCAATCCTAAAGAAATAATCTTATTTGACCATAATGAGAACAATGTTTATTTCTTAGGCATTGAATTCCTGACAAAACACCCGCGTATCAAGTTTAGGACAATAATCGGGGATATAAAAGATGTAGGCCTGCTAAAGCGCGTATTTTCACTTTATAAGCCGCAGGTTATATTTCACGCGGCAGCCCATAAACATGTTCCGCTTATGGAAGAAAATCCCGCGGCAGCAATAAAAAATAATATCATTGGAAGCCGCAACCTCATTTATGCCAGCCATCACTACAAGATAGAAAGATTTATTCTTATTTCTACTGATAAAGCGGTTAATCCTACGAGTGTGATGGGTATCACTAAAAGAATCTCCGAGATGATCTTGCAGTCTAAAGCTAAAATGAGTAAGACTAAATTTATGGCTGTTAGATTTGGAAATGTCTTAGGTTCAGACGGAAGCGTAGTTCCTTTGTTTAAGAAGCAAATTGAAGAAGGCGGCCCAATAACATTAACGAGCCCTGAAGTAAAAAGGTATTTTATGAGTGTCCGTGAAGCAAGCCAGCTTGTACTGCAGGCAGGGGCTATGGGAAACGCGGGAGAAATATTTATTTTGGATATGGGAGAGCAAATTAAAATATTGGATTTGGCGAAAGAGCTGATTACCCTTTACGGCCTAAAATATGATGAGGATATAAAGATAAAATTTATTGGCCTGCGTCCCGGGGAAAAGCTTTTCGAGGAAACACTGCTGAATAGCGAAAAGGATAAGGCTACTAAAACGGATAAAATCTATATCGCGCAATCAGATTATTTTGACCCACTCATATTAAGGCGCCTGATACGGGAACTGGAAAAAACAGCAGACGTAACGGATGAGGCAAACCTAATTAGGAAAATGCGAGAAATAATATCACTATGAAAGGGTGGGCAAGCCCACCCCTACGCGGTAACACGCAGGGATTATGTAGTTGTGGAGATTTTCAAGTGAAATTAAAAATATTAAAATTTTTAGATATAGCAATCGAATATTCTGTTTACGGAATTATATTTTTTATCCCTACCTCTATTGCCGCGCTTAATATTTTTGCCGGTATCGCGATCGCGTTATTTTTATTTAAAAAAACATTATCGGCGGATTTTAACAGTATAAAATCCAATAAAATTTTGTTTTTCTTTCTTTCGCTTTTTTTTATCTTTATGGCCTTGTCGTTATTTAACAGCGGGCCGTTTTTTACCAAAAGCCTAAACGCTCTTTTAATAAAATGGGGGCGAGGGTTTCTGCTTCTTTGGATAATTTTAGACACGTTCACAGATACCAGGCGTATCACTAAGGCATTGTTGTTTCTTTTATTCAGCGCGACGTTAGTCGGATTTTCAGTTTTTTCGCAAAAGTTTTTTGGCAGGGAGCTCTTACGGGGAAGGCCCCTAGTCGGCCTTTCTGTCACAGGGCCTTTTGAGAATCAAAATGGCTTGGCGGCGTATTTAACAAGCGTTATACCTATTATCCTAAGTTTTGTCTTATGGAAGCGCAAGCAAATTGCTGTCCAATTACTTCTTGTTTTAGTTACTATTATGCTTATCGCCTCTTCTTTATGGACCAACTGCCGGGGCGCTTGGGTAGGGCTTATATCGGGCCTATTTTTTGTAATTTTAATAACTACTTACCACCGCGTAAAAAAGTGGTCCAGAATTATGTTTTTTTCCTTTTTTATTTTTTGTATTCCGCTGATAGCGTTTGCTTTATTTTTTCTCCATAATAGACAGGACAGTAATAGATTTATTCTTACCCGAGGCGCCTGGAACATGATCAAAGAGAATCCTTTTCTGGGTAAAGGAGTGGGGACATTTATGGATTATTGCAATCATTATGTAAATGGATTTGGCGTTTATTACGCGCATAATTGTTTTCTTCAGATTTGGGCTGAATCTGGGATTTTTTCGTTATTAAGTTTTATTTTATTTACTGGGTATGTTATCTATAAAAGTATCAAAGTAACCTTAAAAATACCCTCATCTCTAAACTTTTTTCTTTTAACCGGCCTAACTGCCGGCTTATTAGGATTCTTAATACACAGCTTTTTTGATGTCCACCTGTATTCTCTTCAGCTAAGTTTCCTCTTTTGGGTCGTGCTTGGACTAACCGCTGCTTCAAGCCGCTCCACCGTGTAGAGACGAGGCATTGAGACTGTGTCGTAATTCGGTTTTGGCGTCATTCCGGCGGAATCCGGAATCCAAGTTAATAATATTTCCTGGATTCCGGATTAAAGCATTCCGGAATGACATTGATGAATACTTTTCCTTATAACATTTTTACGGTATTTTGTCACCCCGGCGAAAGCCGGGGTCCAGTAATTTTCATCCGCCTGGATTCCGGATTAAAGCATTCCGGAATGACGGTTTTTCTTAATTATGACACAGTCTGATTGCCTCGTCTCTACTAGATTCCGAAATAACTGAAATAGAAACAAAAATTTCTTTGACAAAAAGAGAAACTTGTTATATATTACTAATTTTAGGAGGTTTAAATGGCAAAATTAACTATTAAAGATGTTGAGCTAAGAAATAAGGTCGTTTTAATGCGGGAGGATTTTAATGTTCCCCAGGACGCGAACTTAAATATCACTGACGATACGCGTATAAGGGCGACTATCCCTACAATAAAATATATATTAGAAAATGGCGCTAAAAAGCTTGTCCTGATGAGTCATTTAGGCAGGCCGGACGGCAAGGTGATTGATAAATACAGCCTAAAGCCCGTGGCGCAAAGGTTAGAAGAGCTCTTAGGCGAACAGGTAAATTTCTTAAATGATTGCGTGGGAGATGATGTAAAAAAAGCAGTTGCTTCTTCAAAAGAAAGAATCATTCTTTTAGAGAATTTAAGGTATCATCCCGAAGAAGGGGCAAATGACGCCAATTTCTCTAAAGAACTTTCCTCTTTGGCTGATATATATGTTAATGACGCTTTTGGCACAGCCCATCGCGCTCACGCTTCCACAGAGGGGGTTACCCATTATCTTGAGGCAGTGTCAGGATTTCTTTTAGAAAAAGAGATTAAATATTTAGGGGACGCGCTAACAAACCCCGAAAAACCATTTGTGGTTATATTAGGCGGCGCTAAGGTTTCAGATAAACTTGGCGTAATTGAAAATTTACTGCCTAAGTGCGACTGCATTATTATTGGCGGCGGCATGGCCTATACATTTCTAAAGGCCCAGGGAAAACAAATAGGAAATTCAAAACTAGAAAAAGAGAAGATAGATCTGGCAAAAAATATTTTAGAAAAAGCGATTCAATTAAAAAAAGAGATACTGCTTCCTATAGACCATATCGTGGTAAGTAATGTTGCCGCGGATGCTCAAGCAGAAATTGCGGGAGAAATTATTCCGGAAGGAAAAATCGCGGTAGATATCGGGCCAAAAACAATCACGCTATTTAAAGATAAATTAAAATCTGCCAAAACTATTGTCTGGAACGGGCCATTAGGTATCTTTGAAATGGACGCGTTTAGCAAAGGAACCGAAGAAATTGCCAAGTTTATCAGCACGCTGTCTTCTTTAACCCAAGCCAAATGTGTATCCATTATCGGCGGCGGCGATACAGCGGCGGCAGTGGCAAAATTCAAATTAGAAGACAAAATGACGCACATCTCAACCGGCGGCGGAGCAAGCTTAGAGTTCCTAGAGGGAAAAACCCTGCCCGGCATCGCGGCTTTGGCGGAGAAATAATTAATACTGAAAAACCTTCTGTAGGGGTCGGATTCATCCGACCCGAAAATAAATACCGGCGGGCGCGATAAATCGCGCCCCTACAGAATCAGATAAACGCATATGAGAAAAACGATTATCGCGGGAAATTGGAAGATGTATAAAACTCTCTCTGATGGCCAGGAGCTAGCGGTTGCCTTAAGAAGAGAGCTCTACAAAATAGAAAATATAGATATTGTCCTTTGCCCTCCTTATACCTTACTTACCTATCTGGCTGACGCGCTGGAAACAAGCAATATATTTATAGGCGCTCAAGATACCTACTGGCTTGATGAAGGAGCTTTTACAGGCGAAATCTCTCCTAAAATGTTAAAAGACGCCGGATGCAAATTTGTAATTATCGGGCATTCGGAACGACGGCAATATTTTGGCGAAACTAACGAATCAGTAAATAAAAAAATTAAGGCCGTCTTAAAACACTCTTTAACGCCGATTGTTTGCGTAGGAGAAACTTTAAACGAAAAAGAAAAAAATCTTACTTTTAAGGTTTTGGATGACCACATAACAAATGGCCTAAAAGATATAAGCAAAGAAGAGATGCTGAAAATAGTTATTGCCTATGAACCGGTTTGGGCTATCGGCACAGGAAAAACAGCCACCCCTGAACAAGCACAAGAAGCGCAAAAATATATTAGGGATTTGTTAATTAAGATGTATAATAAAGATACAGCAGATGCTATAAGAATCCAATATGGAGGAAGCGTAAAACCGGATAATATAATTCAGCTTTTAAAACAGCCCGATGTTGACGGAGCCTTAGTTGGCGGAGCAAGTTTATCAGCAGAATCTTTTAGCGAGATTATAAAAAAAGCAAGCGAAGTGGTAAAGTAAGAGTTTTCGTATTGCATGATGCGTATTGCGTATTGCGTATTGCGCACGACGCACGACGCTTCACGCACGACGAAATACGAGCGACGAACAAAGGAGATAAAACTATGTTATTTATGATTATTTTACATATGATTATTTGTTTATTGTTAATTGGCGTAGTCCTAATTCAAAGAGGAAGAGGGAGCGGCTTGGTAGAAAGTTTTGCCGGCGTAGAATCCATGTTTGGCACAAAAACAAGCGAATTTCTTACACGCACGACTACCGTATTATCAACAAGTTTTTTTATTTCCTGCCTAATTCTTACCGCGTTATCTGTAAAACAGAGTAAATCATTGATGCGGCAGACAAGGCCCTTTGCGCCTATCGAGAAGGAAGCCGTAATAAACAAGTTTCTAGAGCAACCGAAAGGGCCAGTAAAAACTCCTGTTGAATCTCCCGTAGCAAACGCGGTCGAACTGCCTAAAACCGAACAAAAAACAACAAAAACACAATAATAATAATTAAAAAATACTTTTGCCGCAAGGCTATGGTTCTGCTTATCTATGGCCGAAGCCATAGATAAGCAGAGTTACGGGTTATGAATAAAAAAATATTTTGGATTTACGCGTTAAGCAGCGCGATTTATTTTACGCAAGGAATAGAAAGCCTTCCTTCTCAAGGATTATTTTATTATTTTAAGGAAACACTGAAATTTCCCGCGGAAAAGATAATGCTCATAAGTAGCATTATCACCCTTGCCTGGTTAGTAAAACCCCTCATAGGTTACGTTATTGATAATTTTTTCAGTAAAAAAATCTGGATTTTCCTAGCGCTTGCTATCGACATAATCCTAGTTTTATTTTTAGGGTTAGCGCACTTACCGCTTTTTATCCTAATTACCATATTAATTATAACCTCAACTAACGCGGCTTTCAGGGATGTGGCAGTGGATGGAATTATGTGCGTGGAAGGAAAAACCCGCAATGCCACGGGCAAAATTCAAAGTATTCAATGGATTTCTTTTTCTGTATCAGGGCTGCTTACCGGTATTGCCGGAGGCCTGATTGCCGAAAAATGGGGATACCGTGCAGGCTTTATGTGCTTAATCCCTATTTATATACTAGTGGGGCTTGTCACTCACTTTTACAAAGAAGAGAAGACTCACCTAAATAATCCCGCTACAACATTATCCGGAGATCTAAAAAAATTATTTAGCCATAAAAAACTGCTTATTATATGCTTATTTATATTCCTCTATAAATATTCTCCGTCTTTTGGTACCCCGCTTTTCTTTATCCAAAGAGATGCCTTTAAATGGGACAAAATCTGGATTGGCGCTTTAGGCACAATTAGTATGGTTTTTTCGGTTATCGGGTCGGTCTTGTATTATAAATTTAGCACGCGTATCCGAATAAAAAAATGGCTGTTTTTCTCGGTGTTCGCGGGCGCCCTTACTACCTTAAGTTACCTTTATTACACTCCTGCCACCGCAATCATCTATGATGTTTTATACAGACTTATAGGAATGTTTATATATTTGATGGTTATGGATTTTATGGCCAGAAACACTATCCCCGGCCTCGAGGCCACCTCATTTGCCTTGCTTTGCTCTGTAAGCAATTTAGCTCTTGTAACCAGTAATTTATCCGGGGCGTACCTCTTGCCTTTGATAGGATTGAAATGGCTGATAGTTATCTCAGCATTAACCAGCTTTCTGTGCCTGTTTCTAATTAACAAAATAGACGAAACCCCCAAACTGGGCGAGGCCAAATTGCCCGAGAAAGTGTCAGAGCCCAACTGGGCGAGGCCAAATTGCCCGAGAAAGTGTCAGAGCCCAACTGGGCTCGACCTTCCGCCGGAATGACAAAGAAAAAAACTATGAAAATAATTACATTCAGCGCTTTATTTTTCTGCCTTGCTTTAAATTTTGCTTTTGCCGCTGTTCCGGATACCAAGCCGCCTACGGGCTCTATTAAGATAAATAAAGGCGTATCTTCCACTAACAACGTTAATATTACCTTAACCCTCTCTGCTAAAGATACTGGTTCAGGCGTAGGCCAAATGGAATTCTCTAATGACAATCTTACCTGGTCAACCCTCGAACCTTACAAAGCTACCAAGGAATGGGTTTTAACTCCTGACAACGGCGCCAAAAAAGTTTCAGTCAAATTTAAAGATAAATCCGGAAACTCTTCAACCGCATATTTCGGCAGTATTATTTTAGACACAATCGCGCCCATAATCTCTGGTATAACTATTTCTAAGATTGACGCTAAGAGCGCCATAATATCATGGGTTACTAACGAACAAACCTTTACTCAAATTGAATACGGGCAAACCACTGCTTATGGCCTTAAAAGCCCTTTGCCTAAATCACCTGCCAGCTCTCGAAAAATAACTCTCAATAACCTTAGAGCTTACACCCTTTATCACTACCGCGTTATCTCTAAAGATTCCGCGGGTAACCAAATCATATCGGACGACTTTACTTTTACCACTAAAGACATTCAGCCGCCCACTGGCTCAATCAAAATAAATAAAAACGCCTTAACCACTGACAGTAGTAATGTTATTTTAGATCTCCTGGCTACGGATACCGGCTCAGGCGTAGCCCAAATGAAATTCTCTAACGATAACCTTACCTGGTCAACCCCTGAACTTTACAAAACTACCAAAAAGTGGATATTAAGTTCTGGTAGCGGCGCTAAAAAAGTTTACGTCAAATTTAAAGATAATTCCGAAAACTGGTCAACCGCGTATTCCGACAGCATCACTTTAACTAATCAAATTCCGCAAGCAGGCGCTATAATTCCTTCTTCCGGCCAGTCAACATCATCGGAAACAGCCCTCTTTACTGCCACTTACACTGACAATAATGGCTGGCAAGATATCTTAGAAGCACTGCTTCTGATTAATGATAAAACAAACAACAAAAATTGTTTTTACGGCTCTTATAACCGCAAAACCAATAAACTTTGCTTAAGAGATAACGCGGACAGCAAATGGTTAGGCAGTTTTACCCCCGGAAGCACCAAGATTATCGAAAATTCCTACGCTAAATTAGACTGCTCAAAAACTGTGATTTCAGGAAGTAACGCTACCTTAACTATTACATGGGCAGTTACCTTTAAGAGCGCCTTTCAGGGAGCGAAAAATACTTATCTCTACGTAAAAGACAACGCGAACGCTTCCAGTAACTGGGTTAAAACGGGAAGCTGGGAAATAACTGGCCAGCCGCCCCAGATAGCTTCTATTGAGCCGCCAGATAACTCCACCTTCTTATCTGGAGCCAAAATAACCATTAAAATAAATTCCCTTTATTCAGGCGCTGACTCCTTAGAATATCAATTCTCTCTCGGCGGCGCCGTCCAACAACCGTGGTCAAACTTAAATACCTATTTATGGCAAACCAAAGATTCTGATACAAGCGCGGTAAGCGTTACTTGTGATATCCGGAATACCACCGGTAAAACCGCCTCAAAAACCATTACTCTTCACATCATTAATCCTACGGTTGAAGAAGCGCTTCAGAAAGCAGCAGAAAACCACGCCAAGATTTCCGACTTTACAGCGGATATGAGCGTATCCTCAACTTTAAACGGCAAACCTCTCGAAGAGACCCAATACTGCCGCTATTACTTCAAAGCGCCCAACAAGGAAAAAACTGAAACCTATTCAAATTCAGCCAAAACAATAAAAATAGACGCGATTATAATTAACGGCTCAAATATGTATCTGATTGACCCGGTAAACAAGACTACGCAAGAAGTCAACCTTTTAGCTGAAGCCGGCATTGATTCTACTCAATTTAACCAAACGGATTTATATTATAATCAAGCAGGTTTTCTAAGTAATCATACCGTTACAAAAAACAATATCGAAACGGATTTTTTAAATATGATTATCTGCTTTGACGCGGTTCCCAAAGAACCGAGTAATTTATATTCAAAATTAGAGCTCTGCGTTGACTACAATAAAGGCCTTCTGACTAAAATAACGCATTATAAAAACGACGAGCTTCCTCAAGCCATAGAGGTAACGGAAAGCAAGCAAATGGTTAATGGCGCGTGGCTAGCATCTAAAATTAAGAAAACTCCTAATTTAACAGCAGGGGACCTCGTCGTAATTTTAAGTTACAGTAATATCCAGACAAACACCGGATTAACTAATTTAGATTTTGATCCGAAAAAACAGTAAGATCACGTAAGGGTGGGGCAAGTCCCACCCTGAATACGAAAAAAATATGGAAAATAACAAACTAATAAAAATATCTGCCTATCTTGTGGGGATCGCGACGTTTTTAGGATTTTTGATTTTGTTGTTTATGCCGAGCATGTATAATAATACATTTTCGTTTATATTTTTGGCTTTTAACATCATATTTTGTCCTGTCGGCTTTTTAGAGGCGTTTGCATGGGGAGGACTTTCTTATTTTATTTTTAAACGAGTTATTGAAAACAAGCTTGTTTATTGGATTATTTTTTGCCTCTTATTATTAGGTGGTTTTTGCATCGGAGCTTTTTCTTTAGGGATTATTTTAAGGTGGACAGCCAGAACCTCGCCTTATGAAAATACAATTGATACAAACCATGATGGAAAAATTGATAAATGGGTATATCATAATGACCAATCCACAAAAATTGAAATAGACACGGATTTTGACGGTAAACCTAATACGAGGGAATGCTTTGAAAATGGAGACTTAGTTAAAAAAGAAAATATTACCGAACACCTTCAAAAATGACAAAAAGAAAATCTAGTTTTTTATTTTTATTTATTTTCGGGCTGACATTATTATTTTCCAAAACCTGTTCCGCAGGCATCCTTGATAAATGGGACGACCCAAGGGCATATAAACCAAAACCAGTACTTTTTCTGCACGGAATCAGCAGCAGTTCTGCTGTGTGGGAAACCACGATTTCAAAATTATCCGGGTTATTCTCTCAATACCAGCTTGTTGGCGCTTTTTTAGAAACTATAGATTTCCCGGATAAAAGTGGTTCCATTGACACCTGCCCTAACGGCAAAGACGGCTGGGCTGATAATCTTAAAAAAAAGATAGGGGAGCTACTCTCTAATAATAAATACGGTTCTTATACGAACAAATTAAATCTTGTCTCTTATTCAATGGGCGGCTTGTCAGCGCGCGAATTTCTGACTAACCCTAAATATCCCAGCAAGACAACGGATAAACTTATACTAATCGGCGTACCTAACCTAGGCTCTCCCGTAGCCGCTACTAACAAAAACATAATTACTACTTATAAATTCGGCTCAATAATAAACCCGCAATTTGTCATAATATCCTTTGCCTTTAGAAACAATATTGATAGCTTTGTTAAGGTTTTTTGGTCACCCGGCATTGAACTTTCAGAAGGAATTAGAGACATGCTTCCGAAAAGCGATTTTTTAAAGACGCTGAATAATCGCTCCCGGCCTTCAGATACGCAATATTACGGCATATACGGGATTATCGGGCATCTTCTTAATGTTTTCTATTTTAGAAACTACTATGGCGGAGATGGGGTTATAAGCAGAAATAGTCAATTAGGAATAGATCGAATTACCTTCGCGCAAGACCCGATAAAGATTACCGCCTTTCACACAAACGAAGTTGCTCTTTCAACAGCAGGGGACAACCCAATCCTTAAATTTCTCGACTCTACTGTCCCTGAATTCAAAATTACTTCAGCTGTCACTTCCAATGAAATTTCCGGAAATTACCTTCAAATTAAAGGCACGGTCAATAAAGACTACTTGCCGGCAAGTAGTCAGCTAACCATAAACATCACAAAAAAAGGGGACGTCTCTGCTTCAGGGAATACCCCTACATCATTCGCTTGCTCCGGTTCTCTTAGACCTTCAGACCTCTGGATTCCCAAGGCCCAGGATTCCCCGGTTGCTGAATTTGATGAAAAAATAGAGCTTTCTGAACCGGGCATTTATGAAATAACCCTTAAAATTATTAATCCGGCAGGAATTTCCTCATCTCCACAAATTATCCAGATCGAAATCACAGAGAACAAACCTGTTATCAGTAACGTCTTACCGGTAGGAACAACTACTCAACTACAGCCGGAAATTACCGCGAGAATATATTCATCCAAAAAAATAAACATCGACCTTTCCTCTATTTCTTTAACCTTAGACGGAGATTCCGTCAAACCCCTGATTAATCCTGTTTCCGGCGGCTCGGATATCACAATTTCCTATACACCCGACTCTAATTTAGATTTAGGCAGCCACACAATTATCATAAATGCCAAAGATATCAAGGAAATATCCGCCGAAGAAAAAATCTCATTCTTTGAAATCATCCCTAAGGAAGACCCCACGATCACAACACTTTTAATCTATCCTTCTTACAGAGATTACCTCAATAAATTTGGAATTACTTATAAAAAAGCGCAAGAAGCTGCCGCGAAGAATCCTTCTGGTTCCGGCGAAGTAGTTGGCCAGTTATGTTCTCTTCTTTCTCCTCAATTTTATAATATTTATCGCTCTTACTGCTGTTTTGATACTTCTTCCTTAGCCGGCTTGAAAATTACTTCTGTAAATTTATGCTTTTATATTAATTATGACTCTGCTTTTAAATACTCCCAACCTAACTGGGGTTCAGATTTTGAATTGGAGGCATATCTTTCAGACTGGGGAACAACATTAGGTCCGGAAGACTGGGACGCAAAAACTATTTTCTTAAATAAAGTTTTAATCCAAAAACCGCTTGGCCCAGACCCGCGGATACTTTTAAGCCTACCCCTTTCAAATATTAATCTCGCGGGTAAAACCTCTTTGCAATTGGTAAGTAGCCGCGATTTAGCTGATACAGAACCAACCGCGGGAGAAGCAGTAGTTTTAACTAAGGCTGTATTAGAAGTTAAGTATAAGAAAAATTAAGATTTTTTATAATTAT
>ERZ1292640.1395-Hain-H43-02um-R1-1395-length-19974-cov-45_pt1 | contig 19974 bp, 19 predicted proteins | sample MGYA00564404_ERZ1292640 | MGnify/ENA primary metagenome ERZ1292640 (study PRJEB36523, sample SAMEA6512636) | groundwater metagenome | collected 2019-01-08 | study: AquaDiva: Metagenomics assemblies of 32 groundwater samples
ATATGTTCTTTCCCCCATGACACGAAGATTTCTCGCTCTCGCGCTTTCGGCGGCTCTCTGGAGCTGGGGCGCCGTCCCCACTCCCAAGGAACACTTCGGCTTCACGCCCGGCGACGACTACAAGCTGGCCGACTACGCCGAGGTCACCGGCTATTTCAAGAAGCTCGCGGGCGCCAGCGACCGCATCCGGCTGGTCGAGTTCGGCAAGAGCGCGCACGGCAAGCCGATGTACGTCGCCTTCATCTCGGCGCCGGAAAACCTGAAGGAGCTGGACCGCTACCGCGGCATCAGCCGGCGGCTGGCGCTGGGCGAGGCGGCCCCGGATGAGGCGCGCCGGCTGGCCGCCGAGGGCAAAGCGATCGTGTGGATCGACTCGGGGCTGCACGCCAGCGAGGTCGCACCGGTGCAGCACGCGCCGCACCTGGCCTACCGCATGCTCACCGACGAGGGCGAGGAGGCCCAGCGCATCCGCCGCCAGGTCATCCTGCTCCAGGTGCCGGTCATCAACCCCGACGGCCTGGACTGGGTCGCGCACTGGTACCGCAAGAACGCCGGCACGCCCTACGAGCTGGCCCGCCTGCCGTGGCTCTATCACAAGTACGCCGGCCACGACAACAACCGTGACTGGTTCATGCTGAACCTGGAGGAGACGCGCCACGTCACGCGCATGCTGTTCCAGGAGTGGTTCCCGCAGATCCTCTACAACCAGCACCAGACGTCGCCGTTCCCCTCGCGCATCTTCATGCCGCCGCACGCCGACCCGCTGAACCCGAACGTCCAGCCGGCGGTGAACGAAGGCATCAACCTGATCGGGGCGGCCATGAAGGACCGCTTCCTGCGGGAGAACAAGCCGGGCGCAATCTCCCACGTGGGCTTCGACGCGTGGTGGAACGGCGGGCTGCGCACCGTGCCGGTGTTCCACAACATGCACGGCATCCTCACCGAGACGGCCGGCTTCGCCTACGCCCACCCGCGCACTTACAAGGCCAGTGAGTTCCCGGAGCGGTTCGCCAACGGCAGTCCGACGCGCGAGCCGACCATCTTCTACCCGCGGCCGTGGATGGGCGGGACGTGGACGCTGCGCGACGCCATTGAGTACATGCTGACGGCCGACTTGGCCATCCTCGAGCTGGCGTCCGCACGGTCCTCCTACTTCCTCCACAAGGCGTGGGAGATGGCGCGGGCGGCGATCGAAGAAGGCAAGAAGGGGAAGCCTTACGCCTACGTGATTGCGCCCGAGCAGTGGGACCGTTCGAGCGCGCTGGAGATGCTGCGGCGGCTCTCGCTGGGTGGCGTGCAGGTGGGACGCGCGCGCGCCGCGTTCGAAGCCGGCAAGAAATCCTACCCGGCGGACACCTACGTGCTGCTCGCCGGCCAGCCCTTCCGTCCCTACCTGATGGACCTGCTCGAACCGCAGAAGTATCCGGAGCTGCGCACTGGCGAGTCCGGCCCGACCAAGCGTCCTTACGACATCGCCGGCTGGACGCTCAGCATGCAGATGGGCGTGGCGGTGGATCGGATCGATGAGCCGTTCCAGACAGAGCTGGCGCCGGTCTCCCAGATTGAGCTGGCGGCGCCCACGCTCGATCAGCGCGAGAACGCCGCGTATCTGGCCGTCGCGGAGACGCTGGCGCACGGCGCGAAGGTGCGCCGGGCCGCCGACGGCGCGTTGCTGGCCGAGGATCGCGCGGCCGCCGAGGCCTTCAGCAAGGCCGCCTGGGAGCTGCGCCGCCCGCGGGTCGCCCTCTACGAGCCCTGGGGCGGCAACATGGACACCGGCTGGACCCAGTGGCTGCTGGACTACTACAAGATCCCGCACACGCTGGCGCACAACGACGAGTTCCAGAAGGGCGCGCTGCGCGACCGCTTCGACACGGTCATCCTGGCCTCGCAGAGCGGCGCCTCGATCCTGCACGGGACGCGGCTGGGTGAGTCGCCGGCCCCGGTGCGCGAGGGCGCTTCGGGCGCCGCTCCCGAACCCCGCTCGATCCAGCGGCCCGAGTACACCGGCGGCATCGGGCTGCGCGGCCTGGTGAACCTCGACGAGTTCGTCCGCGCCGGCGGCACGCTGATCGCCTTCGACAACGCCGCCGAGCTGCCCATCCAGTTCTTCCCGCTGCCGCTGCGCAGCGCGCTGCGCCCGGGTTCGAGCGCGTTCTACTGTCCCGGCTCGCTGCTGCGCATCACGGTGGAGAACGCGCATCCGCTGGCCTTCGGCATGCCCAAGGAGGCGATCGCCTTCTCCAGCGGCGGCCCGGCCTGGGACGTCGCGCTGCTGCCGGAGTTCAACAAGGGCGAGCAGGAGGTGCGCGTGGTGGCCCGCTATGCGGCCTCGAACCTGCTGGCCAGCGGCTGGGTCTCGGGTGAGAAGCCGGTCCTGGGGAAAGCGGCGATGGTCGAGGCGCGGCACGGCCGCGGGCGGGTGGTGCTGTTCGGCTTCCGCCCGCAGTTCCGCGGCCAGCCCTTCGGTACCTTCAAGTTCCTGCTGAACGCGATCTACCTGGCCTCGGCGGAGGCGCTGGCGGCGCCGTAGGGGGCTCACGCCTCGGTGCGGCGGGTCTCTTGCGTCTGTGTGGACAATGGGTATACACTGTCCTTGGTGACCAAAGGGGAGGGACCGCGGTTCGACTGGGACGAGGCCAACGCCGGCCACATCGCCCGGCACGGTATCACTCCCGCGGAAGCTGAGGAGGTCCTCGCCGGGAGCGTCATCCCGATAGAGAGCGGTGAGCGCGGCGGAGAGGAGCGGTACACGGAGTTGGGCGAGACCGCGCGAGGCCGGCTCCTGGTGGTTGCCTGGACCTGGCGAGGCGAAAAGGTGCGCGTCGTCACTGCCTTCCCGGCGAACCGGAAGTGGCGCGGCTTGTACCGGCGCCTGAAGAAAGGAGGAGACAATGGCTAGGAAGACACTGGCGGGCTGCCGCACGGAAGAGGCCGAGGCACGGTGGTTCCAACAGAATCAGGACCGGCTTCTGGAGCTGTTTGAGAAGGGTCTCAAACAAGGCGCTCTGCGCCGCGGCGCCAGGAGCGTGGGAATCACCATCTCCAAACGAACGGGCGATATTGTCCGACCGCCATCCCAGAAAGTGGCGCTGCGCATTCCCACCGGCGATCTGGAACGGGCCCGAGAGCTCGCGGCCAGGAAGGGCCTCGGCTATCAGACCTACATTAAGATGTTGTTGCACGAAGGACTCGATCGCGAGAGCCGGAAGGCGGGATGAGCGTAGCGCTCACCCATCAACCGCACAGAGACTGTGGAGGGGTGCGCTAATCGCTGTCGAGCCTTGTCAGCCCCGCCTGGCGGGCCCAGGCGACCGCCTGCCCGTGCTCGCCCCAGGAGAGGCGGCGCGAGAGCTCCGGATACTGGTGAGCTTTGTGCTCCGGCCGGTACTGGGCCATGATGTTCACGTAAGTGGATTTGGTCAGCTTCTCGGCCACCCACTTGACGAACTTCTCGGTGCCGGCGATCCCGTTGGGCAGCACCAGGTGGCGAATCATGAGGCCGCGCAGCGCGATGCCGTTCTCGTCCACCACCAGCTCGCCGGCCTGGCGGTGCATTTCGGCGATCGAGGCCGCGGCCACCTCCGGGTAGTCGGCGGCGCCGGAGGAGTACTTCGCCGACATGGCCCCGTCGGTGTACTTGTAGTCGGGCAGGTAGATGTCCACGATTCCGTCGAGCAGCTTGACGATCTCGGGCGGATCGTAGCCGCCGCAGTTGTAGACCAGCGGCACGCGCAGGCCGAGGCGGATGGCGGCGCGCAGCGCCTGCACGATGTTGGGCACGCAGTGGGTGGGCGTCACCAGGTTGACGTTGTGGCAGCGCTGGTCCTGCATAGCCACCATCATCCGGCCCAGCGCCTCGTCGCTCATGTAGTGGCCGTCGCCGCGGTGGTTGATCTCCCAGTTCTGGCAAAAGCAGCAGAGCAGGTTGCAGTGGCTGAAGAAGATGGCGCCGGAGCCCCAGCGCCCCACCAGCGGCCGCTCCTCGCCGAAGTGCGCGTGGGCGGAGAACACCTTCACCCGTGACGTGGACTGGCAGACGCCTTTGTCGCCCTTCAGGCGGTTGACGCCGCACTGGCGCGGGCACAGGCGGCAGGCGCGGTGGATCTCCCAGAGGGCGCGGGCGCGCTTGGCCAGTTCCCCGGTTCGTTCCAGTTCCAGGTAGGCGGGCTTAAAGTCCTTGCGCAGCATGGTCGGGACCGGCTTCTTGGGCCCGGAAACAAGCCCTGCCGCCAGGAGGTTCCCGGCGAATTCCCTCCGGGTTGAGTCGTCCATGGACGCCTCCCTACCAGAAGGATACCGCCGCCAGGCGCCAAAGGATATAGAGCAGGACGACGGACTCGGCCGCGTCGAAAACGGCCACCCCGAGCAGGACCCTCCGGCCGGGCAAGCCGTGGCTGGTCTGCCCCAGCGCGATCCAATGCGCCGCGGCCAGCGAGCCGACCAGCCACTGATTCAACCCGCTCGGGAAGGCGACCAGCAGCGAGTAGTAAGCCGATTCGAACGCCAGCGCGGCGCTCAAGCCGCGCGCCGTCATCCGCCCGCGCCGGACGGCCAGCCATTCCACGGCGTGGAGGACGAGCATGGCCACGGTCGGCAGCAGCAGCAGCACGGATGGCCCGGTCACATGTACATCCCTCCGTTGACGCTGAGCACGTGGCCGGTGATGTAGCCGGCCTCTTCGCTGGCCAGGAAGCGCACGGAGGCGGCCACGTCCTCGGGCTGGCCGAAGCGCTTCAGCGCGATCGCCCCCAGCATGCGCTGCTTGACCTCCTCGGGCAGCCTCGCCGTCATGTCGGTCTCGATGAAGCCGGGCGCTACCGCGTTGACGGTGATGTTGCGGCTGGCCACTTCCTGCGCCAGCGACTTGGTCAGCCCGATGATGCCCGCCTTCGAGGCCACGTAGTTCGCCTGGCCCGGGTTGCCCGACAAGCCGACCACCGAGGCGATGTTGATGATGCGTCCCCAGCGCTGGCGCATCATGTCCGGCAGCACCTGCTGGACGGCCAGGAAGGCGCCGCTCAGGTTTACCGCCAGCACCAGGTCCCAGTCCTCTTTCTTCATGCGTACCGCAAGGGCGTCGCGGGTGATGCCGGCGTTGTTGACCAGGATATCGGTGCGGCCGAACTCCTGGGCGATCCTGGCGAAGCCGTTCTTGATGGAATCCGGCGAGGCTACGTCGAGATCCAGCGTGCAGGCCTCGCCGCCGCGGCCGCGGATCTCGGCGGCCACTTCCTCGTTCTTCTCCGGCTCGATGGAGGCCACCACGATGCGCGCTCCGGCCTGAGCGAGCGTCAGCGCGATCGCCCGCCCGATGCCGCGGCTGGCCCCGGTGACCAATGCCGTTCGATTTGTCATAAGCTATCCATCATAGTAAAAGGGGTATGGCTTACACCGATCTTCGCGACTTCATCCGGGCGCTGGAAAAGCACGGCGAGCTGAAGCGGGTTCCTTTCGAGGTCGATCCGGTGCTGGAGATCACCGAGTTCGCCGACCGCTCGGCGAAGCAGGGCGGCCCGGCGCTGCTGTTCGAGAAGCCCAAGGGCTCCGGGATCCCGGTGCTCATCAACGCCTTCGCCAGCATGCGGCGGATGGAGCTGGCGCTGGAGGTCTCCTCGGTGGAGGAGATCGCCGGCCGCATCTCGGAGTTGCTCCAGCTTCAGGCGCCCGAGGGGCTGCTGGGCAAGCTCAAGATGCTGCCGAAGCTGGCCGAGATCGGGGCGTTCTTTCCCAAGCGGGTTTCCGGCGGCCCGTCGAAGGAGGTCATCCGGCACGACGGCTTCTCGCTGGCCGAATACCCGATCCTGCACTGCTGGCCGCAGGACGGCGGGCGCTTTGTGACGCTGCCGCTGGTGTTCTCGAAGCACCCCGAGACGGGGAAGCGCAACTGCGGCATGTACCGCATGCAGGTCTTCGACGAGCGCACCACGGCGATGCATTGGCAGACGCACAAGCACGGCGCCGAGCACTACCGGCGCCTGCGGGCCGCGGGGCAGACGCGCATGGACGTGGCGGTGGCGCTGGGCGGGGACCCGTCCACCATCTTCGCGGCCGTGCTGCCGCTGCCGCCCGACGTGGACGAGATGCTGTTCGCCGGGTTCCTGCGCGGCAAGCCGGTGGAGATGGTGCGGTGCGAAACGTCGGAGCTGGAAGTGCCCGCCCAGGCCGAGATTGTGCTTGAAGGCTACGTCGAGCTGGGCGAGCTGCGGCGCGAGGGGCCGTTCGGCGATCACACCGGCTTCTACTCGCTCGAGGACGACTACCCGGTGTTTCACGTCACCGCGATCACGCAGCGGAAAGACCCGATCTATCCAACCACCATCGTCGGCCCGCCGCCGATGGAGGACTATTACATGGGCAAGGCGATCGAGCGCATCTTCCTGCCGCTCTTGCGGCTGCAACTGCCCGAGATCCGCGACATCTCGATGCCGGCCGAGGGCGTCTTCCACAACCTGATGCTGGTGGCGATCCGCAAGTCGTACCCCGGCCACGCCCGCAAAGTGATGCACGCGCTGTGGGGCATGGGGCAGGCGATGTTCACCAAGTGCATCGTGGTGGTGGACGAGGACGTCGATGTGCAGGACGTGCGCGAGGCGGCGTGGAAGGCGCTGAACAACATCGACCCGCAGCGCGACATCGAGTTTTCGTTCGGCCCGATCGATTCGCTGGACCACTCCAGCCGCCTGCCCAACTACGGCTCGAAGATGGGCGTGGACGCCACGCACAAGTGGCCGGAGGAGGGCTTCACCCGGCCGTGGCCGGAGGTGATCCGGATGTCTGAGGAGGTCCGGCGGCGGGTTGATGAGCTCTGGAAACGGGCAGGGCTGTAAGCGCCCTATGGCAACGGCCCCTGTGGCACTCGCTGGAAGCGCGTCCCAAAGACCGGCACGCCCGTTGGCGGCATGTTGGAGGACGGCTGCCAGGTCGTTTTCGGGTCGGTCGGGTCGGGACAGAACACCGGCCCGAATGCGCACGGGGCGATGTCAACCGACATCATCCCGCGGAACTCTCTGAAGTCGTCCGAAAATTGGAGCGAGACCCGCGACCGGGCAATCGCCGTCAAGCCGCCGGCCGCGTCAAAGACGAGGAACAGGCTGCTCCCGCCGACCGTCTTGGGCCCCGTCCGCTCCCAAACACCCTGGAGCGGGCTGATACGGGATGGGGAGCCGGGCTGGGCGCCAAACATGGCGCTGTCAGCCACGGCAACGGCGCCATCCTGGTGCAACGTCAGCAGCGCGGGCAGGGCCTCGCCGCCCGTGCCCATCGTGGTCCACCAAATGAACGTGCCCCACGGTTGCGGCGTCTGCTCTTGTGCGGCGGCGTGGAACCAGCAGGCGCCCGCGATCACGGCCACGACTGCAGCCAACAGAACGAAGATGCGACGCATGGTATTCTCCTTCAGGGGCATTATGCGGTCGCCGGCATCCCGGCGGGCATGAGTTTTCCGTGAGTTTCCGCTGAGTTAGGCGCGATATAATCAGGTCCGGATGGCACGGCTGCGGTTCGGGCCCTTCGAGCTTGACCGGGACACGGGCGAGCTGCGCCGGGCGGGTGCGCCTGTCCGGCTCCAGCCGCAACCGGCGCGGGTGCTGGCGTTGCTGGCCGGCCGGGCTGGCCGCCTGGTCACCCGCGACGACCTGCGCCAGGAGATCTGGGGCCGGGACACGTTCGTCGATTTTGACGTCAGCCTGAACTACTGCCTGGCCCGGATCCGCTCCGCGCTGGAGGACAACGCCGAAGCGCCGCGGTACGTGGAAACGCTGCCGCGCCGGGGGTATCGGTTCATAGCCCCGGTCGAGGCGGTCCGCCCCTTCGAGCAGCCCGCGCTGGCGGTACTGCCGTTCGCGAACCTGAACAACGATCCCGAACAGGACTACTTCGCCGACGGCATGACCGACGCGCTGATCACCGAACTGGCGCAGCTCGGCGGCCTGCGGGTGATCTCGCGCCAATCGGTTCTGCACCTGAAGGGCGGCATGCGCAAAATCGCGGATATCGGCCGCGAGCTGAACGTGGACGCGGTGGTCGAAGGCTCGGCGCTGCACGCGGGCGACCGGGTCCGTATCACCGCGCAGCTCGTCCAGGTCGAGCCCGAGCAGCACCTCTGGGCGAGCAGCCAGGAGTGCGAGATGAGCGAGGTGCTGGCGCTGCAAGGCCGCGTCGCGCGCGCGGTGGCCGAAGCGGTCGCGGCCAGGCTGACGCCGCGGGACCTGGCGCGCCTCGGGCGGGAGGCGCAGGTCAACCCCGAAGCGCACCTTGCTTATCTGAAGGCGCGCTTCCACCTCGGCCGCTGGACGCGCGAAGGCTTCGAGAAGGCGCTCGCGTATCTGCGGCAGGCCATCGGCGAAGACCCCAACTATGCGGCGGCTCACGCCGTGATGGCAAACTGTCTGGCGCTGCTCGGCTACTGGGGGCATGCTCCCATCCGGATCGTGTATCCGCAGGCCAAGCAGTTGGCCCTCCGCGCGGTGGAACTCGACGACGGGCTCGGCGAGGCGCACCACGCGCTGGCCTGGGCGCTCTGGCTGAATGACTGGGACCTCGCCGGCTGCGAGCACGAGATCCGCCGCGCCATCGAGCTCAGCCCAAGCGCCGCAGACACGCGCATACTGGACGCCGTCTTCCTGGTGACGGTGCGCGAACTCCGTGAGGACGCCATCGCCGAGGCGCGGCGCGGCCTGGACCTGGACCCGCTCTCGGAGTTCACGAATTCCGCGGCGGCCTGGATTTTTCTGTTCGCGCGCGAGTACGAACGCGCCGCCGCCCAGGCCGCCCGGACGCTCGAGATGTACCCGCATGCGCTCCAGGCCGAATATGTCTTCGGACTGGCGAACATCCGGCTGGGCAAACTCGCGGACGCCACCGCGGCGCTGGAGCGGGCGGCATCGATCTCCCGCGACCCGATATCGCTCGGCTACCTCGGCCATGTCTACGGCCTGGCGGGACGCGCGGACGCGGCGCGGGCGCTCCTCAATGAACTTTCGAGCGGCGAGTGTGTCACGCACAAGAGCCTGGCTTCGATCTACGCGGGCCTGGGCGACCGCGGTCGCGCCTTCGAAGTGCTGGAGCGCGCCTACGCGGACCGCGATCCCCTTTTGTTCTGGCTGCGCGTCGCGCCCCCGTTCGAGCCGTTGCGCGACGATCCACGGTTTGAGGAGCTTTGGAAGCGCCTTTCGTCGTACGTCGCCGCCCGGAAGTCCGGCGGCTACCGCAGCCGCGCGGCGCTGCGGCTGCCCGCGTAGAGGTAAGCGGCGCCGCCATCGGGACCGGGAACGAGCCGGAAGGCGCGTGTGCGCTTGCCCTGCGCGTCGAGCACCGCGAATTGCCAGTCGCCTGTCTTGATGATTTCTTCCTCGCGCCCTCCGGCCCGCCACAGCAGCTTGCCATTGCGGCTGACGATCTCGGACTTCTGATCGCCGTTTACGTACACGGCCGCGTACCGGTCCAGCTCGGCGGCCGGCATCGGGATGGCGAGCGCTTCGGCGCGCTTCAGCGCGGGCCGCATGGGGACCAGCATTTCGAACAGCTTTTCGGCCGTTCCGGGCAGGCTGCCGCCGGAGCGGTTGGTGAGGATCACCGCGGCCAGGCGATGATCCGGAGCGATCTGGACCAAAGACCCATAGCCGGCGCGAGCGCCGCCGTGGGAAACAAAGCGAACGCCCCTGGTCTCGCCGAAGGCAAGCCCATAGCCGTAGGAGCGCTGCGGGTCGGGCGTCTTCACCTGCGGGCTCAGCATGAGCGAAATAAGCTTGGACGGCAGGACCTGCTTGCCCTCGACGCGCCCGTCGTTCATTAGGGCGATGACGAAGCGCGAAAGCTCCTCAACGCTGGAGAAGACCGACCCGGCCGGCCAGTTGGCGGTGTTGTCGGGCGCCGGACGGATGACGACCGGGGCGCCCGAGGCGGGGTTGTGTCCTTGCGCCAGCGAAAAGGTGAGGGCCATCAGCGGGCGCAGCGTGGTGCGGCTCATGCCCAGCGGCCGGAACACCCGCTCGGCCATGACGTCAGCGTACGGCTTTCCCGCCACCACCTCGGCCAGGCGCCCGGCGAGCCAGTAGCCGGGATTCGAGTATGAGTAGATCGCGCCGGGCTCGGTGAAGAACCAGTCGGCGTTCCAGAGCCGGATGCCGGCGCCGAGGGCCGAGTCATCGTGCAGCCCGTCCATCACGGCGTCATCTTTGAGGCCGGAGGTGTGGGTCAGCACCTGGTGCGCGGTCAACCGGGCGATGCTCGGGTGCAGGTCCTTGATGTAGGCGCCCACCGGCGTGTCGAGGTCCAGCTTCCCTTCCAGGGCGAGGCTGAGCACGGCGGCCGCGGTCAGCATCTTGGTCGTGGAGCCGAGCCGGAAAAGCATGTCCGTCGAGACCGGGGCGCCGGTCTCGATGTTGGCCACGCCCAGCCCTTTGGCGTAAACGATTCGGTCGTCGCTTACGACCGCGATTGCGGCGCCGGGGATCTTCTCTTTCAGTACCTCTTCCTTGGCGGCCTGCTCGAGCAGCGCTGAATCGAGCTTGCGCTCCTGAGCGGCCCCGGCGGATCCCAGCAACAGCGCGAGCGTGAGCAATCGAAGTGCGGGCACAGAGGCGACATTAGCACACCGCCGCCCCTTCACCGAACGACAGTGAAGGCGCGGGTGCGATGGTGCCCGTAGCGGGCGAAACTCGTCCGGTCTACGAGGGAGAAGTCATGGCCCCGGCATTCCCGGCCGATCATCCAGGCGGCTTCCAGGTCGGCGCCTCGCTGATCATCTTGTCCTTGCCCGGGCGATGTCGGAGCCGCCGGAGCTGCCGAGGTTGAAGACGATCATAGCGCAACACCGCGTTGACTTTTCGGTCGAGAAGGGTGTAGTTTATCGGACAAGGGAGAGTGCCATGGCAGAGCAGGTTGCACAAGTTGACTACTACGTTGGAATGCTTCCCCACAAAGCCGGCGAGGGAGTCCGCGTCTTGAACGCCATCAAGGATGCCGGCGTGAACCTCATCGGCTTCCTCGGTTACCCCAAAGCGCGGAAAGCTGAGATCATCCTGGTCGTGGGGACGGGAGCGCCCGCCCTGGGACCGATTGCCAAGAAGGTTGGCGTCGCGCTCGGCAAGAAGCAGAAAGCCTTCTTGGTGACCGGCGAAAACCGCCCGGGCGCGCTGGCTGAGGTCTTGGGCAACATCTCCGCGGCCGGCGTCAACGTCGAGACGGTGCACGCCGTCAGCGGGTGCGCCGAGTGCTTCGGCGCACTGATTACGGTGGCCCCGCAGGCCCTGAAGAAGACGGCGAAGGCGCTGGGAATCTAGAGCCGGGTCGGGCGTGCCCGACCCCTACAGCAGCCGCGCCGCGTCTTTAGCGAAGTAGGTCAGGATGATGCCGGCGCCGGCGCGCCGGATGCTGGTCAGTGTCTCCAGCATCGCCCGTTCGCGGTCGATCCAGCCGTTGCGGGCCGCGGCGATGATCATGCTGAACTCGCCGCTGACCTGGTAGGCGGCGATCGGGACGTCGAAGCGGTCGCGCGCCTGCCGGATCAGGTCCAGGTAGGGCAGCGCCGGCTTGACCATGATCATGTCGGCCCCCTCTTCGATATCCAGCTCGATCTCGCGCATCGCCTCGCGCGCGTTGGGCGGGTCCATTTGGTAGCTGCGCCGGTCGCCGAACTGCGGGGCCGACTCGGCCGCCTCGCGGAACGGCCCGTAGAACACCGAGGCGAACTTGGCCGCGTAGGAGAGAATCGGCGTCTTCTGGAAGCCGGCCGCGTCGAGCGCGGCGCGGATGGCGGCCACGCGCCCATCCATCATGTCGGAGGGAGCGACGATGTCGGCGCCGGCGCGGGCGTGCGAAACCGCCGAGGCCGCGAGCCACTTGAGCGTCTCGTCGTTGTCCACATCGCCATCGACGACCTTGCCGCAGTGCCCGTGGCTGGTGTATTCGCAGTTGCAGACGTCGGTGACGAGGACCAGCCCGGGCGTCTCGCGCTTGAGGGCGCGGAGAGCCCGCTGTACGATGCCGTCCTCGGCGCAGGCGCCCGAGGCCAGCACGTCCTTGCTCTCCGGAAGCCCGAACAGGATCACGCCGCCGATGCCGAGGGAGCGCACCTCAGCGCACTCCTTGACCAGCTCGTCCACCGACATCTGGTAGTTGCCCGGCATGGCGCCGATCTCGCGGCGCACGCCCTCGCCGGGGCAGACGAACAGCGGCAGGATGAACTGCGACGGCTCCAGCCGCGTCTCTCGAACCAGGCTGCGCAGCGACTCGGTCGCCCGCAGCCTCCGCATGCGGTGAACGGGGAAGGCCATAACCAGGATTGTAACCCGGTTGCCCGCGCCCGCTTCACTTCAGCGGCAGAAACTTCACGCACACCGGCGCGCCCACCTCGAGCTGTTGCCCGGTGGGCGTCAGCTTGCCGGTCTTTTTGTCGATGCGGAAGACCACCAGGCTGTCGGAGTCCTGGTGGGCCGCGATCAGCCAGGAGCCGGTGGGATCGATACCGAAGTTCCGCGGGGTCTTCCCCTGAGTCGGGACGCGCTCGACCGGCGTCAGCGTGCCTTTGCGGGTGTCGATGGCAAAGACCGCGATGCTGTTGTGACCGCGGTTCGAGCCGTAGAGGAAGCGGCCGCTCGGGTGCGCCTGGACCTCGGCGGTGTGATTGACACCGGTGAAATCCTGCGGCAGCGTGGAGACGGTTTCGATCTCCTTGAAGGCGCCCCGCGCGGCCTCCCAGGAGAACGCCGTCACCGTGGACTTGATCTCGTTGATCACGTAGGCGAACTTGCCGCCGGGATGAAACGTGAAGTGCCGCGGCCCGGCCCCCGGATTCACCTTTACGAAGGGGGGATCGTTCGCCTCGATCATGGCCTTGGCCGGGTCCAGCCGGTAAACGAGCACCTGGTCCAGACCGAGGTCAGCCACGACGGCAAAGCGGTTGTCCGGTGAGACATTGACCGAGTGGGCGTGCGGCCCTTGCTGGCGCTTGGGATCCACGCTCGAGCCGGCGTGCTGCACGAAGCCCGAGGCCTCGCCGAGGCTGCCGTCTTCCTTCACCGGGAAGGAGGCCACGCTGCCGCTGCCGTAGTTGACAGCCACCAGGCACTTGCCAGTTTTGTCCACCATCAGGTGACACGGGCCGGCGCCGCGCGTGGACACGCTGTTCAGCAGCGTGAGCTGGCCGGTGCCCGCGTCAATCCGGAAGGCGCTGACGGCGCCTCCTTTCTGCGGCCCGTACATCTCGCCCACCGCGTAGAGGAACTTGCGGCTGGGGTGCACGGCCAGGAACGAAGGGTTGGCCGTCTCCGCCGCCAGCCCGATCGGGTCCAGCTTGCCGCTGCCGGCGTCGAAGCGATAGACGTAAATCCCCTTGCTCTTCTGTCTCGTGTAGGTGCCGATGTAGACCAGGAATTGCTCGGCGCTCCAGGCGCACGGGGCTGATAGCGCCGCGAGTAACACGCAGATTGCTTTCATGCGTTCCATGAAAGCGCATTCGGCGGCGGGAACGCAAATGCAGGGGGGCGGGTTTCCGGGCGGCGGCCGGCTGAAGCCGGCCTACTGGGTGTATACAAGAGAGAGATGAACAGCCGGCAACGGACACTGACCGCGTTGTGCCGGGAGCCGGTGGATCGCGCCCCGGTCTGTAATCCGACCTCAGTCGCGACGCTGGGGCTTATGGACCTGGCCGGGGCGCCGTTCCCGGACGCGCACCGGGACCCCGAGCTCATGGCCCGTCTCGGGGCGGCCGGATACACGGAGCTGGGTTTCGATTGCATCATGCCGGTCTTCTCGGTGGTGCAGGAGTCGGCCGCACTCGGGTGTGGAATCGAGTGGGGCGAGAAGGACTACTTTCCCGCCGTCAAGATGCGGGAGCCGATCTGGCAGGAGCCGGAGGACATCCGCATTCCGCCAGACTTTCTGGGCCGCCCCGAGACCCGCTGTGTGCTGGAGGCCATCAGGATTCTCAAGAAACGCTTTGGCGACGAGGTGGCCGTCATCGGAAAAACGATAGGGCCCTGGACACTCGGATACCACTGCTTCGGCATCGAGCCGTTCCTGCTGATGTCGGCGGACGATCCCGGCAAGACCAGGCTGTGCCTCGACAAGCTGAAGGAGGCGACGGTGCGGTTCGGGCTGGCGCAGATCGAGGCGGGCGCCGACGCCCTGACGCTGCCGGACCACGCCACCGGCGACATGGTCAGCGCCGCCTACTACGCGCGATTCCTGCGCGACTTGCACGCCGAGTTCGCGGAGCGGCTTCCCGTGCCGCTGATTCTTCACATCTGCGGGCGCACGCTCGACCGGATGGAGTACATCGCCCGGACGGGGATGGCCGCGTTCCATTTCGATTCCAAGAACCCGCCCCGCGAGGCGGTGAGAATCGCCGGCAACCGGATCGCCTTGGTGGGCAGCATCAACAACCCGGTGACGCTGCTCCGCGGCACGCGCGAGGACGTCCGCCGCGAGGTTTACGAGAATCTGGAGGCCGGCGTGCCGCTGATCGGTCCGGAGTGCGCCGTGCCGCTGGCGACCCCGAACGAGAACCTGAGGGAGATCCGGCTGGCCGTTGAGGACTGGGGACGGCGGCCGGCTGAAGCCGGCCCTGGAGTTTGTACATTTTGAGAGAAGTTCCCGCGCAGCAGGTCACTATTTCGGTGGGCACGGGCAGACCACAAAAAACGATGGTCTGCCCCACTTTATGCTCTTCTACCGGAGACGGCTGCCTCACTGGATTCCGGACCAGGCCTTGGTCTTCGTGACCTGGCGCCTGGCTGGATCCATACCTGCACCCAGTCCGGACATTCGCACCGCGGAGAACGCAGACCACCTTCGGTTTCTTCAGCGAGACGAGCCACTCGACCGTTTTCGCTCCGGCCCCGCTCGCACTGCCCGACATCATGCGGTGGTTGAAGGGGCGAACCAGCCGCGTGGCAAACCGGATTCTCGGGCGTACTGGAAAGCCCTTCTGGCAAGACGAATCGTTCGATCACTGGGTTCGCTCGGAGGGAGAACTTCAGGAGCTGATCGGTTATGTGGAGCGCAACCCAGTCAAAGCGAAGCTCGTGGAAGCCGAGGAGCAGTGGCCGTGGTCGAGCGCCCGGCTGAGGGCAGACGACAAAAAACGATCGTCTGCCCCACCGTGACCTGCCGCATAATGTACAAACTCCAGGGCCGCGCTACCATAGTGGTTCGGTGAGCGCCGCGAAAAGAGCCGATGCCGTTGCCCGCCGCTACTTCATCGAGGGGCGGGTGCAGGGCGTCGGGTTCCGCTTCTTCGTCGAGCGGGCCGCCGATGAGCTGGGTGTGGCGGGCTATGCGCGCAACCTGGCCGATGGGCGCGTGGAGGTTTACGCGGCCGGCCCGCCCGAGAAGCTCGCCGAACTGGCCGGCCTGCTGTGGCGCGGGCCGCGCATGGCCACCGTTCGCCGGGTGGAAGAAGTCGAAGCCCCGGTACAAAACTACAGTGACTTCCGAATCGAGTTCTTTGAATGAGCCATCTCGTACCAGTTGACGACCTGAAGAAGATCATCCGCGAGGTGCCGGACTTTCCCAAGCCGGGCATCCTCTTTTACGACATCACCACGCTGCTTAAGCATCCGGCGGGCCTGCCCACAGTCATCGAGGCGCTGAGGGAGCGCTACCGGGATGCGGGCATCGATACCATTGTCGGCATCGAAGCGCGCGGATTCATCTTCGCGCCGGTGCTGGCCTACGCGCTGGGCACCGGCTTCGTCCCGGTGCGCAAGCCGAAGAAGCTGCCGGCGGCCACCGAGAGCGTCGAGTACCAGCTCGAGTACGGCACCGACCGCCTGGAGATTCACCGGGACGCGGTGACGCCGGGCCAGCGCGTGCTGATCCTCGACGATGTGCTGGCCACCGGCGGTACGGCCGCCGGAGTGGCCAAGCTGGTGGAGAAGCTGGGCGGGACGGTTGTCGGTCTTGGCTTCGTGGTCGAGCTGGATTTCCTCCACGGCCGTCAGAAGCTGGACGGTTACGACGTCTTCTCGCTGCTGCACTACGACAAATGAGCGGAAGCCCGCGCCGCGCCCATGTTCGTGCCCTGGCCAAGGTCAACCTGAGCCTGAAGGTGCTCGGGCGGCGGGCCGACGGGTTTCACGAGCTGCGCACGGTCTTCCAGACCATCTCGCTGGCCGATGCCCTTGAGTTCGAGTTCACGCCCGGCCGCCGGAGTAGCCTGACGGTTCGCAGCCGGCCCGAGATCCCGGACAACCTGGTCGAGCGCGCCGCCCGGCTCGTGCTGGAGGCGACGCGAACTACCGGGTGCGTGGAGATCCGGCTCGCCAAGCGCATCCCGATGGGCGCGGGCCTGGGTGGAGGCTCCAGCGATGCGGCCGCGGTGCTGCTGGCGCTGCCGGTGCTGGCCGGCAAGCGCCTCGGGCTCGAGCAACTGATTGAAACGGCCGCCGTGCTAGGCAGCGACGTCCCGTACTTTCTGCTGGGGGGCCGGGCGTTGGGTTTGGGCCGCGGCGCCGAGCTGTATCCGCTGCCCGATGAGAGCCCCGCCCAGGCTCTGGTGGTGGCTCCGGACGTGCATGTTTCAACTGCCGGCGCCTATGGCAGCCTGGGGGGCGAATTGACATCGGAGGCGCCGCAAAATATCATAAATAGTTTCCAGTCTTGGGTTTGGGGCCAGACGGGGCGCGCAGCGGAACGCCCGGCGCCAGCCGTTGGCCAGAACGATTTTGAAGCGGCGGTCTTCGCCAGTCACCCCCAACTGAAGTCGCTCAAACGGCAACTCGAAACGCAGGGGGCACGGAGCGTCTTACTGAGCGGCAGCGGCTCGGCGCTGTTCGGTATCTTCCCGCACCGGGCGGAGGCGGAACGCGCTGGCCGGAGCTTTCGGAACGAGAGAGTGTTTGCAGTTTCGTTTGTCAGCCGCGCCCGCTACCGCTCGCTGTGGCGGCGCTGGCTGGAACCGCACATCGCGGGGCGGCGCTGGCCGCCCCAGAGCCGGTACGCACAATGAACGACATCAAGATTTTCACGGGGACCGCCAACCCCGCGCTGGCTGAAGAAATCTGCGTTTTCCTCGGCCGCGAGCTGGGGGCGGCGTCGATCAAGGCCTTCGCCGACGGGGAACTCTACATCCAGATCCAGGAAAACGTGCGCGGGGCCGACGCCTTCGTGGTGCAGCCGACCTGCAAGCCGGTCGATCGCAACCTGATGGAACTGCTGCTGATGATCGACGCGCTGAAGCGGGCCTCGGCAGACCGCATCACCGCGGTGTTACCATATTATGGATACGCCCGCCAGGACCGAAAGGATAAGCCCCGGGTTCCCATTTCCGCCAGGCTGGTCGCCAGCGTGCTGGAACGGGCGGGCGCCGACCGGATCCTGGCGCTGGATTTGCACGCGGCGCAGATCCAGGGTTTCTTTGACGTTCCGGTGGACCACCTGTTCGCCACCCCGGTGATGATCGACTACCTGAAGGCGATCCAGACGCCGGTGACGACGGTGGTTTCGCCGGACGCCGGCGGAGTGGAGCGGGCGCGCGCCTTTGCCAAGCGCATCGGCGTCCCGCTGGCCATCATCGACAAGCGCCGCGAGGAAGCCAACGTAGCCGAGATCATGCACATCGTCGGCGACGTGGAAGGAAGAGATTGTTTGATGGTGGACGATCTGATCGATACCGGCGGCACGCTGGTGAAGGGGGCCGAAGCGCTGCTCAAGCAGGGCGCCAGCAGCGTCGCCGCCTGCGCCACGCACGCGGTGCTCTCCGGTTCGGCGGTCGAGCTCATCGAGCAGTCGAACATCCACGAGGTGGTGCTGACCAACTCGATCCCGCTGTCGGAGGCGGCCCGTCGCTGCGCCAAGATCCGGTCGCTGTCGGTGGGCCCGCTGCTGGCCCGGGCCATTCAGTCGATCCACGAGGAGACCAGCGTCAGCACGTTGTTTGTGTGATCGCGCCGCCGGGCAACGCAACCCACGATGAAAGCGGACTTGCGACCCACGGCCAGGAGTTGAGATGAGAAAGGACCTTACGGTGAGCGCCGAGCGGCGCGACAGCCGCGGCAAGAACGAGGCCCGCCGGCTGCGCCAGGCCGGCAAAATCCCCGCCGTCCTCTACGGCGCTCACAGGGACACGCTGCCGGTCGAGGTGGACCCCAAGGAGATGCTCCGGATCCTGCACAGCAGCACCGGGCATAATACGATCTTCAACTTCGCCGTGCGCGACCGGGAGAGCACGCCGGCCATGATCGTGGCCTGGCAATTCGATCCGGTGCAGGACACCCTGCTGCACGTAGACCTGAAGCGGATCGACCTGGTCAAGCGCCTGCGGGTCTCCATTCCGGTGGCTGCCCACGGCGAGCCCAAGGGCGTCAAGCAGCAGGGGGGCCTGCTGGAGCTGGTGGCGCGCGAGATCGAAGTCGAGTGCCTGCCGGACGAGATTCCGGAACACTTCACGGTGGACGTAACCCCGCTGATGATCGGGCAGAGCCTGCGGGCGAGCGAAGTGCCGCTGACGGGTTCGATGACGCTGCTGAGCCCGCCCGAGGCGGTGATCGCCCACGTGGTGGTGCTGCGCGCCGTGGTGGAGGAAGCACCGGCCGAAGCGGTCGAAGTGGCCGAAGCGCCGGCGGCCGCTACCGCCGCCGAGCCCGAAGTGATCAAGAAGGGCAAGAAGGAAGAGGAAGCCGAGGCGGCCGAGGCCAAGGCCAAGAAGAAGCAGGACCGGGCAGGTTGAGGAATGACGGCGGCAGGCTCGGAGGCTGGTTCGGCGCACCCGGCCGGGTGGCTGGTGGCTGGCCTGGGCAATCCGGGCGCGGGATACGCGCTGTCGCCTCACAACCTGGGCTTCATGGTGATCGATCGCCTGGCCGAGAAATACCGGATCCGCGTCCGCCAGAAGGACGGCCAGGCGCTGGTGGGCGCCGGCGAGATCGAAGGCGTGCCGGTGCTGCTGGCCAAGCCGCAGACGTACATGAACCTGAGCGGCGCGGCGGTGCGGGCGTTGCTGGCCCGGCGCGGGCTTGGGCCGGCGGATCTGGTGGTCGTATATGACGACCACGACCTGCGGTGGCAGGCGCTGCGGATCCGGGAGCGGGGATCGGCCGGCGGCCATCACGGCATGGAGTCGGTCATCCGGGAGATTGGAACCAATGAGTTTGTGCGGGTGCGGCTGGGCATCGACCCCGGCGGGGGACGTCCGGCCGACCCCGAGTTTCTGCTGGCGCCGCTGGAGCGCGAGCAGTTTTACGAGCTGGCGGACTTCCTGGACTACGCCGTCCAGGCCATCGCGGCCATCATTTCCGAGGGCGTCGCCAAGTCCATGACGAGATTCAATCGTCGCGCCCCCGGTGAACAACCCGAGGAAGAATGAGAATCTACGAAGAACTCTTTATTGTTCGGCCCGACGCCTCCCCAGAGGAGATCGATGCGCTGGTCGAGCAGACCGTCAACGTAATAACCGGCGCCGGCGGCACGGTGGACAAGATCGACAAGTGGGGCCTGCGCAAGCTGGCCTACCCGATCCAGAAGCGGCGCGAGGGCCACTACGTGCTGTTGCAGTTCAGCTCCGGGCCCGAGGTGGTCAAGGAGATCGAGCGCCGCCTCCGTGTTTCCGATCTGGTGCTGAAGTTCCTCACCGTGCGGATTGACGAGAAACTGAAGCGGCTGGAGAAGCGCAAGAAGCAGCGGGAGAAGCGGGCCCGCCGACGCCCGGTGGCTGCGCCCAGTCGCCCCGCGCCCGAGGCGGCCGCCGCCGTGCCCGGCGAGCCCATTGGGAAGGAGTCATAAGCCATGGCCGAACAGAGAGGTGGGAGACCCCTAGCCGCGTCGCAGCAGCCGACGGGGACCGACAAGGCGATCGTCACCCGCAAGCAGTATTTCCGGCGCAAGAAGATCTGCCGGTTCTGCGTGGACAAGGTGGACGACATCAACTACAAGGACACCAGGCTGCTCAACGCCTTCATCACCGAGCGCGGCAAGATCGTGCCGCGGCGGCTGTCAGGCGTCTGCGCCCCGCATCAGCGGCGGCTGAGCACC
>ERZ1292640.1115-Hain-H43-02um-R1-1115-length-22165-cov-8_pt2 | contig 19973 bp, 17 predicted proteins | sample MGYA00564404_ERZ1292640 | MGnify/ENA primary metagenome ERZ1292640 (study PRJEB36523, sample SAMEA6512636) | groundwater metagenome | collected 2019-01-08 | study: AquaDiva: Metagenomics assemblies of 32 groundwater samples
CTGCTCGATGCCTCGTGCCGCATGGCCGTGCGCCGGCAGATCGACTACGGCGCCGCCCGCGGGACGCCCTGGGGCGTCTCCGAGTCGGCGTATACGGCGGTCGATCGCCACGGCAACTACCAGTACAAGGCCTTCGGCGTGCCGGGGCTGGGACTGAAGCGCGGCCTCGGCGACGAGCTGGTCATCGCGCCCTACGCCACGGCGCTGGCGGTACTGGTCGATCCCGCGCGCAGCGCGCGCAACCTGCGGCGGCTCGCCGACGCCGGCTTCTTCGGCGACTACGGCTTCTACGAGGCCATCGACTACACCGACCGCGGCGGCAGCGTCGCGCACAGGGTCGGCCACGGCGTGGTCGTACCGGCGTTCTTCGCGCACCACGCCGGCATGTCGATGGTGGCGATTGCCAACGCCATCACCCACGATCGGATGATCGAGCGCTTCCACACCGACCCGCGGGTGCGGGCGACCGAACTGCTGCTGCAGGAACGCATTCCCCGGCAGCAGCCGGTGACCGAACCGCGCCCGCTCGACGAGATGCAGGTGACGCCGCCGGCGCTCGGCGTACCGTTGCGGCGCTACAAGACGCCGCACACCGTGTTCCCGCATTCGCAGTTCCTGTCGAACGGCAAGTACGTGACGGTGGTCACCAATGCCGGCGGCGGCGCCAGCCTGTCCGAGCGCATGGCCGTGACGCGCTGGCGCCAGGATGCGACCACCGATCCCGGCAGCAGCTACATCTACCTGCGCGACATCCGCAGCGAAGAGGTCTGGTCGCCGACCTTCCACCCGACGCGGCGCGAAGCCGAGAACTACCTCGCGACCTTCACGCCCGACAAGGCGGTGTTCGACTCCAAGAGCCAGGACATCGCCGCCCGCCTGGAAGTGGCGGTGGCGCCGGAACACGACGTCGAGGTGCACTACCTGCAGCTCGTCAACCACAGCGATCGCATCCGCGAGATCGATGTCACCAGCTACGTCGAGGTCGCCCTGGCCTCGATGCGCGACGATTTTGCGCACCCGGCATTCGGCAAGCTGTTCGTCGAAACCGAGTACATGCCGGAACGCTCGGCGCTGCTCTGCCATCGCCGCCCCCGTGACGCGCGCGATCCCGGCACCTGGGCCATGCATGTGCTCAGTCTCGAAGGCCGGCCGCAAGGGCCGCTCGAATGGGAAACCGATCGCGCCCGCTTCATCGGCCGCGGCCACACCGTCGAAAACCCGATCGCCCTCGATGGCCGCCCGTTGTCGGGCACCACCGGCTACGTGCTGGATCCGATCCTGAGCCTGCGGCAGCGCGTGCGCATTCCGCCGGGTGAGTCGGCGCGCCTGTGCTTTGCCACCGGCATTGCCCCGGACCGCGAGACCGCGCGCGCGCTGGCGCAGACCTATCGCGATGCCACGACCGCGGCGCGGACCCTGGCGCTGGCGCTCGCGCATTCGCAGAGCACCCGGCGCCACATGGACGTGTCGAGCGACGAAGCCGTGCTGTTCGAACGGCTGGCGTCGCGGGTGGTCGGCGCCGACGGCTCGCTGCGCCCGCACGCCGACGTGCTGGCGGCCAACGAGATGGGCCAGAACAGCCTGTGGGTCCACGGCATCTCCGGCGACCTGCCGATCGTGCTGGTGCGCGTGCTCGAGAACGACCTCGGGCTGGTGCGCGAGGCGCTGGAAGCCCAGGAGTACTGGCGGCTCAAGGGCCTGAAGGTCGACCTGGTCGTGCTGAACGAACATCCGGTCAGCTACATGGACGAGGTGCAGTCGAACCTCACCTCGCTGCTGGACGATGGGCCGTGGCGGATGTGGAAGCACCAGCCGGGCGGCGTCTTCCTGCTGCGCACGGATGTCATGGGGCAGGCCGAGCGCATGCTGTTCCACTCGGTGGCGCGGGCGGTGATGGACACCAGCCGCGGCGACCTGCGCGCGCACCTGGCCCGCCCGCCGCAGGCGCCGCTGGCGTCGCTGCCGCTGGCGGTGCTCGCCGACAGGGCGCACGACCAGGAGTCGCTCGAACTGGCCGCGCCGTCATGGCCGAGCATGAGTGTCAGCACGCCGCCGCTCACGCTCGGCAACGGGCTCGGCGGGTTTGCCGACGGCGGCAAGACCTACGCCATCGTGCTCGAAGGCGACCAGGACACGCCGGCGCCGTGGTGCAACGTCATCAGCAACCCGGCCTTCGGCACGGTGGTCAGTTCCAGCGGCTCCGCGACCACGTGGTCCGAGAACAGCCGCGAGAACCGGCTGACGCCGTTCGCCAACGACCCGGTCACCGACCCGAGCGGCGAGGCGTTGTACATCCGCGACGATGACACCGGCGCGGCGTGGTCGCCGACGCCGGGCCCGATGTCCCGGCATCGGGCGAGCGGCCGCTTCCTGATCCGCCACGGCGCCGGCGTCACGCGTTTCTCGCGCTCGTTCCAGGGCGTGCACCAGTCGCTGGAAGTGTTCGTCGACGCCACCGAGCCGGTGAAGTACTCGCAGTTGACGCTGGTGAACACGACCCAGTCGCTGCGCCACCTGAGCGTGTTCGCCTACAACGACTGGGTGATCGGGCCGCCGCGCGAGACCGAACAGCGTCACGTCATCACCGACTACGACGCCCTCACCGGCGCGGTGCTGGCCACCAACGCCTACAACACCGAGTTCGCCGGGCGCGTCTGCTTTGCCGCCGCCAGCGAGCGCCCGATCTCGGCCACCGGCAACCGCCGATCGTTCATCGGCCGCAACGGCTCGGCCACCCATCCCGCCGCGCTGAAGGACGACCGCCTGACCGGGGAGTTCGGCGCCGGGCTGGACCCCTGCGCCGCGCTGCAGATTCGCGTGACGCTCAGTCCGGGTGAGACCCGCAAGGTGGTGTTCCTGCTCGGCGAAGGCAAGAGCCGAAGCCACGCGCTGAAGCTGATCGACGCGCATGCGACGCCGGCCCAGGCCGCGGCCGCGCTCGATCAGATACAGGCCTTCTGGGATCGCACCCTCGACGTCATCAAGGTGCGCACGCCGGACGATTCGTTCGACATGATGATGAACCGCTGGCTGCTCTACCAGAACCTGTCGTGCCGGATCTGGACGCGCGCCGGCTACTACCAGCCGGGCGGCGCCTATGGCTTCCGCGACCAGTTGCAGGACGTGATGGCGCTGCTGCTGGCGGCGCCTCACCTGGCGCGCGAACACCTCCTGCGCGCCGCCGGACGGCAGTTCGTGGAGGGCGACGTCCAGCACTGGTGGCACGAACCGGCCGGCCGCGGCCTGCGCAGCCGCTGCTCGGACGACCTGCTGTGGCTGCCGTTCGTGGTGGCCGAATACGTGCGCACCACCGGCGATGCCGGCGTGCTCGACGAACAGGTGCCCTTCCTGTCGGCGCCGCCGTTGCCGGAGGGCGAGCCCGAAGCCTATGAACAGCCCACGCTGTCGGGCGAGATGGGAACGCTATTCGAGCACTGCCGCCGCGCCATCGACCACGGCCTGACCAGCGGCCCGCACGGCCTGCCGCTGATCGGCGCCGGCGACTGGAACGACGGCATGAACCGCGTCGGCGCGGCCGGGCGCGGCGAAAGCGTGTGGCTCGGATTCTTCCTCCATGCCGTGCTCCACGATTTCATGCCGATCTGCGAGAACCGCGGCGAGCGGGCGCTGGCCGCGCGCTACCGCCAGCAGGCGCGCCACCTGTCGTCCCGGCTCGAAGAAGCGTGGGACGGCGAGTGGTACCGCCGCGGCTACTACGACGATGGCCGGCCGCTCGGGTCGGCGCAGAACGACGAGTGCGTGATCGACTCGATCTCGCAGTCGTGGTCGGTGCTGTCGGAGGCGGTGCCCAAGCGGTTTGCCGAGCGCGCCATGGACGCCGTGCGCGCGTCGCTGATCGCGCGGCAGTCGAAGGTCATCCTGCTGCTGACGCCGCCGTTCGACAAGTCGAACCAGGATCCCGGTTACATCAAGGGCTATCCACCCAGCGTTCGCGAGAACGGCGGCCAGTACACCCACGCCGCGGTCTGGGTGGTGATGGCCATCGCCAAGCTGGGCAGCGGCGACGAGGCCAGCGAGTTGTTCCACATGATCAACCCGATCAACCACTCGCGCACCGCGGCCGAAGTGGCGCGCTACCGGCTCGAACCGTACGTGCTGGCCGGCGACGTCTACGCCCGGCCGCCCCATGCGGGGCGCGGCGGCTGGAGTTGGTACACGGGATCGGCCGGCTGGCTGTATCGCGCCGGGCTCGAGAACATCCTCGGCCTGCGCCGGCGGGGCGACACGTTCATGATCGACCCGTGCGTGCCTTCGTCATGGTCGGAATACACGATCGAGTGGCGCCACGGCAGGGCCCGCTACGAGATCCGCGTCACCAACCCGCAACGGGTCTGGAACGGCGTGGTCCGTGCCGAACTCGATGGCGCGGCCGTCAATCACCTGGCAGTCCCGCTGGTCGACGACGGCGCCACCCACGTCGTGCGCATCACGCTGGGCCGCCGGGACTGAGGGGCTCGGCGAGCCCCACGAGTTGCGAAGCAACGAGCCGCACGACTCCGCGAGCCCCACCCGCCCTACTAGCGGTAATCGTCCCGCGCCGGCGAGAACACGTCGAGCACCCGACAGGCGGTGACGCCGCGGCCCGAGTGGCGCACCTCGGGCGGAATCACGAACACCGAACCGGGTGTGAGCCGGTGCGCGGTCCCTTCGACCACCAGCTCCAACTCCCCCTCAATGACGCTGACAATCTGTTCATGCGGATGCTGGTGTTCGGGAAACGCCGCGCCGGCGTCGACCTCGACCCACGAGTGCGTCTGACGATCGGTGTGAATGAGCCGCGCGCGCAGGCCGGGAAAGATCTCACGAACGGGCAAAGCGTTGACGGTGATGAACGGCATCCCCATACGCTACACCGGTCCGCCGCAGCGCGTACCCGCGGCGGTGACACCAGCGCAAGAAACGGAGTGCGGCAGCCGGGCTCGATTCGTAACCTCGAGTCATGAACGATCGAATCGCCGCGCTCGACTGGCCGGGACTCACCGCCTCGTTGTGGGCCCGCGGCTGGGCGGCCACCGGGCCGCTGCTCTCCCCCGCTGAATGTGCGGCGCTGCGCGAGTCGTACGAGGACGATCAGCTGTTTCGGACCCGGGTCGTGATGGCCCGCCATCGCTTCGGCGAGGGCGAATACAAGTATTTCGCCCGGCCGGTGCCGCCACTCGTCACCGCGCTGCGCGAAGCCAGCTACGAGCGGCTTGCGCCAATCGCCCGCGAATGGAACCATGCGCTGGGCATCGACGGCGGCTTCCCTGACACGCACGCCGATTTCATCGCCCGCTGCCACCAACACGGGCAGGCGCGTCCCACGCCGCTGCTGCTGCGCTACACCGAGGGTGGCTACAACTGCCTGCACCAGGACCTTTACGGCAAGGTCCACTTCCCGTTGCAGATGGTCGTGATGCTGAACCGCCCGGCGGAAGACTACACCGGCGGCCATTTCCTGCTGGTCGAGAACCGGCCGCGGGCCCAGTCGGCGGGTGAAGCCATTCTGCCCGGCCTCGGCGAAGCCGTGATCTTCACGACGCGCACGCGCCCGGTCCGGGGCGCCCGCGGCTTCTACCGCGTGACCGTGCGGCACGGCGTATCGACGGTGACGTCCGGCGAGCGCTTCACGCTCGGGATCGTGTATCACGACGCTCAGTAAGTCGCCTGCCGCGCCTGATCAGGACGAGCCGCAGATTACGCAGATTGCACAGATTGGGTGAGGCCCGCGGACGCCGGCGAAGCCGGCGCGGGGCCACGGCTCAGGCGCGGAATCTCAAGAGAGCGCAACACTCTCCGCATGCTCTCTTGAAATTCCGCGCCTGAGTCGTGGCAGCGGCCTGCGGCCGCTTCCGCGGGCCGTGTCCCCATACCAGCGCGCGCCAGCAATCGGCGTCATCGGCGGACAAGAGATGGCCGGCTCGGTGTCCTCTGTGTGCTCTGTGGCCGGCGTGACTAGCGCAGCAGCTTGCTCATCACCGGGTCGCGCGTGATGACCGCGCGCGCGTAGCCGCAGATGGGGACGACTTTCATGTTCTCGTTCCGCGCCCAATCGACAGCGGCGGCGACCAGTTGCCGTCCCAATCCCGACCCGCGCAGCTCGGGAGCAACCTCGACATAGTCAATTCGCAGCACCCCGGCTTCGGGACGGGCAAAGTCGAGGGACCCGAGTCGTTCGCCATCGACGCGCAGGACGAACTCGCTGGCGTCACTGCCCGGTTCGCGCGTGACCGTAACCGTTGCCTTCGGCTTCATGTCCTGATTGTCGCGCAAGAACCACACCCGCTGAAACCGGCCGTTCCTCCAACCCGGCCGTCTAACCCTTCGCCAGTGACAAAAATTCTGCGAAACGTACGCGTCCTGCCAGGCAATCACTCCCCGAATGTCCGATTCTTCACGCCCGGACTCGCCGGATCCCGCGCTACTCGGCCGCGCGGTGGCCGGCGACCAAGACGCTTTCGCCGAGATCTATCAGCGCTATCACCAGGTGGTCTATCGTTTCGGCTGCGCAATGACCGGCTCCGAGCCGGCAGCTGAGGACATCACCCAGGAAGCGTTCGTCGCGCTGTTCCGGGAACTGTCGCGGTACGACCCGAATCGCGCGGCTTTCACGACATACCTGTACGGCATCGTCCGCAACTTGAGCCGCGAGCGGCTCCGGCGCGAGCGCCGGTTCCTGTCGCTCGACGTCCTGGGTTCGCGCATCGAGGCCGCCAGTTACACGCCCGATCCGTCGGGCGCCATGGCCGACGCCGAACTCGCGTCGCAGGTCCGCCGCACGCTCGGCCAGCTGCCCGCCCGTTATCGCGAGCTGATCGTGCTGTGCGATCTGCACGGGTTGAGCTACGCCGACACCGCGGTGGTCGTGAACATCTCGATCGCCGCGGTCCGGTCGCGGCTGCACCGCGGACGGCAGATCCTCCGCCGCCAACTCACCCGCATCGCCAGTCCCGCAGTCCGCCGGGCCGGCCATCCCGAAAGGTGTGCGATATGACATCCGCTCCGTTCGACGACCCGCACCTGGACGCGGCGTGGCGCGCATATGCCGGCCTGGATCGGCAACTGGCGCCCGGGCCTGAACTTGAACACCTGGTGCTCGCGAGGTGCCGGGCCATCCCCGCTCCGGCGCCGCGTCGACAGCGGCGGGTCGTCTTCGCGCTGGCCGCCGCCGCGGCCGGCGCGGCCCTCGCGCTCACCGCCCGCGCCTGGCCGCCGCTCGCGCCCGTGCCGGCGCCCATCGCAGCACGCGCGATGGCGGTCGTCGGGTATCCGCCGCCGGTCGCATCACGGCCGCTGCGCCGGAAGGCGATGCCGCCGCCGGCGGCCCGCGCCGCCGGTTTGATGAACGCCGGCGTTCCACGCGTGGAGCTGCCCGCGGCCTTGATGTTGTTCGACGCGGCCCCGGTTCAGTTGAGCGAGCCGCTGCAGATGGTGCGGCTGCGGCTGCCCCGCGAGGCCCTGCAGGCCCTCGGGCTGGCCTTGCTGGAACCCGACGCCGGTGGCGTCGTCGACGTGGATGTATTGGTTGGTGAAGACGGGCTGCCGCGAGACATTCGCCAGGTCCGTATGGGACGGGAGCAAAGGCAATGATCATCACATACAGGACACTCTTGGCGGCCGGCATGCTGGCCGCCGCCGGGCTGACAGTGGGCGCGCAGGATCAGGGGCGATCGCAGTTCCACGTCGACGACGTGATCGTCGAGGCGCCGGGGCAGGGCGGCTACGGCGTGATTGCCGTCGATCCGGTCGACATGGGTGCGGCGGTCTACGACGCGCCATACTCCGCCGAGGCCATCACCGAGGTCACGCAGGTGCTGGCCGACGGCAATCGCATCGAGCTGCGCACCTCGGCCGCGATCGCGCGCAATGGCCAGGGCCGCACCAGGCGCGAACAAAGCGGCATCCCGCTCGGCACCTTCATGGCACCCAGCATGCAGCCGATCGTGACCATCACCGATCCGAAAAGCGGCGTTCACCTGACGCTGAATTACGAGCAGAAAGTCGCCTACCGGATGAAGCCGTTACGCGGCCGGCCGGCCACACCAGCAGGTGGGAGCGCGGGAATCATGTATGGGTCGGCCGGCATGATGGGGCGTCCCGACCAGGACGGGTTGCTGCGCGACCCCGCCTTTCAGGCCGGCCGCCGGGTGCCGCCACCACCGCCACCAGGATCGTTGGCAATTGGCGTGGACGCCGAGGCCATGCCGCCCATGATGGCGACAGCCGCAGTCGCTGGCACGCCGCTCCCCTGGGATGGCACCGTCCGGCGCGAGGTTCTGGCGGCGAAAGAGATGGAGGGAGTGCGCGTGGAAGGCGTGCGGACGGTCATGACGATTCCGGCCGGGTCGATCGGCAACGCGCTGCCGATCGAGGTGGTGAACGAGCGTTGGCTGTCACCCGAACTGCGGGTTGTCGTCATGACGCGGCGGTTCGATCCACGGTTTGGCGAGACGGTTTACCGCCTCACCAACATCGTCCGCAGTGAGCCGCCGCCTGAACTGTTCAGGGTGCCGGCCGATTTCCGAACCGAAGACGCGCGACCTTAACAAACAGTTAACAAACGCCGGCGCCGCTCCCGCCAATCACGCGTTACCTGCCGCCGCCATACCTGACGCCCGCCGCCAGCCGGGCGTCAGGTAGACACAGGAGCGATCCGCCGTGGATCACCTCGCCAGCCTCACGCTTGAACCCGGCGCCCGCCGTCTCTCGGTCGAAGGGCAGCCGCTGGACCTCACTTCCCTCGAGTTCGACATCCTCGCCTGCCTGGTGCGCGCGGCCGGTACCGTCGTCGATCGCGATCGATTGATGACCGAGGTGTTCGCGCGGCAGTTGAACCCTGAAGACCGCGCGCTCGACGTGCACATCAGCCGGCTGCGGCGAAAACTCGGCCAGCACTCGTCGCTGATTGTCACGGTGCGCGGCGTCGGCCACATGGTGCGGTCGCGCGCTTAACAAATCTTCACGAACAAAGCCGGCGCGCGCTCCAACCAGAAGCATGTCGCGACGTCTTAGTCATCAGCCCATGCGCACATCATTGCTCGTCATCCTGTTCTCGGTCGCGCTCGCGCCGGCCGCCACGGCGCAGGAGGACGTCGAACCCCGCACCGTTGGCGGCCGCGGCGTCACCACGATCGGGTTGGCCGGATTCGTCGACAAGTTTTCGTCGACGGAGGCCACGTTTCCCACGCATGCCACGCTGCACCTCGACGTCAGCCGGTTCGTGACCGGCCGCTTCGCGGTCCGAGCAGGCCTGCTCGGCTCGACGACCTTTGGCGAGAGCGATGACGAGGCGCCGGTCGGACCCGGCGCCGCGGCGCTGCACGCGCTCGGCGGGGTGAATTTCTACTTCACGCCGCAGTCGCTGCTCAGTTTCTACACGGGTGCCGAGTACCGGGCGCAGCTCACCCGCCGGGCGGACCAGGACGCCGGCACCATCCTCGGCCTGGGCGGGCTGCAGGCCACCGTGTCGTCTCGCGCCAGTGTCTTCGTGCAGGCGGGCTACGGTGCCCGCCTGTCGCGCGGTGACGACGGCGAACTGCAGACGCGCGTCACGGGCGAAGTCGGCTTTCGCTTGAGGTTCTAGATGCCCGCGCTGGTTTCGCTGGCCCTGCTCGCCCTGCTGGCTGCGCCGGCGCCGGCTTCGGCACAAGCCAACCCGGAGACAGTGTGCGGCCTGCCGGTGCCCAAGCCGGCGCGCGCGCCCGAGCCGGGGGCCCAGAAGGTGATCGTCGCGATGATGCTCTGCTTCGGCGACCAGGGCGGCGCCTCGTTGATCGAACCCGAGACCTATCTCTATTACATCCAGTTCAAGCCCAGCGAACCGTCGCGCAACGTGTGGGTTCCGTACGACGCCGCCGCGGAACAGGTGCTGCTCGCCGACTTCCGCCGCCTGTGGGCGACCAACTTTCTCGACGATCTGGCAATCGAGACACTCGACTACCGGTTCGACAACGGCGCCGCCGGCACCATCGTGGTGTTCCACCTGGAGGAACGCCAGCGCATCAAGATCGTCGATTACGACGGCGTCACGCGCGTCACCCGCAGCGACATCAACGACCGCCTGAAAGAGAAGGGCATCGACCTGCGCCTCGATGCGTTCGTCGATGCCAGCCTCCTGAAGCGGGTGTCGGCTGCCATCCGCGAGCTCTATGCGGAGAAGGGCTACCAGTACGCGCAAGTGACGCAGGCGATCAAGGAACTGCCCGGCGGTCCCAAGCGGGCGCGCGTGGTCTTCACCGTGTCGGAAGGGCCCAAGGTCGCGATTCGCGACGTCGAGTTCATCGGCAACTCGGTGTTCACCGATGCCGCACTCGCGCGGGTGCTGAAGACCAACAAGGCGCGCGGGCTGCTGTCACTGGTCAGCGGCGCCGGCACCTACAACGAAGACAAGTTCGCGGACGACGCGCAGAGCGTGGTCGACCATTACCGGGACCACGGCTACATTACCGCGCAGGTCGGGCCGCCGATGCTGCGCGTACTGGACGACTCGGCCGACGGCCGCACCCGCTGGGTGCAACTGCGCGTCGAGATCAACGAAGGCGAGCGTTACCGGGTCGGGGCCTTCACGGTCGACGGCAACGCCATCGTCACGAGCGACGCGCTGACGCCGCTGTTCGACCTGAGGCCCGGTGAGCCGTACCGCCAGGACCGCATTACCAAGGGACTGGAGAAGGCACGCGAGCTCTACGGCGCCGGCGGTTACTTCGAGTTCACCGCCTACCCCGAGCTGAAGCCGCGCGACCCAAGCGACACGCCGGTCGTGGACGTCACGCTGCGGGTGTCGGAAGGCAAGCAGTACTTCGTCAACCGCATCGAGTTCACCGGCAACAGCCAGACCCGCGACGAGGTGATCCGCCGCGAGATGGGCCTCGCCGAAGGCGGTGTGTTCAACACCGAGGCGCTCAAGCACAGCGTGCGCCGCCTCAACCAGCTCGGCTACTTCAAGCCGCTCGACGAGAAGGCGCTCGCGGTCGAGCGCGCGCCCGGCGCCGACAACAAGGTGAACGTGACGGTCGCGGTCGAGGAGCAGAACCGCAACCAGTTGAACTTCGGAGCCGGCGCCTCGCAATACGAAGGGCTGTTCGCGAGCTTCTCGTACACGACCTCCAACTTCCTGGGTCGCGGTGAAAGCCTCACCGCCTCGCTGCAAGCCGGCCAGCGCAGCCGCAACTACCAGCTCTCGTTCAGCGAGCCGTTCATGTTCGGACGGTCCATGACCGCCGGTGCCAGCATCTTCTCGCGCAAGATCGACTACGCGCTGTCCTCGACCACGATTGACTACAGCGAGGTCCGGAGCGGCTTCAACCTGACGTCGGGCGTGCCACTGCGCCGGTTCACCCGCCTGTTCGCCACCTACGGCTACGAGATCGTCGACACGGCCATGACCGAGGCCCTGCGCAAGTCGTTGCAGGCCGGGGGCACGACCGCCAGTTACTTCGTGCAGGATGGCCGCTTCATCGAGAGCAGCGTGACGCCCACTCTGGTGCATGACACCGTCGACAACCCGTTCACGCCGCGCAGCGGCCGCCGGTTGACCGCCAGTTACCAGTACGCCGGCGGCGTGCTGGGCGGCACCAGCCGCTTCGTCAAGCCGGAAGTCTCCGTCATCCAGTACGTGCCGCTGACCCGGCGGACGGCGGTGGGTGTGCGCGTCAACGGCGGACGAATCTGGAATTACGGCCGCACCGAGCTGCCCTACTACCAGCGCTATTTTCTCGGCGGCGAGACGCAGATTCGCGGTTTTGACGTGCGCACCGTCGGCCCGTTGAACGGCAACGGCGCCGCCACCGGCGGCACGGCGTTCGCCCTGTTCAACGCCGAGTACTACTTCGACATCCTGCCGCAGGTGCGCGCGTTGGTCTTTCACGATGCCGGCCAGGCGTGGGACGACACGCAGACGATCAACCTGCGGCAACTGCGGACGTCGACCGGCGTCGAGCTGCGGATGACGCTGCCGGTCATCAACGTCCCCTTCCGCCTGATTTACGCCTGGAACTTCTACCGCGACAGTTTTCAGCCAGCCCGCGGCTTCCGCTTCGCCGTCGGCACCACGTTCTAACCGCATGGAGAGATTAGCTTGATGACTCGATTCGTGAACGCCGTTCTGGTCTGCGTCGGCATCGTCGCAGCGGCAGGCTGCCAGTCCCCCACCGATCCCGATGACGCGCTGGAAGTGGACGACTTCCTGGAGATGTCGGTGACGCCCAATCCGGCCACCGCGGACGCCTCGACCGACGGTCGCACCTATCGGGTCGTCCGCGGCAACAACCAACCCGACGACATCCTGCCCTATGACTGGCACTCGGCGTTCACCGTCACCGCGACCCTGAACGGCAAGGCCGACGACGAGGACGGTCTCGAGTTCCCCGTCGACATCACCAGCGTGACGGTGCAGGTCAAGCAGGCGTCCGGGGGCATCATCACGCCGCCACCGACCGGCGAGACCGAGTATTCGTTTCCCCTGATCACCCAGGTGAGCGGCAATCGCTTCACGACGGCGAACTCCAGCGTGCAGATTGGCGTGGAAGTCTGGTACGACCTGCCCAGCCTGCGCAAGGAAGCCATCGCCACCGTCAACCTGGCCTTCAAGGATGACGATGGCCAGGCGTTCACCAAGTCGTACGACGTCAGGATTGCGCCCTGACGGGCGGGCGTCGGCGCGTGACGGTGGTTCTGCTTCGACCGTGAGGGCCTAGGGCGCCAGGTGGGCTCGCAGGAACGTCAGGGCCTGCCGCAGGATCTGCCGGGTGAGCTCGCTGTCGTGAAACAGGTCGAAGGAATGCGGCCCGTCGGGATGGTTGACGACCGCCAGCGGTGCGCCGGTGGCCAGGGCCTGGCCGACAAACCGGTCGAGCGATTCGTTCAAGCCGGGCATTTCGTCGTTGCCCGAGCGAATGACGAACGTCGGCACACGCGGCAACACGCAGTCAGGCGGGACGGCGAATCCGAAGGTGCGCGCGGCATCGGCGACGTGCGTCGCGCCATCGAGATCGCAGGTGTAGGTGTTCGACAGCACGATGCAAGCCACCGACGGCGACGCCGAGACGGCCACCGGTCCATTTCCCGACGTCGCCCACAGGCCGACGCGACTGCTGTCGATCCCAAGGGCTCGGCCATTCGATCGCAGATGTGACAGCAACGCACCAAGATCGTCGGCCGGCGCGCGATTCGCGTAGGTGACCGCCACCATGCCGGAGGCAGCGATCAGCTGCGCCACGCTGATGGTCCACTCCATGTCGATGAACGAGCAACCGAGGAACGGAGCGAAACGAGGATCGGCGTACCCCTCGACGAGCACCACCGCCGGCAAAGGTCCATCGGCGACAGCCGGGTGATAGGTGCGAAGCGGGAGCGGGTTCCCGTCAGCGGCGGCAAACTCGGACGTGTGCGGCTCGAGCGCTTCCATGCCGGGGATATGGAGGACGACTTTCTTGAGTGTGACTTCGTGGCGGATTGGTTGGGTCATGAAAAAAAGAGAGGCCCTCCCCGCAGGAAGAGCCTCTCTTTGACCACCACTCTATCGAAACGGACCAGGCTGACGCAAGCGGCTACCGATCGCTCTTTTTCTTGTTGTCGTCGTCGCCGCCACCGCCAAAGATCCGCGACCAGAAGCCGCGTTTCTTCTTGGCGGGCCCTGCCGTGTCCTCGTCAGGGTCCTCGTCGACTTCCGCCTGGGCGACCTGGTCCATGCGCTCGACGCGCGCGTCGCCGGCGCCGGCCGGGCGCCGCACCCAGGCCGCGCTGTCGCCGCGCGTGGCCTCCTTCATGAAGCGTCCCCATATGGGCACCGCCAGCTCCGAGGCGTAGCCGCCGCGGCGGATCGTGTGCGGCTGGTCGAAGCCAATCCACACCCCGGCGACCACCGACGGTGTGAAGCCGACGAACCACGCGTCCTTGTAGTCATTCGTGGTGCCGGTCTTGCCGCCGGCCGGCAGCGCGAACCCATACCGCCGTGCGGCGGAACCGGTGCCGGCGTCGATCACCCCGCGCAGCATGTCGGCCATCAGGTAGGCCGTCACGGGACGAATCACCTGCCGGGCGGCGGGCGACTGTTCGAACAACACGGCGCCGTCGGCATCGACCACTTTCCGAATCATTGACGGCGGCGTGAGCAGGCCGCCATTGGCAAACGCGCCGTAGGCCGACGTGATGGCCGCCAGGGTCACTTCGCCGGCGCCAAGCGCCACGGCCGGGACATTCGGCAGGTCGTCGAACCCGAACGCGCGCGCGGCCTTCAGCGTCCGCGACAGTCCGACCTCCCCCAGCAGGTGCACCGCGGCGCGATTGCTCGACAGGCGCAGGCCGTCGCGCAACGTCACCGAGTCGTCCGTCAAGTGCTCGTCATCTGGATCCCAGGCGGTGTTGGCAATGCGCGCCGGTTCGTCGAGATCGTCAATCGTGTCGTCGGGCCCGTAGCCGGCCTCGACCGCCGCGGCGTAGATGAACGGCTTGAAGGCCGACCCCGGCTGTCGCCGCGCCAGCATGGCGCGATTGTAGGAGCTGGCCGCGAAGTCGCGGCCGCCGACCAGCGCGCGCACGGCGCCCGAGCGGGTTTCGATGGCAATCAGCCCCGCCTGCAGGGGCGCGCCAGCCGCGCCCGCCGGGCCGTCGATTTCGGCCAGGCTGCGCTCGACCACGTCATCGGCGGCGCGCTGCATGGCCGGATCGATCGTGGTGTAGACGTGCAGGCCGCCTTCCGACACGCGCGGCCAGCCAAAGCGCGCCACCAGTTGCCGGCGCACTTCCTCCTTGAAGAAGTGGCCGAATGGTTCGCGGCCGCGCAAGCCGTCCTGGATCTTCACCTCGGCGCGAATGGCCTGCTCGTACTCCTGCGTGGTGATGGCCCTGGACTCGAGCATGGCCTTGAGCACGACACCTTGCCGCGACTCGGCCTTGCCGGCATCCACCGTCGGCGCGTAATTCGATGGCGCCTTCAGCAGGCCCGCGAGCAACGCGGCCTCGGGCAAGGTCAGTTCCGCGGCGGTCGTGGCAAAGAAGCCGCGCGATGCGGCTTCGGCGCCGTACAGCCCATCCCCGAAGTAGACCTTGTTGAGATAAAGCTCGAGGATCTCCTGCTTGGTGAAATAGCGCTCGAGCTGCGCGGCGAAGACCACTTCCCTCAGCTTGCGGCGCAGCGTCTTCTGGCGGCCCACCGACTGGCGGGCCAGTTGCTGCGTGATGGTGCTGCCGCCCTGCACGGCCTCGCCGGCGCGGAGCACGGCCAGCGCGGCGCCGGCGATGCGGATGGGGTCCAGGCCATCGTGATCGAAGAAGCGGCGGTCTTCGACGGCGATGACGGCCTTGATCAGGTTCGGCGACACCTGCGAGAGAGGCACCTCGATGCGGTGTTCCTTCGCGATGGTAAAAACTGCATGGTCGGCCGCGTCATAAAGGACGGTGGCGCTCGGCATGACGCGAAAGGCGCGCAGTTCGTCGCGCCCCGGCATGTGGGCGACCGGATCGACGAAAACCCACGCGAACAGCGCACCGGCCACCGTGAACAGCACCGCCAGCGCACGGACTACGGGCGACCACGATCGGAAGGAGATGCGGGCCATCGGCATTGGCGCTGCAACGGACGTGCCACGCTCGCACCAGCGCCGATCGGGTGATCAGGGTTACGACGCACTGGCGCCGGTGACACGGCGATACAGATGAGCTGAGCCGGTCATGTTATCGTCTCGCATGCGAACGAAATGGCACCTCTCACTCATCGTCCTTCTCACAATTCTGATTGGCGGCCTCGGGTCTCAGCGCGGCGTCGCGAATGCCCAGGCCAAGCCGGCCGCACCGCGCTTCCAGGTGGATCCGTCGTGGCCGCTGGAACTGCCCAATAACTGGATTCTCGGCTCGGTCACCGGCGTCTTCGTCGACGCCAAGCAGCACGTCTGGGTGACGCACCTCCCCGAGACCCTCACCGAAGAGGAACTTTACGAAATGCAGACGCCGCCCATGGGCACCTGCTGCCGGCCGGCCCCCGTCGTGCTCGAGTTCGACGAGAAGGGCAAGCTCGTCCAGGGCTGGGGCGAGCCGACGCAGGATGTGTCGCAGTACCCGAAGAACCCGCACGGCATCTTCGTCGACCACAACGACTTCGTCTGGGTCGGCAGCCACGCGCATCACCGCGTGATGAAGTTCACGCGCGCCGGCAAGCTGGTGTTCACCATCGGCGAGTTCGACAAGAACGCCGGCAGCAACGACACCACGCTGATGGGCGGCCCCGCCGGCATCTGGGTCGACCCCAAGACCAACGAGGCCTTCATCGCCGACGGCTACCGCAACCGGCGCGTCGTGGTGGTCGACGGCGCCACCGGCAAATACCTGCGCCACTGGGGCGCCTACGGCAAGCCGCCAGACGACACGCAGAAGATGGCCAACGATCCGAAGGTGCCGAACACCCAGTTCTCGACCGTGCACGGCATCACCGGCACGAAGGACGGCAAGATCTACGTCGCCGATCGCCGCGGCAACCGCATCCAGGTGTTCGACCACAAGGGCACGTTCATCAGCGAGAAGATCATCGCCCCGCTGACGCGGTCGTCAGGCTCGGCGTTCGTGATTGTGCCGTCGCAGGACGCGGCGCAGCAGTACCTCTACCTGGCCGACGGCACCAACCACAAGGTGTGGACGCTGCGCCGGAGCGACATGGAGATCATTGGCGAGTTCGGCCGCGGCGGCCGGCAGGTCGGGCAGTTCCTGCGCCCCCACGGCATGAGCATCGACGCCAGGGGCAACCTGTACGTTGGCGAGGCGTCGACCGGGCGCCGCGTGCAGAAGTTCACGCTGCTCGCTAAGTAGCGGCGGCGTGGGGCGTGGGGCTCGGCGCTCCGCGCCTTCGTCGGGCTCGCGCCTCCAGCGCTCGTAGGGCGGCGGCTCACGCCGCCGTGGGGGTCCCCGACCCCACGAGGCGCGTAAGCGCCGAGCCCGACGAAGGCCGAAGGCCGAGCCCTACGCGCCTCTGTCGATCCGCGCCCTCCCCGAGCGACGTATTGGCAAGGAGCGAGAATCCGATGCGTTTCATGATGCTGATGATCCCGAAGGGGCACGAATCGGCCGCCCCGGGCGCCATGCCCACGCCCGGACAGGTGGCCGCGATGATGGCCTACAACAACGACCTGAAGCGGGCCGGCGTGCTGCTGGCGCTGGACGGCCTGCACCCGCCGTCGATGGGCGCGCGCGTGAGCTTCGAGCACGGCACGGCGCGGGTGACCGACGGCCCCTTCTCGGAGGTAAAGGAAGTGGTCGGCGGCTACTGGATGATCCAGGTGAAGTCGCGCGAAGAGGCCATTGAGTGGGCCAGGCGCATTCCGGGCTCGCCGAACGAAGTGGTAGAGCTGCGCCAGGTGCAGGAGTTCGAGGACATCCCGCCCGAGATCCAGCGCGAGATTGTCTAACGCCGGGGTTGCCTCTGAAAGTTGAAGATGGTCTGATCGGAAGCTGTGAGCGCTTCCGATACCCATCGCACGATCGATGCCGTGTGGCGCATGGAGTCTCCCCGGATCATCGCCGGCCTGACGCGGATGGTCCGCGACGTCGGCGTGGCCGAAGAGATGGCGCAAGATGCGCTGGTCGCGGCGCTCGAGCAATGGCCGGCATCGGGAGTGCCCAACAACCCCGGGGCGTGGCTGATGGCCATTGCCAAGCGCCGGGCCATCGATTACTTCCGGCGCAACAAGCGGATCGAGCGCAAGCACGAGGAACTGGGTTACGAACTCGAGTCGCGGCAGGACGACAGCGCCGCCGAACTCGATGCCGCCCTGGACGATCACGTGGGCGACGACCTGCTGCGGCTGATCTTCATCTCGTGCCACCCCGTACTCTCCACCGAGGCGCGCGTCGCGCTCACCCTGCGGCTGCTGGGCGGCCTCACCACCGAGGAGATCGCGCGCGCGTTCCTGGCCTCGGAGCCGACCATCGCGCAGCGCATTGTCCGCGCCAAGCGCACGCTGGCCGACAAGCGCGTCCCGTTCGAGGTGCCGGGTGGACCCGAACTCGCCGTGCGGCTGTCGTCGGTGCTCGAGGTCATCTACCTGATCTTCAACGAAGGCTACTCGGCCACCGCCGGCGACGACTGGATGCGGCCGGCGCTGTGCGACGACGCGCTGCGCCTCGGCCGCGTGCTCGCCGAGCTGGCGCCCGCCGAGGCCGAGGTGCACGGCCTGCTGGCGCTGATGGAAATCCAGGCGTCGCGATCGGCGGCGCGCGTGGGCCCGTCCGGCGAGGCCGTGCTGTTACTGGATCAAGATCGCACGCGGTGGAACCAGTTGTTGATCCAACGCGGCCTGGCCTCGCTGGCACGGGCCGAGTCGCTGGGCACGGTAGGTCCGTACGTGCTGCAGGCGGCCATTGCCGCCTGCCACGCCCGGGCCGCGACCGCGGCCGACACCGACTGGCACCGGATCGCCGCCGGTTACGACGCGCTCGCCGCCATCAACCCGTCACCAGTGGTGGAACTGAATCGCGCCGTCGCGCACTCAATGGCGTTTGGCGCCGCCGCGGCGCTGGCCCTCGTCGATCCGCTGATGTCGGAGCCGTCGCTGAACGGCTACCCCTACTTGCCAGGCGTGCGCGGCGACCTGCTGTTCAAGCTGGAGCGCTTCGATGAGGCGCGCGTGGAATTCGAGCGCGCCGCCGGCCTGACGCGCAACGCCCGCCAACGCGAGCTGCTGCTCGATCGCGCGCGCCAATGTGGTGTCCGGCTTCTCGACACGCCGTAGCCTTGGCGAAGGCGGTTAGCCGGACCTCGGAACGGTCCGCCGGAAAGCGGACGCTACTTGGAGATGGTCACGAGCACGGCTTCAAGGTCGAACATGTCGTGCCCCAGCGCCTCGACGACCACCGGCTGGCCAGGCTGCAACTCCGACTGGGGTACCTTCTTCAGCCCGCGCATGACTTGCGTGGTGTCGTTCATGTCGATCTCGTAGGTCGCGCCGTCCACCGCCTTCACGTCGAGCTGCGTCGCGTGCACCTTCACGATGGTGCCGACGATCTTGTACTTCTCGTGAAACGCGAGGGGCGCGGCAACGACGACGGTCAACAAGATCGCAAGGAGATAGCGTCGAGTCATTCAAGCAACTCTAGCCCAATTGGCGGTTGGGAATCGTCTGCGTCATCTGTGTAATCTGCGGCCCCGTCATCTGCGTCAAAACCATACCCTTAATCCTCCGGCCAGCCGCCACCCGCCGACATCCTCGCCGAACTCGCGGGCGAGGTCGGCGGTGCCGAACAGCTTGCGGTGCCAGACCAGGCCGACGTAGGGGGCCAGCTCCCGCCTGATTTCATACCGAAGCCGCACACCCAACTCGGCCGCGCTCAGGCCGGCGCCGATTTCCCGCTCCGGATCGGCCTTGCCGAACACGTTGAGTTCCAGCAGCGGCTGCAGGACGAGCCGGTCGGTCAGCAGCATCTCGTACTCCACCTCGATGCGGGCCGCGGTGCGCGCCGACTCGCCCAGGTAGACGGTGGCCTCGACCTCGAACCATTGCGGCGCCAGGCCCTGGACGCCGACCGCCAGCCAGGTGCGGGCCGGACCGGGAGTGAAGTCGTGCCGTACTCCGCCCACCACGTCCCACCACCGGCCAACAGCGCGGCCCAGCATCAGGTGCGCTTCGGCCTCCTCGACATCGCTGCCATGCGACTCGCCTTCGCTGCGCATCCAGATGCGGTTGACGTCGCCGCCAACCCACGACTTGGCATCCCACAAGAACCCGTTGGCGCCGGCGTGACGATGGGTTTCCAGCTGGTCGAACAGCAGGAAGAAATTGAGGCCATCGTCGTGCACCGCGTGTCCTTGCAGGTCGGGCGGGAACGCGGCCTTGCGCTCGTCCTCTGTCGGCGGCGGCACCGGCGCGGTCTGGGCGTTTGCGGTGGCGGCAAACACCAGCAACAGGACAAGCGGGCGGATGAAGGCGGCCATTATTCCTCCACCCGCACTTCGCGGAACATGCCGGCTTCCATGTGAAACAGCAAGTGGC
>ERZ1292640.1396-Hain-H43-02um-R1-1396-length-19964-cov-9_pt1 | contig 19964 bp, 15 predicted proteins | sample MGYA00564404_ERZ1292640 | MGnify/ENA primary metagenome ERZ1292640 (study PRJEB36523, sample SAMEA6512636) | groundwater metagenome | collected 2019-01-08 | study: AquaDiva: Metagenomics assemblies of 32 groundwater samples
GCCGCCAACGGTGGCGCGAACGCCGCCGCTGACGGCCAGCAACACTGCGACTGCGGCCAGCATGGCCGCGAGTACCAAGAAGCCGCGTCGATTCACTACCGCTTAGGAATCGTCCAGAAGTAGACCTTGCGGCCGTCGACGTCCAACTCCTTTTCGGGCTTCCAGTCGCCCATGTCGAAGGCGTGCGAGACAATGCGCGTGCCGGGCTTGAGCTCTTTCATCAGCTTCGGCATCAGCTTCACGTTCAGCGACGGCAGCAGGTAGAGGGTGACCACGGTGGCGCCGCTCAGGTCCTGCTCGAACAGGTCGCCTTCGACGACGCGGACGAGGTTGCCGACGTTGTTCTTGGCGACGTTTTCGTTGGCTTCCTTGATGCGCTGCGGATCGATGTCAAAGCACACGCCACGTGCGCCATACTTTCGGGCAGCGGTCACGGGAATGCGGCCATCGCCACATCCGAGGTCGTACACTGTGTCTGCCTTGGTGACGTTGGCGACTTGGAGCATGGCCTCCACGACGGCCTCGGGCGTGGGTACGAAAATTACGTCAGGCCGGCGCGCCGGCGCGGTGGTCTGTGCAAAGGCCGAGGTGGCGCCGGGAAGTCCCGCCACGACGACTGTTACGGCCAGGGCGAGAAGACGATTACGCATGCGATGCAACCTCCTGTGGACGTGAGACCGTCAGTATATCCCCTGCTCGCGACGCTGCTGGCCGCCGTGGCGCTGGCGGCCTGCCGCCCCGCACCGGCCGAAACGCCGGAGCCGCCTCAACCCGTTCCGGTGCGCGGCGCGTGGATGCCGCCCGAATCGGTCGAGGTGGGGGCCGGAGCCGACTACCCCTTTGGACTCGCGCTGGCCGCCGACGGCCGCCGGCTCGTCTATCCGGCCGCACGGGCCGGGCTGGTCTCGCTGTGGCTGCAGGACCTGTCGACCGGCGAGACGCGATCGCTGCCCTCGACCGAAGGCGCCGCCGCGCCCTTCTGGTCGCCCGACGGTTCGCGCGTCGGCTTCCTGGCCGAAGGGCGCCTGCACGCTCTCGATCTCGCCACGGGTTCGATCGCCGACCTCGCCGACGCGCCGGCCGGCCGCGGCGGAACTTGGAATCAATCCGGCGATCTCGTGTTTGCGCCCAACGCGGCAAGCGGCCTGCTGCGGCGGTCCGCCGACGGCACGATCACGCCCTTCACCACGCTCGATGGCGAGGCCGGCGAATCGGCGCACTCGTGGCCGGCGTTCCTTCCCGACGGACAGCACGTCGCCTACCTGGTGACGGCGAGCGAGCGATCACGAGCCGGCATCTGGATCGCCTCGCTGCAGGATCCGGCCTCACGCACGCGGGTGTCGTCATCCGACGCGCAGCCGGTGATCGCCGGTCCGACGATGCTGATCCTGAACGATGCCGCGCTCATGGCCCAGCCGCTCGATCCGGCCACCGGCGCCACGACCGGGAGGGCCACACTCGCGGGGGTGCCGGCCGGCCGGGGCCCGCTCGGCCAGCTGTTCGCGACCGCGGCCGCTGAGGTGTTGATCTACGGCCAGCCGGGATCGCGCTTGCGCGAACTGCGCTGGGTCTCGCGCGATGGCGCCACGCTGGGGCAGGCCGGCGAGCCCGCCGAATCGTGGGACCTGAGAATTGCCCCCGATGGCCGCCGCGTCGCGGTGACCCAGCTCGATCCGCAACTCCGCACGCTGGACGTGTGGGTTCGTGAAGGGACGCAGCCGGTGCCGACGCGGCTCTCGCTCGGCACCGATGTCGACGAAAGCGCGGTGTGGTCGCCGAACGGCCTGCGGATTGCCTGGGTGGGCAAGCGCCGCAACATCATGATTCGCGGCGCCGGCGCGGTGCTGCCAGAGCAGGCGGCCGCGACGTTCGATCCGCCGGTGCAGTTGTGGGACTGGTCGCGGGACGGCGTTCACCTGCTGGTCGGCCGGACCGATCCACAGACGCGCGATGACCTATGGGTGGTGCCGCAGGCCGAGGGCGCCAAGCCGCGCGCCTACGCCGCGGGCGCGTTCAACCAGTCCTACGGCGCCTTCTCGCCCAACGGCCGCTGGATTGCCTACGCGTCGGACGAGTCGGGGCAATCGGAGATCTACATCGACTCGTTCCCGGCGCCGGGCACGCGCATTCGCGTGACGACGGCCGGCGGCACCGAGCCGCGCTGGCGGGGCGACGGCAACGAGCTGTACTTCCGGCGCGGGTCCGAGGTCCACGCCGTGCGCCTGTCGTGGGCGCCGGCGGCCGTGCAATCGGTCGAGAAACTGCTTGATGCGGGCGCGCTCATCCGCGCCTTCGACGTCACACCCGATGGCACGCGCTTCCTGCTGAACCTGCCGGCCAGCAGCGCCGCGCCGCGATCGGCGACAATGGTGATCCACTGGACGAGCGCTCTGAACAGGCAACCCTGACGGGTTGCCGCCACCGACCCCAATGAAGATTGCGACCTGGAACGTCAACGGCATTCGCGCGCGGCAGGGACAACTCCTCGACTGGCTCGCCACCGAAAAACCCGACATCGTCTGCCTGCAGGAGATCAAGGCGTCGCTCGATCAATTGCCGTTCGAGCTGCGCGACGTCGAGGGCTATTGGAGCTACTGGCACGGCGAGAAGGGCTATTCGGGAGTGGCGATCCTGTTCTCGAAAACCCTGGCCAACGTTTTTCCCTCCTGTTCGCACCCTGGCTTCGACTTCGAACAGCGCATTGCCTGCGCGACCATTGCCTCGCCGCTCGGAGACATTGTGCTGGCGTCCATCTACGTGCCGAACGGCGGCAAGGACTACGAGGCCAAGCTGCGTTTTCTCGACGCCCTCGACAGCTTTGCCGCCGATGCGATGCGCGATGGGAAGCTGATGATTTTCTGCGGCGACCTCAACGTGGCGCGGACCGACCGCGACATCCACGAGCGCGAGCGCAAGCCGAACCAGATGGGCACCCGGCCGGATGAACGCGCACTGCTCGAACGCGTCATCTCGCGCGACCTGGTCGACGTCGGCCGCCACCTCGATCCCGACAACGACAACCTGTTCACGTGGTGGGCGCCGTGGCGCAACCTCAAGCAGCGCAACATCGGCTGGCGCATCGACTACGTGCTGGCGTCGAGCGCGCTCGCGGCCCGGGCGACCTCATCTACCGTGCAGCGCGACATCGGCACGAGCGACCATGGGCCGGTGGTGGTCACGTTCCAGCTCTAAGGCATCTTCTCGATCGCCAGCTTGAGCGCCTCGGCTTTCTCTTTCATGCGCGGATGGGCGATCGCCATCTCGACATGCGCGAGGGCCAGGGGCTTCTGCCCCATGCGCACGAACCCCTGGGCGGCGTTGAACGCAGACTGCGCCGACCGCGCCGCCGCCAGTTCCATGTCCTTCGTCAGTTTCGTTCGCTGGCGCTGCTCGCGGCCCGGCGGCAGCAGCGTGCCTCCGGCGCGCTGGACTTCGGCGTCGAGCGCAGCCAGGTCCGATTTGGCCTGCGCGGCGGCATTCGAGAAACAGCTCATCGCCCGCGCGAACTTCGGCGAGGCCTGCGGCCAGGACGCCTGGTCGACGTGGACTAGCGCCGCCATCCACACCGCATCGCAATTGGTGACGTCGAGCTCGAACGAGCGATCGAAGCGGAGGATCGCGGTCGGCAGGTCCTTGCGATCGTAGGCAATCAGCCCTGCCAGCATGTAGACGCTGGTGGTCGACAGCATCTTGATTGCGACCTCGGCATCGGACCACGCCGGCTCGAGCGCCTTGAGGTTGTAATGGTTCCACGCCCGCCAGTAGTAGGCGTCGCCGATGTGCCAGGTGCCCAGCTCGATCATCCGCGTGGCAGTCGCAATCGCTTCCGGGTGTCGCATCAGGTAGCTGAGGCTGGTGACGCGGCCGAGCATGGCGTCGCGATGGGTCGGCGCGTCGGCCAGCACGGAATCAAACCCGGCCAGCGCCGACTCAAACTCGGCGATCGACTGGTTCGAGCCCGCCCAGAAGAGCGCGAGCCAGTGCGAGGCCGGAAACGCCTCGTGCGCCTGGCCCAGCAGCGCCGCACCGCGGTAGAGATCGATCGCTTCGGTCCGCGACCCCACGAGCGCGCGCCTCGCCTCCCAGGGCAGCGTGTCGAGAAAGCGCGGGTTGGCTTCGCGGAGCGGCCCGGCCTGGGGTGCGCCGATCCCGCCGCACACGGCCAGGCGAAACTGAATCAGCGGCACCCCTTGGTACTTCGCGAGGACGTCCGCGGGTTTGACCGATTCACGCAACCGCGTTTGCTCGCAGTCGATCATCAACGCGACGTATTGGGCCACCTGATTGCTGTCGACCCATGCATCCAGCGTCCGACGCTGCGGGTTGGCAGGGTCCAGCGCGATTCGCGTCCGGCCGGTCAGTTGCGCGCGTTGTTCGGGATCGAGCCCGGCGGTTTCACCGATCACCAGTTGCGCGGCATCAAGCAGGACCGCCGGCGAGACGGCCGCGACCGCGGCGGCGACGCCTTCTTTGGAGTTGCCCAACCCGGCCGCATGATGTCGTGCGCGATCGAGCGACGCCTCCGAGGGCAACCCCAGCTCCTTCTCCCGCATGGCGAGCAGCAGCGTGGCATCGAAGGCGCCCCGGGCAGCGCCCGGCGCCGGCCGCGGCGGAGCGGACAGCCGCTCGAAGATCGACTGCGCCTCCTTGAGGCACGAATAACAGCCCTCGCGGACGAGCGCGCGGGCCTTGCCGAGCTCGGCGACGACCTGGGGCGATGGGCCGCGGGCAGCGCACCCGGCGAGAGCGAGGGCCAAACACGTGACAGCGAGACGTGTCATGCGCGTGTTAGACACCGCCCGCCCAGATAAGTTCGGCGGGCTTGGGGATTGGGGATTGGGGATTACGGTAACGACAGAGCCACCAACTCCGGAACAGCGGTCGGCGTTGCACCCTGGACGGTGATCGCCACGAACTGCTTGCCGCCGACCGCGTAGGTCATCGGCGTGCCGATGGCGTTCCCAGGCAAATCCACCGACGCGATTTCCTTCCCCGTCGCCTTGTCGTAAGCCACCAACCGCGGCCCGCCAGTACTGCCGCCCGTCGTCAGGGCGTACATCAGCAGCGTCTTCGTCAGCAGCGGCCCGCTGAACGTGCTGTCGCCGCCGACCGGCGGCAGGTTCAATCCCTTGAGGCGCGGGTTGTTGCGAATGCGGTCACCGCTGCCGGCCGGCACCATCCAGGCATGGGCACCGGTGTTCATGTTGATGGCGGTGATGCGCGAGTACGGAGGCTTGAACAACGGCACGCCGTCGGGCATCTGCGGACTGCGTCCCGGCTGCTGCATGTAGAGCAGGTTGCTGTCGAGCGCCTTGTCGGGCACGCCGAGCTTGACCACGCCGTAGGCGTTACGCGATGGAACGTAGAGCACGCCGGTGGCGGGATCGACCGCGGCCCCCTGCCAGTTGCCGCCGCCCGTGGTTCCGGGCCGCACGATCGTGCCTTGCACCGACGGCGGGGTGAAGAGCGGTCCATATCGAAACGGTTCGATCGCCTTGATCGCCGCGGCACGGATCTCCGGTGTGAAGTCGGCGAGGTCGTCGACCGACACGCCCTGGTATTCGAACGGCGCCGGTTTCGACGGGATCGGTTGCGTTGGCGAAGCCTTCTCGCCCGGCACGTCGGAGGCCGGCACCGGCGTCTCGACCATCGGCCACACCGGCTGGCCGGTGACGCGATCGAACGTATAGACGTAGCCCTGCTTCGTGATCTGGGCGAGCGCCTTGATGCGCTTGCCGTCCACGGTGAGGTCGAGCAGGTTGGGCGCGGCGGGGTTGTCGTAATCCCACAGCCCGTGATGCACGGTCTGGAAGTGCCACACGCGCTTGCCGGTGGCGAGGTCGAGCGCGACGATGCTCTCGGCGAACAGGTTGTTGCCGAGCCGGTGGGCGCCGTAGAAGTCGGGCGCGGTGGTGTTGGTGGGCAGATAGACGTGCCCCAGCTCCTCGTCGGCGCTCATCATGGTCCACACCGTGACCTTGCCGGCGTACTCGTTCGAGCCGTCGCTCCACGTCTCGCTGCCGAACTCGCCTTTCGGCGGCACGGTCTGGAACGTCCAGCGGACCTTGCCGGTGCGCACGTCGAAGGCGCGGATCCAGCCGGGGATCTGTTCCTTGCTCTTGACCAGCGACGAAATGGCCGCCGGGGTGATTACCAGGTCCTTGACGACAATGGGCGGTGACTGCACCGAGTAGGTCAAGGCGTTGAGGTAATCGCGCGTGCCCCGCCTGGCGCGCGGCAGGCCTTCCATCAGGTCGACCTTGCCGTTCTGGCCAAAGCCGGCCACCGGCTTGCCGGTCTTCGCGTCGACGCAAATGAGGTATCCGTCGCCGGTGCCCCAATAGATCCGCTCGTCACTGCCGCCCGCCCTGAGCGAAGTCGAAGGGTCGGTCCAGTAGGCGACCCCGCGCTGGTTCCAGCGCAGCGTGAGGGTGGTCGTGCCCGACTCGTAGCTCTTCGGGTTGTAGACCCACTTCAGTTCGCCGGTGCGCGCATCGTAGGCGGCGCCGACTGAAGCCGCCGTATTGACGTAGAGCGTGCCGTTGACCATCAACGGCGTGGCCTTGTAGTTCTGGACGAACGGCGGCTGGCCATCGCGCCACCGCTTCGGATCCAGCCGATTCAGCTCGGCGAAGATGGCCCTGGAATCCGCCCACCACTCCGTCCCATCGGCCATCGTCAGGCTGAGAAACCCGTCGGGCGATTTCGCGCGCCACGCCGGCCTCAGCGAGGCGAAGTTCGCCGCGGTAATCTGGTCGAGCGGCGAGTACTTCGTGCTCGCCAGGTCGCCGCCGTAGGTGGGCCAGTCACCGCGCGCGGTGGAGGGCGCGAGCGGTGCCTGCGCCGGCAGCGCCGACACGAGGCACAGCGTGAGAAGAAAGGTGGCGAGTCGCGTCATTCGGGCGCCGGCTCCGTCAGATGGCCGTACAGTTTGGCGTCGCACTCTGGGCAAATGCCGTGGGTGAACTCCACGGCGGCACGGGTCTGCAGGTAGACGTCGATCTGGCTCCAATACCCCTTGTCGTCGCGAACCTTTTTGCAGCTCGCGCAGATCGGCAGCAGCTCTTCCAGGGTGCGGACTTCGCTCAGCGCCGTTTTCAATTCGGCAATCAGCCGTTCGCGCTCGCCCTCGAGCACCTTGCGGACGGTGATGTCGCGGGTCACGACGAGGCGCCCGGCGACGTCGCCCCAGCGATCGGCGATCGGATCGACGCGCATGTCGATCCACCGCGTCGCGCTGCCGTTGGGCACGGCCAGTTCGCCCAGCCACGGCGCCGAGGACCGGTTCTTCTCGGGAATGCGGATGGCTGGCGGCACGGCCGACGCGCCGGTCGTCATCCCGAGGTGATCCTGCGCCGCGACGTTGGAATAAATGACGCGATCGGTGCGATCGAGAATGACGACGCCGTCGGCGATGGTTTCGAGGAGCGCCTCGCGCGCGCGCGGCAGCAGGTCGAGCAGGCCTTCGCTGACCACGGCCCACGCCAGCACGGCGCCGCTCAGGCCCAGCGAGATGGTGAGGTAGTTCAAGCCCGGCCATGGCCCGAGCTTGAAGATGTAGAGGATGTTGCCGATCCACGAGATGGCCATCGCCACCACGACGGCCATCATCGGCGCGCGAAACGCGAGGGTCACGCGCCGCCGCGCCGACAGCAGCACCGCCGTGCTGAGCGCGGTGATGACGTAGTGCTGCGTCGCCAGGATCCAGAACCACGGACCGTAGTTGTAGGTTGAGAACGGCGAACCGTCGCGCGGCATCTCGATGCTGGTCCAGATCAGCTGATGCCACTGGCTGGTCCAGGCGAGGGCGAGCGAAGTGAGCGGGACGCCCCACACAAGAACCAACACGGTGCGCGTGAGGCGTGACTCGAGCCGCGCCAGCTCCATGGCCGCGTGGAAGAGGAACGGCGCGCACGACACCACGCCGAAGTACTGGATCTGCGAGATCAGCCGGCGGGCTTCAACCGTGGGCAGGTGCAATTCGATGGCGTCGCACAGCGCCCAGAGCGCGGCGGCCAGCAGCATCATGCCGAGCGGCCGGCCGCCCCGTACTTCGCGGCGGCGAAAGATGGCAAGGGCCGCCGACACACTGACCGTGGCCGACAGCGTATAGGCGACGGTCAGGGCAATCTGAGACGGCATGGGTGTGGTGCCATGTTAACGGGATTTGGGAATCTGGCGGCCTTGTGATTTGGTGATCTTGGCGGCGGGATTCAGGGGCGTGGCGGAACGACTCGAAGGCATGAGTTCAGGAGACCTCGCGTCTCCTCCGCTCGTGCACTCGTGTCGTTCCGGTATCGGGCGCGACAAATGGACCGGGCGTGCTAGTTGTCGTCGTCCAAACCGCGGCCCCCGACCCGCGGCAAGTCGATCCGGCCGCGCCGGGCCTGGGCACCGCCAACGAGGACCTGGATCACCGTTTGTGCAATCACCCGGTTCCGGGCCGGGTCGATGGCGCGCAAGTAGATGGCGTAGTTGCCTGTCACCGACGGATTAAACGACGCCAGGCTGGTTCCGGGGTTGTTATAGAACTCGTAGTTCCACGAGTTCTGCGCGACGTTGTTCGCGGCAAGGGCACCAGGGTAGGTCGCCGGATTCTGGAATTCGAGGCCGGCTCCGTTCACGGTCGCGTTGGTACCCAGCGAATGATCCCAGGCGGGCGCAATCAGCGATGGGGTAATGGGGTTGAATACCGTGAACGCAGTGCCGCGACGCGGATCCGCGTCCATCCCCAGCTCGTAGCGCAGGTCATCGAGCTTCAATCCAGAGGCGCCATCGTAGTCGGTATTGACCGACCATTCGAGGTTCCAGGCCGGCGTCGCCAGGCACAGCGGAAAGGCAGCGAATCCAAACCCCGGGCAGGCGTTGCCGGCGGCAAAGCTGTAGGTGCCGTCGCCGTTGCTGTTGAAAACATTCGCCGCCACTGGAAAGCGTTGCTTGACACGCAAGCCGACCTCTACGCCGTCGTTGCGATGAACGGTGTATGAACCGTTGGCATTGCCGCTACCGAAGATTGCCTCGGGCGTGACCAGTTGATCGAACTCCAGTTGTTGGTGCGATGCCTCCACGCCGGCGACAACAAGGACGAGGCCAGCCGCGGCGAGGATCTTGACTGGTGACTTCATGACACGCTCCATGGGGTGAATTGCCGAGGCGGAAGGAACCCGCGGGCAATCGTGCCAGCGCGGCAGCGGGGTGTCAAGCCACGGAGTCGGGTCCCGGTCGCACGCTGATCGCCACTCACTGGAACGGACGCCCCGGCGCCATGACTTTGCCCGCGTCGAGTCCCGTCACGACCGCCATGGTGCCGCCCTGGGCCTTGGCGCTGTACAGCCGCGCGTCCGCGCAGTTCACCAGGTCCTCCACCGTCGTGCCATCGTCAGGGCACGTGGCCACGCCGATGCTGACCGAGGCAGGCGCCCACGCGGGCAGCGCCTGATCATCGCCTGCTGCGGCGGCCAGGTCCTGCAGCACGCGGTTCGAGAACACCGCCGCCGACTCGGGCGACGCCGTCGACAGCACCACCACGAACTCGTCGCCGCCGTAGCGGCAGGCGGCATCGGCAGCCCGCACGCACTGCTTCAAGGTGTTGGCGACCGTCCGGATGAGATCGTCGCCGACGCGGTGGCCGTGGCGGTCGTTGACCTCCTTGAGCCGGTCGACGTCGATCATCACCAGGCTCATCTGGTGCTTGGCGCGAACGGCCTGGGCCACCTGACGCTGGGCATGATCGTCGAAGAAGCTGCGGTTGTACAGCCCGGTCAGCGAGTCGCGCGCCATGAGCGATCGGGCTTCTTCATAGCGTTGCCGATAGGTGAGCCACTGGAACACGTCGGCGCCGGTCATCTCGGCTCCGGAATAGGTCCGCGGTTCATCCAGCCAGCGGACGTAACCGGCAACCAACGCCGAGTAGAAGGTCGCGCCCGCGCACTTGGCCACGAATCCCGACACCAGGATCGAGACGAAGCCGTCGCGGCCATAGAACGCCCCGGTCGTGAACAGCACGCTGTCGAGGGCCATCACGATGACGCTGCTCGCCCACAACCGCAGGAAGAGCGATCGCGACAGGTAACGGCTGACCAGTTCGTACGCCACCACCGCGCCGATCACGTCAACGAACAACATCGTCGTGCTGACCAGTGCCGTTCGCCAGCTCTGCGCGAAGAGTCCGGACGGCAGGCCTTCCGGAGGATGACCACCCTCGGCAATGAGGTGAAGGCCCACGAACCCGGACACGGCATAGAGGGCGAGGTTGGCGATGACGATGCCATACGCGAACTTGCGCGTCTCCTCGGCGTCCCGCTCGACGTAGGTCAGCAGCACCACGACCGTCGTGACCGGGAAGAGCACCACGGCGGCCGGGCTGATGATGATGCCCGGCGCCACCTCGAACCGGACCAACGCGGCAAAGACAATCTGCAGGTACTGAAGGGCGCCGACCACCAGGTACAACGGCGCCAGGCCGATCACCCCTCGGAGCCTGAACAGGAACAGGAGGATGCCGCCGACAGTGGCGGCTTCGGCGATCAGCAACGCAACGTGTTCAGACATCCGCCCCCACTGCCTCCGTCATCTCACCACGCGAAACGCCACCCACTGTTCGGCGGAATGCTCGCCGGCGGCGGCCGTGATCCGGAGAATATAGGTACCGTTGGCCAGGCTCGACACCGGCAGCGGCAGTCGCGACCGGCCGTTGACGAGGGCCGGCACTTCGAGCGGGCGCAAGACGCCGCCCTGCGAGTTCAACAAGTCGACCTTCAACTCCGCAGCCTCGCCGTTCGGCACGGCCGCGTCGATGTCGACCAGAATCCGATCGGTCGCGCCAAACCGGGTCGCTGCGGCCGGCGCTGGTGCCGGGTTTGCCTCGATGGCGCGCAACTCGATCATGTTGCGGGCGCGCAGGAAACGCGGCGTCGCCAGCACGATCGGGTTTTTCGACAGGTCGGGAACGGCCTGCGTCTGCACCCACCGGTCGATGGTCTCGCCGGCCGCGGTCTGCGTGGTGAACCGCACGCGCTGGCGTCCCGCCGGCCACTCGAAGTGCGCCATCAGCGGCAACTCGCCGGGCGCGCCGCCGATCACCTGGGCCGGCATCGATTGCTTGCCGGCCTCGTCCACCGGCTGGACCTCCAGGCGCGCGGGCCGGTCGGCGCCGGCGGGAACTGGGCCCGCTTCCCAGGCGAACGTGACCCGCGTCCGATCGCGCTCGCCTTTCGACACGCCCGTCCATACGCTGACCGACCGCGTCGAAGTCGAGTCGGCAATCGCCGCCAGCGCGGTCGTGAGCGCCGTGTTCACCGGTGTCGCCGCCGCTTCGGCCGCCGCGGTCATCTCTTTCTCGCTCGCGGCCCAGTAGCCGCGCCGCGCCGTCACCTTCACGCCGCGCCGCTTCACGCGCACCTTGATCTCGTGGAACTTGCCGTCGTTGGTGCGGCGCGTGGGCGTGTAGCCAATCAGGTAATACGCACTGGCGTCGGCCATCACCGACTGGAGGTGGCGTTCGGGATCGTTGGTGCTGACGATGGCGCGGCCGCCGGTGTCATAGGCGATCCGCCGCAGGATGTCGTCGCCGCCGAACCCGACCGTGCCGAGGGGCCGCGGATCGATCACGTGGATGGTCACGTTGCCGCGATTGGCGGCCTCCATCGCCTCCTTCATCCGCAGGTCGTTCGGGCTGCCCGGGCGCACCGGCGGCCCCTGGCTGAAGAAGAGAATCGACTTGCGGCCTTCACGGAGCCCGCCGAGCTGCGTGGCCAGCGCGCCGAGCGCCGACAGCGTGACGGCGCCGCGCAACTCCATCCAGTTGCGCTGCGACAACTGCGCCTCTTCGATCACGCTCTTGATCGGAAAGGTCTCACCGCGCCGGCCCTCGAAATTGCGGACGCGCGCGAGCAGTTCAGGCCTCGACCGCGTGTACTTCAGGTCGCGCAGGCTTTCGAGCGGCTCCATGATCACGGCGAGGTCGTTGGCGCCGAGCTGGTTGATGAAGCTGGCGAGGGCCGCGCGCAACGGCAGCGTGATCTCCGGCCGCTTGTCGATATGGTAATCGTCCAGGAAGATGCCGAACAGCCGCACGTCGTCCCGCGCCGCCTCCTGGATGGCGTGCTCGCGGGAGCGAATGGCAAGGGGCTCGTTCAGGTCCGACGTGCGCGTGCCGTCGACGCGCACGAACTTCATGGTCTCGACTACCTGGGGGACATCGTCTTCGGTGAGTTCGAAGTCCGAGAGCTGTAGATCGGCGACCGGCTCGTCGCCGCGAATGGTGGCGGTAACGTCGACGCGGACCAGGTCGGTGCCGGCGCGGAAGGTCGGCTGTTGAGGGGGTTCCTGGCCGAGCGCAAGCGGACCGGCGATGGCCCCCAGGGCCACCAGCCCCATCACGACTGCCACGTGCCGCCCCGTCATAGCCCCCATCCTATACTCGCCGCAGCTACAATTGGCCTGACACGATGGACGCACAAACACTTCAGGCGAGGGTCGCGGCCCTCAGCTGGTACCACACGATCGACCTGGGCCACGGCGTGGTCACCCCCGGCATCTTCAATACGCTCAAGTACGTCGATCGCTACCGCATTCCGGCCAGCCTCGCTGGACGATCGGCCCTGGACATTGGCGCCTACAACGGGTTCTTCACCATCGAAGCCAAGCGCCGTGGCGCCAGCCGTGTCGTCGCCATGGATCGGTGGGGCCTGCCCGATTCGCCCGAGCGCACCGGCTTCGACCTCGCCATCGGCGCCACCGGCGTTGACGTTGAGGCGGTCAACGGCGACGTGTACGAGCTGTCGCCGGCGATGGCCGGGGTCTTCGACGTCGTGTTCTTCTTCGGTGTCCTTTATCACCTGAAGTACCCGCTGCTGGCACTGGAGCGCATTGCAAGTGTGACCCAGGGCTCGCTGCTGCTCGAGACCCACCTGGACGCGCTGGCCATGACCCGGCCGGCCATGGCCTTCTACCCAGGCGCAGAACTCGAGGGCGACGGCACCAACTGGTGTGGGCCGAACCCTGAAGCGGTCGAGGCGATGCTCACCGTGGCGGGATTCACGGCCGTCAGGCCAGTCTCGTACTACCTGTACGAGCACGCTACCCGGACCTCGGAGTGGAAGCACGTCGAGAGCATGGACGAACTGCGGCGCGTGATCGAGGCGCGTCCTGGCGCCCGGGGTGAAGGTATGACGCTGCGCGCCGTGTTCCACGCCGAGAAATAAGCAGTCACCACTGTGTCCACCAAACAGACCGGGGGCCGCCCGCCGGAGCCTTCGAAGAAATGGGACGTCGTCGGCGTCGGCGCCAACTCCGTCGACTACGTCTATCGCCTGCCCGATTCGCCGCGCGCCGACAGCCCCACGGCCAAGCTGCGCATCGCCAGCCACACGGTGTCGTGCGGCGGGCAGATGGCGACCGCGCTCGCCGCGTGCGCGGCGCTGGGGCTGCGAACCGCCTACATCGGCGCCGTCGGCACCGATGACAACGGCCGCCGCATCCGCCAGGAGCTGGGCGGCCGCGGCATCGATCTCTCGCACCTGGTGACACGCGAGGGCCACAACCAGTTCGCCGTCATCACCGTCGACGAGCGCAGCGGCGAACGCGTCGTACTGTGGGACCGCGACGACCGGCTGATGCTGCAACCGGAAGACATCCCGGCCGGCGTCATCGCGTCGGCGCGACTGGTGCACGTCGACGATGTGGATGAGGAGGCCGCCATTCGGGCAGCAACGCTGGCGCGCAAGGCGGGCGTGCCGGCCACGAGCGACCTCGACCGGGTCACCAATCGCACGGCCGACCTGGTGGCGGCGGTCAGCATCCCGATCTTTGCCGAGCACGTGCTGCCGGCCATCACCGGCGAGGCCGACCACGAGCGGGCGCTGTTCAAGCTGCGGCGGACGCATGCCGGCATGCTGTGCGTCACGCTGGGCCCGCGTGGTTCGATGATGCTGGTGGGCGACCGGCTGTTCGTCGAGGCCGGCTTCGCGGTGAAAGCGGTCGACACCACCGGCGCCGGCGACGTGTTCCGCGCCGGCTTCATTCATGGGTTGCTGAGCGGCCACGCCCCGGCCGAGATCCTGCGCTTCGCGAACGCGGCCGCAGCCTTGAGCTGCACCCGGCCCGGTGCGCTGCACGGCGTGCCGGCGCTGGCTGAGGTCGTCGCCTTTATGGCCGCGGCGCCAGCGCCTCGCTGAGCACGCGGCCCATCGCGTCGGGCAGGGTGAGGCCGGTCAGGAACGCGAGCGTCGGCGCCAGGTCGATGGGCGCCGACGGTTGCAGGTACTCGCCCGTCTTGATGCCCGCGCCGAACAGGATCACCGGCACCCGTGTGTCGTAGCGATGCCCGGTGCCATGCGTGCTCGTGCTGGACGAGGTGATCCAGTTACTGCGTCCCAGCATCTTGATGTCGCCGCTGCGCCCGTCGTAGTGGCTGAACGCCGACGCCCGGGTGAAAGGGTCGGATGCCGACAGCTCGGACTTCTGGTAGACCCGCCAGACTCCTGGCGTCTTGCGAACGGTCGCGAGCACGGCCTCCATGGCCCCGGTGTTCTGCGTCAGCTTCAGGTAGACGCCCTCGTTGAAGTAGATGTCGTTGTAGATCACGCGCGTGCGATACGAGCCCGGTCCAAGCTCGCGCACCAGCACTTCATCGATCTGCCGGCCGATGGCCACGGTGTTGATCCGGCCGGCATCGAAGCCCTGCGCCTTCAGGCGTTCGGGCACCGGCGCCACGCCGTGATCGGACGTCAGCCCCAGCACGTAATTGCCGTTACCGACCTCCCGGTCGAGCTTGTCGAGCAGCGTGCCCAGCTCGCGATCCAGGCGGATCATCACGTCCTGCACTTCGTGAGAATCCTGGCCGAAGTCATGCCCCACCTTGTCGAGCGCCGAGAAGCTGATGGCCAGGTAGTCGGTGCCGGCGCCGCGTCCGAGCTTCAGCGCATCGAGCGCCGCACCCGCGAGCCCGGCCAGGTAGGCATCCGAATGCGGGCTCGATTCCCACGCGTCGGTGAACGCCCCGGCCACCTCGGTGCCATCGCCCTTGACGATGTGCGGAAAATCCTTGGTGATGAGGGCGGTGCGCTGGCGGCCCTGCGCCGAGCCGTCGTACAGGTAGCGCTCTTTCGGCAGCGTGCGGTCCCAGGCGCGGCCCATCTCATGTCGCAGCGGATGCCTGGCAATGTAGTCGGCGAAGTACGGCACGGTGGCTTTGGCAAAGGCGGTAGAGGTGACCCACTCGCCGTTGGCTTCGTCGAGCCAGATCACCGCATCGGGACGATGGCCGCCCAGGTTGATGGCCGAACGTGCCTTCAGCGAAATGCTGACCACGCGCGGCGCCGGCGTGCCCTGCAGCCGCATCTCATCGGCCAGCGTCGTCGTCATCAGGTGCCTGGCGCTGTGACCAACGCCCTTGACTGGAATGCCGTAGGTGATCAGCTGCTCGTCATCATCATCCGTGCAGCTCACGAGGCGGCTGTTGTTGCGTTCCCACCACTGGTTCAGCACCATGCCGTGCACCGCGGGCACGGTGCCGGTGCTCATGCTGGCGTGGCCGGCGCAGGTCACGGTGTTGTAGTACGGGTAATCGGCCTGGCGGAACCACGCGCCCTCGCTGATCAACCGCTTCAGCCCCTGCGACCATTGCTGCTGGTAGCGATCGATGTAGTCGCCGCGCATCTGGTCGACGGAAATCATCACGACCAGCTTCGGCTTGCGGGTATGCGCCGGGACCTGCGCCGGCAGCCCCGGCACGGCCAACAACGTGATGAGGACGGCGAGCGCGGCTAGTCTCATGGGGCTTCAGCTGAAATGATGCTCGTTGATGCTGGTCGTAAACGTCCGCCCATCGACGTCCAGGTAGAGCTGACGTTCGGTGACCGACACCGACACCTTGGCGCGACGGTCGATGGTAGCCGCGACCTCTTCGATAAAGCCAGCGCCAAACTCGTAGACCGGAATCTCACCGGCCCGGTGGATGCCCTGCCCGTTCAACTGCGCCAGCACCTGGCCGACGGCGCGGTGGGTGTAGACGGCGACGCGGCCGGCCTTCTTCATGCCGCGATGCAGTCGATCGGCGCTTGGCATGCCGACCTCGATCCAGGCAGTGACCTGGCCGGTGAGGTCCCTCACCAACACCGCCGGCTCCTCGCCGCCAGCGGCCACGCCTTCGGTGAAGACAATGCCCTCAGCGTATTCAAGGCAATAGGCGAGATAGCGGGCCAGCATGTACTCCGCGGTTTCCGAAGGTTGCCGGGCCATGCGGATCGCCAGCGTCTCGTACACGTTACGATCGATGTCTGCCAATTCGGTGTCGAGGTTGTAAACAGTTGCGGTCAGCGCCATGGGTGGATTGGGTGCCAGGAGGGCGGCACTTCAGTGCTGCCGCACATGAATGGTAGCTCAGCGCGCCCGGACGGTGATCGTCCTGCCCGGTGTCACCCCGCGCTGCCACACGGGCACGCGCCGACCGTAGCGCGGCGCGATCACCTGCACGTCCACTCGCGACACGCCGGATGGGACGCCGACATGCACGGGCAGGTCGTTCTGCGCGTCGTAGCCGGAACCGCTGTCGACGATGCGCGCGCCGATCAGGCGGGTGGTGCCGGCGGCATAGACCCGCACCTCGGCGCCGGCCAGCGTGGCGCTGCCCTTCTCGTCCACCACGCGGACGTGAAGCCCGCGGCCCGCATCGGCGGCGGGTAGCCCGTTGCGCATGACCAGGTGCATGCCATCCGCCCGCGCCCCGGTGAGCGCCAGGTCGAGATCACCATCACCGTCGACGTCGGCCCATTGGACACCGTGGTCGGCCTGCAGACGCCGGATCGACTCAGGGGTGACGTCCGCGAACGCCGAACCGGTATTGCGGAACAGCGTGTCCTGCCAACTGGCGCCGCCGGTGACCGTGCCGTTGACGTAGAGATCGAGGCGGCCGTCGTGATCGAAGTCGGCGAACGCGCAGGCGTCGTAGCGCGAATCGATGGCGATGGCCCACGCCGCACCGCGGTCTTCGAACACACCCTTGCCGCGGTTGCTGAAGAAGCCGAGCGGTCCGTAGTTGGCCGCGAAGAGGTCGAACCGGCCGTCGCCATCGACATCCGGGGCGCACACCCGAACGGTGCCGTTGCCGGCGTGCTTTGGGGCCCGGCCACCCCAGGCCACACCGGCCGATGCGGCGGCGTCGATGAACTTGCCGCCATCGTTGCGATACAGGCCGTTCGCGTCTCCGTCCATGTTGGCGTCGGCCAGGTCGAGGTCGCCGTCTTCGTCGTAGTCGAACCAGACGGCGCCGACCGTCCGGCGGGCATCGGCGATGCCAAGCGCCGGCGCAACATCGCTGAACTTGCCGCCGTCGTTGCGATAGAGGGCGTTGGCACGATCGCGGTAGGCGACGAACAGGTCGAGGTCGCCGTCGGCATCGACATCGACCCAGACCGGCTGCCGCACCGCGCCGGCCGGGACCGACAACCCCGACGCCGATGTCACGTCGGCGAACTTACCCGCGTCGTTGCGATACACCTTCAACACCGATGCGTTCGGGCTCGGCGTGAACCCGACCAGCAGATCCGCGTCGCCATCGGCGTCCAGGTCGCCCCACGCCACCGCCCGTGTCGGCCGCGCGTCGGCGACACCTGCCGCCGCGGCGACGTCGGTGAAGACGCCCTTGTCGTTGCGGTACAGCCGATTGGGCTTGCCGTCGAAGCCGACGAACAGATCCGGATCGCCGTCGTTGTCGTAGTCGGCGAAGGCATTGGTGAACGCCGATGACGTGCCGAACAGCTCGGGCTGCATGGCTTCGAACACCGGTTGCGACACCTGGGCCACGGCAGCCACGGACAACGCCAGCCCCGACAAGACGTGACGAATCGACATGCTGCACATCGTAGCCGCAGAACGAATCCAGGGCCACAGATGACGTCGATGACGCAGAATCTCAAATGCTCGGGTAGTCCCAAGTACTCAGTTCCCGCGATGCACCATCGACCATCCTGCACTCGACCACCGAAATCCGAGCGTTTTGGCTCTTGCCGCTCGGGCACATGCTTTGCGTCTGGGTTCGGCATGGCAATCAATCCCGTTGAGCCCACCGACAGCCGGACGTTCGCGATCATTGGCGCGGCAATGGAAGTGCATCGCGTCCTGGGGTCAGGCTTTCTCGAGGTGTTCTACCGTGACGCGCTCGCGATCGAGTTCGGCCTGCGCCTGATTCCGTTCGTCGCCGAAGAGCCGTGCCAAGTCACCTACAAGAGCTATCCTCTCCGTGGGCACTACCGAGTGGACTTTGTCTGTTTCGACTCGGTCGTGGTCGAGATCAAGGCACGGTTCGGCACCGGGCCAGCCGAGCAAGCGCAGGTCCTTAGCTACCTGGCGGCCACGGGACATCGAACGGGCCTGCTGCTCAACTTCGGAGCAGCAAAGCTCGAATACAAGCGCTTCATTCTGACTAAAAGCCGCTAGACCGGCGGGGCCGCGTAGCGGCCCCCGTTGTCGAGCAGGATCACCAGGGGCGAACAAGCCACACCTCGCCCGAGCTTGCTCGCCTCTGGCGATCCTGCTCGACAGCGCGGCTTCGCCGCGCCGCCGGTCTGTTTGTATCTGCGTAATCTGTGTCATCTGCGGCCCTGGTGTCCTGGTGTCCTGGCGTCTGCGTTGTATGATTTCGCCGTGATCACTCGCCTTCTCGCCATCGTCATCGTTATTTCGGCTGTCCGATTGTCGGGCCAGACCCCATCGGCGTTTGAGGTACATGAAGCGACCATTGCCCAAATCCACTCTGCGTTGCAGGCCAAGCGGCTCACCTGCCGGGCGCTGGTCGAGCAGTATCTGCGTCGCATCGACGTGTTCGACAAGAACGGCCCCGCCATCAACGCCATCGTCATCACCAACCCCGACGCGCTGAGGCAGGCCGACGATCTCGACCGGCGCTTCGCGCAGGGCGGCCTCACCGGTCCGCTGCACTGTGTGCCGGCGATCGTGAAGGACAACTTCGAGACCATCGGCCTGCAGAGCGCGAACGGGTCGCTCGCTCTCGCCGGGTTCGTGTCGAACAAGGACGCGTTCCAGGTCGCGCGCATCAAGGCGGCCGGCGCCGTCGTGATCGCCAAGTCGAACATGGCCGAGTGGGCGTTCACCCCCAACGAGACGCTCAGCTCGATTCTGCCTGGCTACACGAAGAACCCGTACGCCCTCGATCGTGTCACGGCCGGCTCGAGCGGCGGCACCGCCGCGTCGGTGGCGGCCAGCTTCGGCGCGGTGGGACTGGGCAGCGACACCGGCAACTCGATTCGCGGGCCATCATCACATCAGGCTTTGGTGGGCATTCGCTCGACGATGGGTCTGACGAGCCGCGGTGGCGTGATGCCGTTGAACCTGCTGGCCGACATCGCCGGACCGATGGCGCGCACCGTCGAGGATGCGGTGAAGGTGTTCCAGGTGGTGGTCGGCAGCGACCCCGCCGATCCCGTCACCGCGTCGGCGGCGTCACACCTCCCGCAGGACTACTCGGCGGCGCTGGTTCGCGGCGGGCTGAAGGGCGCGCGCATCGGCGTGTTGCGGTCTGCCTACGAACGCGAATCCACCGATCCCGAGATCGTGCAGGTGTTCACGCGCGCGGTCGACGAGCTGCGCGCGCAGGGCGCGACCATCATCGACCCGGGTGTGGTCGACGGCCTCGATCAGATCAAGCGCCCCCAGGGTATGGGTCTGTGCGGCGGGTTCAAGTACGACCTCAACCGCTACCTCGCCGGCCACGGCGACCGTGTGCCGGTGAAGAGCCTGGCGGAAATCGTCAAGTCGGGCAAGTTCCACCCCACGGTGCGTCGTCAGCTCGAGCAAGGCGAGCAAGGCCCCGAGAACGGTCCTGATTCGCCGGAGTGCAAGGCCGACGCGCAGTATCGCCAGCAGGTGCGCGACGCGGTGACCAAGACCATGGATGCGCAGAAGCTGGATGCGTGGGTGTATCCGACGTGGAGCAACCCGCCGCG
>ERZ1292640.820-Hain-H43-02um-R1-820-length-25813-cov-7_pt1 | contig 19955 bp, 19 predicted proteins | sample MGYA00564404_ERZ1292640 | MGnify/ENA primary metagenome ERZ1292640 (study PRJEB36523, sample SAMEA6512636) | groundwater metagenome | collected 2019-01-08 | study: AquaDiva: Metagenomics assemblies of 32 groundwater samples
GGCGCGATGACATCCTGGAGGTCGAGAATGCCGGATTTGTAGATTTCCTCCGGGAGCACGGGTAAAACGTTTGGACTCTCGGTGGGCTTTGTCTTCTTGAAGAGGTCTAAAAGCGCCATACTATTTTTGGAGCGGCATCGGTTTACCTTCTTCGCCCGGATTGAACATCTTGTAGAGCAGTTCTATCGCCTCTTCGGTGCCGAGCTGTACCGTACGCACTCCCGTGCGCACCAGCCCCTGCTGGACGATGGAAACGCGCTGCTCGAGCTGCGAGACCTGCTCTTCAAATGTCCTGTTCGCCTCCTCGGTGTTCGTCTTTTTCTTGCCGAACGGCAACATAGAGAGAGCCCCCGACTTCTTGATATTAATGGAGGGCGAATATGGTACCGCGAGGAAGAAATTCTTCGTCATGATGTTGGCGGCCTCGGTGAAGCTCTTTACGAATTGGATGTATTCGCGGATTTGGATACGCATGAGGTCATCGAGCTGCTCCTTGTAGGCGGCCTCGAGTGTCGCCACATACGGCCGGATGTCGAGCATGCGTGATTGCACGAATATCTGTATGGAGAAATCGAGCGAATTCAGGAAATTCTGGAACTGCATGATGAATGCGGTCTGCTCGTCCTCGGATTTGAGCGCGAAATTGAGGGAGGACGCGAGGAGTATCGCGCGCAGGCTGCCGTCCTTCAGTACAACAACGCCGTCGCGCACCTCCGCTACGGGCAAGAATTCCTGGGTCGACTTTGCGCTCGCGCGCGGTCCTTTATCGGTTGTTTGCGTGGGCATATTTAAGCGTGCTGTTCCGAGAAGCTACTCATGGCTTCTTTGGCCGTGCGTATCGGCGCGACGATATTTTCTCTCGCATGTATGCGCTCGCGCTCGTCATCATCGGACACACCCGCGGCGATGCGCTCCTTGATGTCGAGGCTCCACGAAAGCTCATGCAGGCGGCTTTGGGAAAGCTTGGGCACATATACCTCGCCTTGCCCTTGCGCGAAGACGGGTGTCGCGGGCGCTGCTGCTTTCTTCTTGCGCGTATTGTTCCAGAGGTACAGCTTGCTTCGCAGGAGGAAGTAGAAGCCGTTTTCGAGCCCTACAATAAAGGGCCTGCCGTTGAATTGGAAGAAGGCAAGCCCCGCGGCAAGTCCGCCGACGACGGCAATAAGCGGCGCTGCCAGATAAATCGGCAGTACGCGGAAAAGGATGTACGACGCGCCGAGCCCGCCGCCGATATAGATGAACTGCTTGAAGGTCAGCGGACCGAATATTTTGTCTTCCACTTCTATAAACTGCGGCACCTGGAACTGCATGGCTCCAGTATATCAGTGCGCGGGGGTCAAGCTCTGCGTTGTTCACCCCGTGAGAGAGATAATCCGAGGATTGCTTAGAAAAACGGTCGTCGTTCTCTCACGGGGTTCACGCCGGAGGCTCTCTGTACGGGTCATCATGAACGGATTTGCGCGCGGTGCTCGTCTCCCCCGCTTTGTATGATTCGGAAACGGGAGCGCGCGCAATCTTCGCCGAAGGCGGCTCCGTAGGCGGCGTCGCGGGAAGCACGACGGGTGCCACGGGAGCCGCGGGCTTGTCCTCGCTCCCCAATATCTGCGTCCGCGCGGCCTCCACGCCGCTTACATTTGCAGCTTTTGCATCAGGATGCGCAAGTTCGCGTTCAAGCTGCTCACGAATCGGTTGGAATACGATGCGCGAGATATCATCGGCAAGAGATTTCGCCATCTCTGTCGAAATATCAAGGTCGTTTTTCAGATGATTAGGTAGTTCTTCCGTCGGTTGGAAACCAAAGAGAGTTAGCATCACGTCATTCTCGAGGAGTTGCCACTGGTCGAGGTGCAATTTATTCGTATCAGCCAGCACTCGTAGCTGTTTTTCTACATCGGCGGACATCACCGCGGTCTGCACCGCTTTGGGCAACTGCTTAAACCGCTCTCGGAGTTTTTCGTTTAGTTCATCCTGTGTCATTTTTGCATCCATAGATTAATGCTCCTCTTCCGTCTCCGATGACGTATGCCCGCCGCCGCCCTCTTCTTCCTGCGTAAGTTTTATTGCATCTCGGAAACTGGAAATCTTTACTTTTTTCTTGTACAGACTCTTTGTTTCATCAGCAACCGCCTTATTTTCGCCTAGGCGGCCAATGGTGTTACGGGTGATGATGTCGCCCTGTTTTGCACCAATCCTCTCGGATATATCAATTGCGCTATCACGTATAGCGTCGACAAAATCTTTCTCAGCTTCCACCGTGAGTTTTTTTGTGCCTTTCCGGTACTCATCTAGTGCTTCTTTCGCATCCTTCACAGGTTTGTCGAGAATGGAGATCTGTTGCTGCAGTTTCTTGGCCTCAGTAGCCGCCCTTTCAATGTTCGCCTTCTCGGTGCGCATATCAGCCTCGTGTGCGGCTTGGGGTTTACGCCCAGCATCGAATTCTGCCTGGGACAGGGTTTGCTTCTTGACCCCCTCGACCTGTGCACTTTCCGCTTCGGCGAGTCTTTCCACGAGCCGTCCGTTGTTCTTTGCGGTTTTTGCCACTTCCTCTGCCACCGTATGTGTTGCCGCGAGCTGCGCGTCTTGCACTTGCCGCTGCTCTCTGACGACTCGTCGCGCCTCCCTCTTCGCTTCTTCGTTTCGTTCGGCTGACGGGGCAATTTTTGCTGCCATCTTCTCGGCGTCCTTGGCCCGAGCCTCTATTCTATCCGCTACACTCTTTTCAATACTTAGTTTCGACGATCCGCCCGCAGCTGCACCTTTGATTCCCGCATCTCCCAGTATCGCTTTTGCTCCCGCGGTATCCATCAAGTTGAAGCGACTGCCCGCTAGCCTGTTCGCAAATCCTGCCGACTTCATTTTGCTCGCCGCCTCGTCCTTCATCTTCTTTGCCGCCGCAAACGTCTGATTTGCCAGTCCGAAGTTTCCGAGACGCTCATGCCTTTTTGCAGCTCGCTCCATTTGTCCGGCCTGGTCGCTCAATCCCTGTGCCCCCTTTGTGAGGCTCTTGGCTCTAAAATACATAGGAAGCCCTACGCCTAAACGCATGCCGAGCCCCGCTGCTCGAAACGCGTTCGTAAGTGGCGCAGCAGCCCAACTGAACCCGCCGATTTTGCTCGCCCACATGCTCGAGAGCTTGAATGTGGTGAAGAGAAGCCCGAGCACCATCACGTAGGTGAAAAGTGCGCCGATGTTGTCCCCGCCCGCCGGATTCGTGAGCGCCGCGCCGAGAGTCGCCTTCGAGGAGCCTTTCAGAGCGTACGAGACGTTGAGCGTCATCCATAGGAAAATCATGAGCATGGGAGCGAAGGTCGCGCACCAAATCAGCGAGTCCCACCACGCCGTCCAACCGAATTTACTCGACGACCACGAGGGGATGAGGTAGCTGGCAAACGCGACAGAGGCGGTCGCCATAAGGAAGATGAGCATAATCATGCGCGAGATGAGTAGGAAGCAGCCGTAGAAAAGCACCATTGCCGCACCGAGGACGACCAGCATCACAAGAATGCCGTGGAGAAGCGCCGCCCAGCCGCTGTCTTTTGCCTGCGCCGTGTCGTTGACGATTTTGTATGAGTTACCGAACGTGCCGACGCCGAGGAGGTTCATGAATTGATCCGCTATTCCATACTTCGGAACGGTGGAGGCCGAACCGACGGCGCCTCCCTGCGTAGCGGTGCTGCTACCGAGCGCGGCTGCGGTGTAAACCTGTGCGGCCGTGTAATTCGATACGTCGATTATCATCTTCGTGAAAAGCAAACTGAAATTAATGAGCACTGCGATAATCAGCACATTCGCAATCATTTTCTTCTGCCCGAACTCTTTGAGACCGAGAATGATGGAAATCGCGATGTACGCGAAGATACCGATGATAAAAATATTCGCGATATCACGAAATGCCGTCCACGCCGTCTCCACAGCCGTTTTGATAGACAGATAGACGCCCCCGAATTGGATGATGGTGTAGTCCACGAGCCAGTTGAAGAGGGACGCGGCTGCGGCGAGAATCCACGTGCTTATGTAGATGAGGGATCCCGCCAGGAGCGTAACCGCCCCTTTCCACAAAGCCATGGGAAGCCACATAATGCAGTCCGCGATGCCACTACAGACCGCCGACTTGGAAGCGCTCGCGCCGGGCGCCGCACACGAACCCGTTCCCACGTTACCGGTGTCGCTCGTGCTATCTGCCTGGGTCCAGACGCCTTCTGCCGCCGTACATTCTGATTGTGTTGTGGCGGCGGCAATACCCGCGGCATTGGGGGCCGCGTTTGCAGTACCCGGGAGAGCGAGTATCCCCATTGATACAACGAACATCGCGAGGACGAGGAAAAGGGCGGATGTTTTTTTGAAGCTCAGGGTATTCATGGTTTGGGGCAGGCGGAGCTATCCGGATTATTTTTGTCCCAGCATTTCTTCCAGGCATCGCGGACCTCTGCCTCGTTTACATTGCACCACCCCTTGCCTGGCTGCAGTGGCTTGAAATTCGTCCAGAGCTTTATCGTGTCGATGACAAGTCCCGGGTCGCCGAGGATTGCCGTCTGCACGTTTTCCAACTCTTTCAGGACGCCGTTCGGGCCGTCGAGATCGGTCTGCTGGTGGAGCTTCCGCGCCGCGATGAGGTTGTTGAGCTCGACGATAGCGAGTTGCTGCGCATTGAGCGAAGCGCCCGTGATGGAGTCTATGAGCCGCGCAATAAGCGAGAGCGCGGTCTGCGATGCGGTAATGCGTGCCACGGTTTCGACTGCCTTGGGCTTAATGCTCGCGTCAATAACGGTTTGCGCGAATGGGGTCGAGGTGCTGACCTTGAGCGGCACACCGGTCGGACACGTTGTCTCGCCGGTCGTGGGATCGGTGGTACAAGCGCCTGCGTACGAGACACAGGTGTTGTCAGCGGCAGGCGGGCCTGCGCAGACGTGCCGTTCGGGCTTGCCGTCGTTCTGGTAGATGATGAGGTCCCAACACTGCTTCTCGCCGCTACGAAGCTGCTGTATCGCTTTCGTCAGCTCCGTGCCGATTCTGTTCACCGTCTGATAGTAGAGCGCCTCCACCTGCTGTGCCGCCTGGAGGTTCACGAGCGCGACGTTTGTCGCGGCATCGCGGAGACCTTGCGCCGCTTCCTGCACCACGCGGTCAATGTAGCGCTGCTGGCCGCCGACAGATTGCGTGAGTCCGGTGAGCCCGCCCTGATTTTCGGAGAGTATCTGTGTCGTCAGGCCCGCATAGAGCGAATTTATCATCTGGCCGATGTCGTTGGCACTCTCCTGCTGGCGCACGGGGGAGTCAAGAATGGTCTGGAACGACTGCTGGATGTTTATTCCCGGCGTCAGTATTTTCCTACGCAGCGGATCGAGCGCGCCGTCGGTCTGCGAGTAGTAGCCGTTGTTCCAGTTCCACTGGTCTTGCTGGTATTGCGTCGCGCGCGCGAGGCGCGAGTTGCTTATCTCCCTGAGCAGGAATTGCGCTATTACCGGATCGCATTGCGGTGCGGTCGCGTCGGCGAACTCCGCGATGGTGAACCAGACCTGCCCGTTTTGGAACGCGCGGAGGTCTCCTTTGTACGGGCATGCAACCGATGCCCCTTCCGAACGCGTCTCGCCTTCATAGGCGCGCACCGCGGCGCGCTTGAGCGTGTCTCGAAGCGCGGGGCTCACGTTTTTCCAGAGCGCCTCATCTTGGAGGAATGCGAGGAACGCCGGATCGCTGATACCGGTCAAGAGTTCCTGCTCCTGATTCACCACGTATTGCGGATTGCCGCCCCGACCCGTCTGAATGGCGATGACGGCTTTCCTTGCCACCCCGGCAGTCGCCGCTTCGCGTTCGCGGTTGATGACCTCACGCAGCACACATTCTTTGTACACGAGCGTGCCGGTGTTGAGCTCAACGGTCGAATCGGCGACCGGCACGTAGACGCCGCCCGTCGCGCCGAGCGCGCCGACGCTCATCGAATACGCACCGTTCTGATTGCAGTCGAAGATTCCTTGTCGCCGCAGCGAGAGGTTCTCGCCCGTCCCTCCCGTACCACCTCCACCACCGGTACCACCCGTCCCTCCCGTACCACCTCCTCCACCCCCGCCTCCTCCGCCGGAGGTCGCTTGTGTCGCCGTTGAGACCGGAGACGATTTTATGGAAGTATTTCCCGCAGTATCGAAGGCGGCGACGCTGTACATGTAATTGGTCGATGCGGTGAGGCCGCTATCCTGGTACGTAGCAGCGGTAGTTGTGGCGACTTGTACGGTGTTCGTACTGGGTGCCGTAGCACGGTAAATTTTGTACCCCTGTACGCCGCCCGCATCAGTGGACGCGCTCCACGAGAGACGGATTGAAGACGAAGAAAGTGCGGCTGCCGTGAGATTCGCAGGGACGGTCGGGGCGATCGTGTCGGCTTGTGCGGCGACGAGGAGAGGAATCACGCTGAGCGTGCAGAGAATCCAGGTCGTGACACTGAAATATTTTCTACTCATGAGCGTTTTTCGCGGTAGTACTTGGCGAGCGAAGCGAAAGAGGAGAGCACGTTCGTTTCGGCCTGATTGTACGAGCGCAGAACGACGACCGACGCGAACGGGTCAGCGGCATTTGCGGCGAGCGCCTCGAGCGCCACGGCGAATTTCTCCAGCGCATTAAGCACGCCGAGGTGGTGAGCGAGCGCATCTTTCGGCGGCACGACACGGGCCGTCGCGTTCGCGGCGGCACGGTAATTTTGCGCCGCCGTGCGCAACTTTTCCAGATTCTTGGGATCCTTCGTACTCACGTAGTATGCGAATATTTCGTACTCCGGTTCGGTGTTTTTCAGAAGCGGCGCGAGCGACACTTGGAGGTCGGCGCGATACGCGAGCATGCGGGCATACGAAGTATCGGAGGAGGTCGGTATCTCCGCTGCGGTGTAGATGCGGTATGCAAGCGGAGCGACCAAGTCCTCGGCCATTTTCTCCGCGGTCTTTGCCCCTACTTCAGGCGTGTACATGCCCTGCTCTTGGAGGGAAAGGTACTTTTCGACGACTCCGTCGAGGACGGCTGTGCCGAGCGGGGTGGTACCGTCTTCGGACGCCGTGAAGCCTGTAGCGCCGGCCGTCGTCGATGCATCGGCACCCGCCGACGTGGCCACGTAGGAAGTAGCATCCCCGCGTTCGCGCAGGACGCTGCCGATTTGCCATACGGCGACGGCGAGCAGCACTACGAGGGAGACTCCTGCGGTGACAAAGATGGCTGAAAAACCGGCCTCGCTCCGCCAAAGCATCCCGCGAAGGCGAGCTTGGCGATTCATAACGCAAAAACTCACGCTCTTTTCCGCGCTTTCTTTTTCCACACAATTAGTATACCCCGCGAGATACAGGCTTTTGTGTTCCTAACCCGCAAAAGTGTGTAGAAGACGCAACATTCGGCAGCGCCGTATTGCGCTGCCCGCTCCGAGCCACCGCGCCGGTAGTATTAGAAACCGCCTGGGTTGAACGTGAAGATCTTTCCGCCGTCGACCGACGTAAAAGTGACGCTGTATACGCCGAAAAGAGCGACAAGGCGGACGTAATTTTGGACAAATATATCCGCTGACGCGTTGTAGGCCTCAATTGCCTTTATGTAGTCGGCGTCGCGTTCCGCACCCGGCACGAGGGCGAGCTTTTTTCCGAGCCCGATGTAACTCTGCGCCAGTGCCTCGTGCGCGGTTGCCGCGGTAGAAGGCACGGGGTCCATTTGGAGCAGCAGCTTTCCCAGTTCTTCAAAATCACGTCCGACCTTGACGACGGCCGCCGCCTTTTCGGGGTCTGCGCGGTCCTCCACCTGCACTTTGAGTATCTGAACGGTATTCGAGTGTTGTTGCTCGAACGATTCAATGGTGGAGCCGATGTCGTTACCGTAATCATAGAGTTCTTGTTGAAGTGCGGACCGCGTGGAACGCGATGTTGTGGTGCTGATGAGCCCGCGGGGAATGTATGTGTACGCACTCTGCGACCCCTCGCCGCTCGTATCGGCCTTCACACTCGACTGCCTTGTGAGCTCCGCGATGAATGCGTCGAAGTCATACGAGTCTGAGTTGTCTTCATCCGGTGGCGCGGTGTTCACAAAGTTGGGCGCAATGTACGTATATGGCGGGCTATTCTGCACTTGCTGCATGATGGAGCCATCCTCCCGTGATGAGCCCGCGGCCGGAGCATATGAAGTCGGGTCCAGAAACGGTACGGCTTCGCCGCCCCAACTGGTCGGACGTGTTCCCTCCGGTTGTGAAGCGCGGCTCACAACAACGTACGTACCGACGAGGACGAGAAATACCGCCGCACCTATTGCGGAAGTGTACGGGTGCGTGCGGAGCCATTCCATGCATGGAAGTATAGCGTACGAAGTATGGGGTATAATGTTTTTTATGCGGAACTCGTTTCTCCTTGCGAGTATCTTGATTCTTCTTAGTCCAACACTGGCTTTCGCATTTCCGTTCGGGGGGCAAGCCGGTATGGTTATTCCCTGCTACAACCAGGCTATCTACGCGAGTCTCGGGCCACCGCGCGGCGGGCCGTACGTGTGGACGCCCTCGACGAAGACGTACCAATTCGGCGCTCCGACACACGGAGGTCAGTGGCTCCTGGGCCTCGCGGGGGCACCGTACTACTGCATCGTCTCCATCCAACCGGTCATCGTCTGGCCCGGCACATACATCACAATGATGGGGAGTTCGAGGTGATTTAAGAAAGAAATTTCGCAAGTTTTTTCCACCCCTCGAGCGACACATCTTCCGCACGTACCTTGGGGCCCATATCGCATACTTCAAACGCATGCAGCACGGCATCCTTGCCGAACGGCACTGCGAGGTTGCTTGAAAGAAATTTCCGTTTCGAAGCGAATCCGGCCTTTACGACCTTAAAGAAATGTTTTTCGTCGAGAGCGACGAAGTTTCTTTTCGAAATGTCCCCGACAAGGAGTATCGCGGAATCAACGCTGGGCGGCGGAGAGAAATTGCCGCGGGAAACTTTCGCGACGATTTTCGGTGTACCGTATGCTTTGACCGAGAGCGAGAGGATAGACTCCTTTTTGTCGCGTGCGATGATACGGTCCGCCACTTCTTTCTGTATCAGGATTGCCATCGCACGCGGCTGTGCGGGCGTCTCCAAAAATTGCCGGATTATTTCTCCCGTAATGTAATAAGGAATATTCGCCGCGACCACATATCCACCCGCTTCAAGTTTGTACCGCGATGGTTCAAAGTCACGGATGTCGGCCGTGACGATTTGGAGCGTACCCGAATTAATTTCCGCAGCGAATGTTTGTTCGAGCCCTTCAACGAGCGCGGCGTCTTTTTCGATTGCAATAACGCGTCCGCCCGTCGCGACGAGTTCGCGCGTGAGCGCGCCCTTGCCCGGCCCAATCTCAAGGATTGTTTCGCCCGGCCGCACATTCACCGACTCCGCGAGCGAATGAGCCGCCCATAATCCCGTGAGAAAATGCTGTCCGAGCCTTGCCCCGACACTAACTTTGGTATTGCGTCTATTTCGCCCCATATATACTTCTTAACACTATTTCGCTCCGAGTTGCACTTTTCTATGTAATCGGCTATCGCTCCGCGAAATGATACCAAAGTTAGTGTAGGGGCGTGCCCCTTTGTTTTTTCTACCTGATTTCATAAAAATCGTCGAGAAGCCCGCGCTTCTTCTTGGCAGGGGCGCTTTCGGAGTCGGCAAGGAGGCGTTCATCAATATCGGAGAGGAATTCGGACGGGAGTGCGCCTTCGCGGGTGCCGTATTTTGTACGCTCGTATGCGTAGCTCAAGAACAGACGCTTCCGCGCGCGCGTGAGCGCGACGTAGAAGAGCCTGCGCTCTTCCTCGGGGTCGCGCGCTTCGTCGTTGCGCAGCGAAGGAAAGAGCCCCTGCTCCATCCCGACCACGAAGACCGCATCAAATTCGAGACCTTTTGCCGCGTGGACGGTCATGAGTGAGATACCGCCTTTGTCGCGGCTCATATCCAGCTCATCTTGTTCGCTCTGAAGCGCCGCCTCTTCCAAAAGTCGCTCGATTCCCGCCGGTGGCTCGTCGCTCTCATACTTTGCAGCAAGGTTCGCAAGCTCCCGCACGTTGCCGAGATGCTCCGCATCTTCCTCCGACTTGCCGCTGTACATCTTTTGGATGCCGCTCGCTTCGATGCAGAAGCGCACCGCCTCCGACGCAGACAAAGTATTGACCGCGTGCCGGATTTTCGCGAGAAGCTCGCGGAATGCGGCGACTTTCGCGCCCGCCGCGCCGAGCGGTTGCCCCGAAAGCATCTTTTCAACGGTTACTTTTCCGATTCCGCGCGCGGGGACGCCCACAATGCGCACGAGGTCGCTCTTCCCTTTCGGGTTGAGCGCCGCGCGCAGGTAGGAGAGGACGTCTTTCACTTCTTTGCGCTCGAAGAAGCGGGTGCCGAGCACCCGGTACGGCAGCCCCGCGTGCAGGAGCGCCTCCTCGAGCACGCGCGACTGCGCATTTTCGCGATAGAGAACGGCGATCTCATTAGGGGCAACGCCTTGGTCGATAAGATTCGCCGCCTGTTCCGCCACAAACCATGCCTCATAGCGTTCATCCAATGCGCCGTGGAGCACGATGGGTTCGCCGGTCTCATTCTCGCTAAAAAGAGTTTTCGGAATGCGGTTCGTATTTTTCTCTATCACCGCGTTCGCTGCGGCAATAATAGTGCGCGTCGAGCGGTAGTTCTGTTCGAGGCGTACCACTTTCACATTGGGAAATACGCGCTCAAAGGAGAGCAGGTTCTCTATCTCCGCTTGCCGCCAGGTGTAGATGCATTGGTCGAGGTCGCCCACCACGCACATATTGCCGCGTTCGCCCGAGAGGAGCTTCATCAGCTCGTATTGCACGCCGCTTGTGTCCTGGTACTCGTCCACGGTGATGTAGCGCCAACGATTTTGCAGAAGCGAGAGCGTTTGCGGGGATTCTTGCACGAGCGAAAGTGTCCGCACGAGCAGGTCGTCGAAATCGAGACTGTCCTCGGACTTGAGCGCCTGTTCGTACCGCTCCCAAACCTGGGCGACGGCTTGTTCGCGTCGGCTCGACGCGCGCTCCCGGTACTCCGCAAGCTTCTTGCCTCCGCCCTTCTCGCGCGATATGGCACCGAGTATCTGCCGCGGGGTCCACTCTTCCGTATCGAGGCGCTTGAGCTCGGCCTTCACGGCACGCAGGCTGTCATCGCGGTCCCAGATGCTGAAATTTTTCGGCACTCCCGCCTCTTCGTGGAACTCCCGCAGGAGCCGCACCCCGAGCGAGTGGAATGTCGCCACGAGAGGAAGCCCCCCACGCTTGCCGGTGAGGAGGTCGCGGACACGGTCGCGCATCTCGCCCGCCGCCTTGTTCGTAAAGGTAACCGCAAGTATTGACGAAGCGGGAATACCCTCCTCTACTAGGTGTGCGATGCGGTGTACAATAGTCTTCGTTTTGCCCGCCCCAGCCCCGGCGACTACCAAAAGCGGGCCGTCCACGTGCAAAACAGCCTCTTTTTGAGCCGCATTGAGGCCTTCGAGATATTTCACCTGGGAACTATATCACAAGCGTCTCAAACTATTGACAAATCACTATCCCCTGGTAAAATATTGAGCTGGTTGACGCCACGTCACCCATGAAGGTAGAGTGAACCAATCGGTGGCACCGCCGTACCCATCCTGAGGCTGGGTCTCAAAAAAGTGAGATTTAAAGCCAAATTCCAGACCAATCCCTCGTGCCATCGCTAAAAACGGCTTATCGTCTAGCTATATCGGGGAGAGGCAAAAAGTGACCTCCTTTTCCGTATAACAGCTGATGAAGAGCCGGTGAAATTGGTTTGCTGTCGGTCAGTTTCTGAAAGACACAAACCGCTGAAAACGGCTTATACACGAAAGAAAAAATAACGATTCGCCGCAGGGCCCCGCATGCCCGCGAGCGATGAAAGATAGCTCGTCTAGGACCGCTCGTTCGGCCCGCTTCGCCGGTGCTACAGCGAGGCGAGCGGCTACTCTCATATCCCTGTTGCTCGTCCTCGGAGCGCTCACGCCTGCAACGGCGCGTGCAAGCGTGTTGGGGGATTTCGTCTCCGCTATTCTCCATGCGCCGGAAAAACAGAAAGATGTGTCTTCGGGAAGCGGCAATCTCCAAACGATGACTCTCCCCCGGCCAGCCCTGAACCCCGATCCGATGGCCGGCAAAGGTGGTGGCGAGATAATAATTGTTGACGGTAATGCTATTGCGGCGGAAGAAGGGCCGTCCGGCACGCCCACCGAGTATGACAGGCCGAAGAACTCGACCATCAGCCTCTATACCGTCGTCGATGGCGACACGCTGAGCGTCATCGCGAAGCTTTTCAAGGTCTCTCCCGACACCATCCTTTGGGCAAACGATTTACCCCGCAATGCCGTGCTTAGAGTCGGGCAAACGCTCGTTATCTTGCCGGTTACCGGCGTACGGTACACCGTAAAGTCGGGCGACACGCTCACCTCTATAGCAAAGAAATTCGGCGCGGACGCGGTTGACATCGGCAATTTCAACGGCATTGACGAGAGTACGGTCGTCGCAGGCATGAGGATTATCATTCCGGACGGTGAGATTGCCGTTGCCGCGGTCGTTGCCGCCCCGGCCTCGAGCAAACCGGCGAAGGGCATCTTGGCCACCACACTCAATTCACGTCCGGGCACCGCAGCACAGAAGGGATATTACATCCGACCGCTCGTCGGTGGCGTGAGGACGCAGGGCGTTCACGGATACAACGGCGTCGACCTCGCGGCTCCTATCGGTACTCCTATCCTCGCTGCCGCCGAGGGTGACGTCCTTATCGCCAAAGAAACGGGATGGAACGCGGGCTACGGCGGCTACGTCGTCATCAAGCACGATAACGGCAGCCAGACGCTCTATGCCCACCAATCAGGCGTCGCGGTATCCCCCGGGCAGCATGTGGAGCAGGGCCAGGTCATCGGCTACGTCGGCTCGACCGGCAAATCGACCGGCGCGCATGTCCACTTCGAGATCAGAAACGGCATCAGGAACCCCTTCTAATGTATGACTGAGATTATTTACGAATTGCTGATCCTACTGCGTCACTTCAAATAAGGGCGCGTTTGCCCGGTTAGTAGAATTTCGGCTTGCCAAAGGCGAATGCTGGGCACTACAAACGAAGGCTCGCAATTGATACTGCGTGGTCGACCTAAATTATCTCTGCGATGGCACGAAGCAGAGCCGAAATTATCCTACCGGGTTTGCGTTTTGTCGTCCGAACTGCTATTCTCAGGTAGCTGTGTTAACGATGGATGTCATAGTTGATCTCCAATATGGGGATTGCGGGAAAGGCAAAGTTGCCCACTATTTAAGCCACAAAAACTCCTATACCCACGTGCTCCGCTACAACGGCGGCTGCAATGCGGGCCACACGATTTTCCATAAAGGGAAGAAATTTGTCACCCACCACATTCCGGCGGGCGTCTTTTTCGGCGTGAAATCCGTCATCGGCTCGGGATGCGTGCTGGACCCCGACCAGTTCTTCCGCGAGATTAAAATGCTGAAGGAAGGCGGCGTCTCCACCAAGGGGAAGATTTTTGTCGCGAATAATACGCACATCATCACCGATGCGCACAAGAATGAGGACAAACAGCGGGGCGGGAAAATAGGGACGACCGGCCGCGGCAACGGCCCCGCCTACCGCGACAAGTACGGACGCACCGGCGTGCGCGCGGAGCGGGTGGCGAAGCTGAATCCTTACCTCCTGGATCTCTACAAGGAATGGTATGGAAACAAGAAAAATATTTATATCCTCGCAGAAGGCGCACAGGGCTTCGGACTCGACATTGATTGGGGCGATTACCCGTTCGTCACCTCGAGTCATTGCACGGCAGCCGGCGCGCTTCTGAACGGCCTTCCCTCGACAGCTATCCGTGACGTCTGGGGTGTGGCGAAAATATACGAAACATACGTCGGCAGCAAAAAGTTTCAACCGAAAGGTGAACTCTTCAACAAAATCGGCGACATCGGCGAGGAATTCGGCTCGACGACCGGCCGCCGCCGTCAGACCAATTGGATGAACATGCAAACACTCGAGCGCGCCATCCGCATGAACGGCGTCACGCATATCGTATTCAGCAAGACCGACGTCTTGCGCGACGTCGGCGCATGGGCGGTCATAGACAATAAGAAGGTTGTCGCTTTCAAAAGCGAAAAAGCGATGCAGGATTTCATTCTGAAACGCCTCAAATCGTTCGGCATCCCCAAGACCAAAGTGTATTTCTCGGACAGCAAAGAGACGATTTGAGGAAGCCGTGCCTCTCTGCGTGGGTAATTCGTTGGGCCTGTTACAGAGCCACATTTTCCTGTGAAACTGTTTTGAGCGAATAACCGCTCAACGGCGATTACTTATAGCTCGCGTGCTCTGTACTGGAGCGCTTCTAACATGTGCGAGGGCTCTATCGTGTCGTTGTCCGCGAGGTCGGCTATGGTGCGTGCGAGCTTGATGGTGCGGTGGTAGCCGCGCGGCGAGAGTTTCATCGCGCGCGCAGCGCCTTGCAATGTATCTTCGGCTTTCGCCGAAAGCGCTGCGAGCGATTCGATTTCTTTCGGTCCCATATCGGAATTGGTGGACGCATCGGGGACTTCCGCGAACCGCGCGCGTTGACGCTCGCGGGCGGCCGCCACCGCTTCGCGTGCGCGTTTCGTTTCCCCCGAACCTCTTTTGGTCTGTGTGGAAAGCGTCTCCGGCGCCATCTCCCCGACGGAGACCCACATGTCGATGCGGTCGGCGACGGGGCCCGATATCTTACGGCGGTATTTTTCTACGAGGTGCGGCATGCAGCGGCATCGCGCACTGCCCCAAAAACCGCACGGACACGGATTGAGGGCGGCGATGAGCATGAAATTGGCGGGAAAAACCGCGGTTCCTTTTGACCGTGCGATGGATATCACCCGATCTTCGAGCGGCTCGCGCAGCGCGTTGATGACGTCGCGATGGAATTCAGGGAATTCATCGGCGAAGAGCACACCGCGGTGCGCGAGCGTCGCTTCACCCGGCCGTATGCCCGCCGAGCCGCCTCCGATGAGCGCAGCATACGAAGATGTGTGATGAGGCGAGCGGAATGGCGGACGGAACACCACGCTGCCGCCCAGTGCCCCCGAAAGCGAGTGGATGGTCGTCACTTCTATCATTTCTTCTTCGGAAAGGTCCGGCAGTATCGAAGCCGCCGCACGGGCAAGCAGTGTCTTCCCCGTCCCCGGCGGGCCGTAAAGCGCAAGATTGTGGGCACCCGCGGCCGCGATGATAAGACCGCGCTTCGCACTTTCCTGTCCGCGTATCTCGTCGAGTGCGGTGTTGTCGTCTTCGCCGCTGCGAACCGGCCGGTGCACGCGGGGACCTTCTTTTTTCTTCGTCGTCAATTGCGCGATTACATCTTCGAGTGAGGAAACGGGGTGAATGTGCAGACCCGAAATCAGCGATGCTTCTGCGGCGTTTTCTTCGGGCACGTACAGGTCGGTAAATCCCGCGGCGCGCGCGGCCGCCGCGATTGAGAGCACGCCCAAAATCTTGCGCACACCGCCGTCGAGCGAGAGTTCTCCCGCAAATAATTTTCCTGCGGGGTCAAATCGTACCTGTTCGGATGCGAGGAGAAACGAGAGCGCGAGCGGCACGTCGAATGCGGCGCCCTCCTTTTTCAATTCCGCGGGGGCGAGTGAGAGCACTATTTTCTTGTTACTCCGTTTTGGGGACTCGAAATCCTCCTCCTCTCCCGTGTTCTTTATCGCAGCAGCGATTCGGTCTTTTGCTTCTTCCACGGATTTGTCGGGAAGGCCGACGATGGTAAATGCGTGCAGACCTTTCACGATGTCACATTCCACCGAGACGACGGTCCCTTTCGGCAGCATCGGCTGCGCGCCGAAGACACGCGCGAATCCCGAAGCTATTTTTTGTTTCGCACCCATGGACGATATTGTACCGCGTTTCATGAAGAAACCCTGCGCTTTCGCGCAGGGCAGACTGTACTTCGTAATTTACAATAATTCGTCGCGACCCGGGATGTCACGACTGGAATGTCGGATATGAAGTATCACGACCGCCTTCCCCACTCGTCTGTGATAGATGAGATACGGATATTGAACGACCGAAATGACCCGGACATCTTCAATGTCGGTATCTCGCGCAATATCCGGAAATTCCTCTAGGAGTTCTATCGCCGCGACGATCGCAAGGCGAACGTTATCTGCTCCAATCCAAGTTCGTGCCCCGAGATATACACGGATGTCTCTGAGGTCTTGGATCGCCTGCGGGGCGAAACGTACCCTCATGCCCACTTTGTGTGCAGTGCTTTTTTAACGGCAGCAGCAGAAGCAAATTTCTTCTGTTTCGACTGTCGAAGTCCTTTCAATACCTCCTTACGATGTCCCCGGGGAACTCGGTATGAACCCGAGCTTTCTGCGATACGCTCAAGGATTTGTGCGGCGTATTCTTGCCGCTCTTGCGGAAGCTCCCGAACCTTCTCAATCGCAGTTTTCAACGCGTTGACCATACAAAGACTATACCATATTGACCCAGTTTAATTTTATCCGGGCCTGGACCAGAAAGAACTCGGCCTCGGTAAATAGAACGGGCGGCTAAGTGCCGCCCGTCGCATTTGAAGTTTCAAAACGCTGAAGCCAGATCTTGGACTCCGGCAGTTTCGAATGCTTCTCGCCGCCATTTGCATTGGTCGCATTGTCCGCACGGCCTGCCGGGTTCTCCAAAGTAGCAGGACCAAGTCAGTTCAAGCGGCGCTCCGATTTCAACGCCCCTTCGTATTACTTCCGCCTTCGTCATTCCGATAAGCGGCAATACGATACGCATTGGCTTTCCTCGCCGAGGCATCATCTTGCGGGCTAACACCTCGTTGAGATATTTAGTGTAGGTACTCGCCTCAATGTCCTCGAAATTAAGGAGATCTTCTCCTGTTGTTGCGAGGACGATTTCTCCCTCAGTTATGTCAGGCATATCATGCAAGCGCGCTTCAACGCCTGCGGCAGCCATTAGAGCGAACACTTCATCACGGGTCGACGGATAGCCGGCTTGGGACCAACCTCCTTCCGGATGTCGCCAACCGACAAATCCGCGAAGAAGGATTTCTTCTCCCTCCGGGTTTTTGAACCTCTCGGAGCGTTGCCGTCTTGTCCAACGGATTGTTCCATCGATTCGTAGGTAAAAGTGCTCGATGACGTTGTCGAAGTGATGGTACAACCAATCTGCCACTGCGGCAGATTGTCGTTTTTCCGATTGTTCTGCGCCTTGCCCGTAGTATATGGAGAGCAAGCAAACCAAGGTCTCGGGCTCGTTAGCCTTGAGCACCGCTGCGACAGTCGAATCGACGCCTCCACTCAGAAGGCACACCACTATCTTTTTCATCTGTTGTTTTCCCTTGAGTTATGGCGGCGCGTGTAACGCGCCGCCAGGTATTTCCGATTTGAACGGCTTCCCTCACTTCAAAGCAGCGAGAGCTGCTTTGTATTCGGCTTCTAGTTTCTTTGCCGATTGCAAATCTTCAGGTGTGTGTCGATCGATCGCCTCTATGTGACGCTTCAACCTGAAGAGCTCAATCCCGATTTCAATGGTAGAGGCCACTTTTCCGCACCCTTCAGGAATAAAGAACTTCCAAGACGCGGACAAACAGGAGAAGGTTCTCACATCGCACTTTTCCACCTCCGGTTCCGACTTGAGGACTACGGGGAGATGTCGTGTGTCATGAAAATCCCACTCTATCCTTTCCCCATAAAGTTCTGGAACGAGGAAGAAGCTTCTGTTGTCGACTACTTGGTCGCACAGCTGACGCCACACTGCGTGCGCCAACTGCTCTTCGAGGGTTCCATCGGTGCTAGAACGCCCGTAATGCAGTTTGAAGCTTTGCGGCAGTGGAAACTCAACACCGCCGTGGACTGTACTCGGCTCGATTTGCACCTCACCGTCCCGCAGATCCACAATTTGCGGTGCTGCGGTGAAGGCCCTTTCGTGGTCTCTGCGGTCAAACTCGCGGGGTTCCTTGATTCCCTGCGGCACAAGTCGTACGGCACGCCAAACGGGCGGCATTTTCCTGAAAAGATCAAATGCCGTCGGTCGGCCGTCGAAATACTGCGAGACGCTCCACTTCACAGACATTGCTATCCTCCATCAGTTGGTCGATTCGCTGCACGTCGCACGACACTTGCACGAACAGGCAGCCAAGATAGTCACACTCCTATGGCCACAAGTCAATACTTTTTGACTGTTTTATTAACCACTGGACTAATACTCTTGAGGATGAGTATATTGGGTTGTCAGAAATAATTGACAATAGTCATTTCATCGCTATATTTCGTGCATGAACCCAAACGATGCCCTGGCCGGACTGGACCTCAAAGAGAAGGAAATAATCGTCTATAAGGCACTTCTGGAGCTTGGCGAAGTTCCGGTGACACGTGTGACGAAACAGACGGGACTCAAGCGACCGACGACATATGCGGTCTTGAAATCTCTCGAAGGTAAGGGGTTTGTCTCTCGAACGATTAGGGGAAAGAAAATGTTATTTGCCGCGCAACATCCGAAGAAGCTTGTCACTGAAGCGGAGATCCGTTTGAAGGAGCTCCAAGCTGCTGTCCCCCAACTCGAGTCGATAATGGGAAATTCAGAACAGCGACCGCGCGTGGTGGTGTACGAGGGAAAGGATGCGCTTGATAAAGCATATGACGATTCGTTCGTCACGAAAGGGGAAATCCTCTATATGGGCGATATATCACTCTCCCAAGAAGTATTTCCGCGGACATTCGCAAAAGTCGGCTATGTTTCACTTTCACCAGAATTCAAGATTCGTGAACTTGATGACGATAGCGACCGCACTCGAAAGTATGCGGAAGAAGTGCGCGGTCCGTATCGACAGGTACGTTTTATCCCGAAAGAATTTCTTCCCTTCCAGATGGATATCGGCATCTTCGGTAACACGGTACTAATCACATCTGTAAAAAAAGAATATTTCACTGTTAAGATTGAAAGCGAAGAAATCGCGCGCGGATACCGCGCGCTTTTTGAGGCGATGTGGCGGATAAGCAGCGAGTAGACAGTTCCAATACTTAAGAAAAATATTAAGTATTGGAACGCAAACCAAATTCGGAGACGAGTGCTTCTGCCGTCAACTACGCATGTGCCACACACGTGCGTGCGGCGGGATTCGCTTCGAGTCTGTCGAACGGGATTTCTTCTTCGCCCGCTTCGCAGATGCCGTAGGTGCCGTCTTCCATTTTTTCGAGCGCGTCCACGATATCCTTGTGGCGCTTTTCAAGTTCTTCGACGAGCGGTACGTTGACGACCAGCTCTTCTATCTGGTCTGCGGCATCGTTCGGGTCCGCCTCAATGCCTCCACCCTCGGCGCTTCCCTGCCAGTCGCCCGAATCACTCTGCACACGGCCGTACGTCGCCAACTCTTCCTCCACCGCATCGCGCTCCGCGCCTAAAGCGCCGCGCAGCTCTTCTAATTGTTCTTCGGTGATGTGCTTCATGTCCCAAAGTATACCAAAGCACCACTGTGCCGCGCTACAGCTGACGGCTTGCCTGCAAACGGCTCAGTATTTCGGGGAAGGAATACGGGCTTCCCGCGATGATGAGGACGTTCTGTGTGGGGAATGAGTAGTACAGCTGGATATCACCCGCGTCGTCTTTGAGCGCGCGGACGTCGTAGTTGCGCATCACGAGGTCTTCATACGTGCGCAGCACGGGAAGGCCGTTCGCATCCTGTCGAAGCGCCGGCACGGCGGTAAAGAGCGGCGAAAGGTCTCCGTTTAATGACGGCTCCCAATTGAGCATTGCGGCGAATGCACGGGCGTGCGACACGACCGGCACGACGACGACGGGAGCGCTTTTGTCCGCGGCGTGAATGCCGAGAAAGAAATCATTCCCCAATGCCCGGAAAAGGTCATCCGAGGCGTGCGCGCCCATTGCCGCCATGAATTCTCTGAAGGTGGCGGGACGGTTTTGCGGTACGCCGTCCGCGTC
>ERZ1292640.1399-Hain-H43-02um-R1-1399-length-19920-cov-7_pt1 | contig 19920 bp, 15 predicted proteins | sample MGYA00564404_ERZ1292640 | MGnify/ENA primary metagenome ERZ1292640 (study PRJEB36523, sample SAMEA6512636) | groundwater metagenome | collected 2019-01-08 | study: AquaDiva: Metagenomics assemblies of 32 groundwater samples
GTGTGTCCCGCGCCCTACTGCCATGAACGGGTTCAAGGGCGCAAGGCGCGAAGCCTTGCTTCGGGGCACTCTCTCCAGGAACTTGGTAGGTCTGTGCTGCCGCGCGGCCCCAATTTCAGGGACACGCGGCAGCGTGTCCCTACCAGTTAGGTTCATGGTCCTTATGCGGGCCAGAATGGCGTGGAGGCTTCCCATGAATCTGGTAGGGACGGATTCCACTCCGTCCCTGATATTTCTCGGTCGCGCGGTGCGGAAGCGGAAGTCAGGGACGCGGTGGAACGCGTCCCTACCGGCTTCCTGGTTCCAATGAGTGGTTAAAAGGCCAAGGGACCTTCCCATAAACCTCGTAGCAGCCGACGTAAGGAGGCTCTGTTCAAATCCGAAATCCGAAATCCGAAATCCGAAATTGAACGGAGCCTGCTTGCGTCGGCTGCTACGGTTGAAGGGCGCAATGCGCAGCCAAGCGTCGCGGAGGCTACCCACGGAAAGCTTCCTTCATCTTGGCCAGCCATTGGGGCACAGCTTTCCAGGGGTCCGCGGCCGCCTCGTACTCCAGTGCAATGTATCCTTGATAGTTGGCCTCGCGCAGCATTTTCGCCAGGTGGGTGAGATCGGCGGATTCCTTCTGCGACTGGCCGCGCCGTTTCATTTCCACCTTCACTTGCACGTTCACCGCGTAAGGGGCGCACTTGGCAAGATCGGCGTATGGATCATCGGTTTGGAAGTTGCCGGTGTCCAGATTGATGCCCACCCAGGGACTTTTCACCGCCTGCACGATGTCCAGCAATTCGCCAGGCTCGGCCACGATCCCGCCATGGTTCTCCAGGCCGAGGAAAATTCCTTTGGTGCCGGCGTAATCGGCGCATTCCTCAAAGGCGCTGATGCACAATTTCTTGGCCTCAGCAGGATCAAGGTTTCCTTTAGGTCCGGCAAAGACCCGGATGTGCGGCGCGCCGATGACGGCGGCGTAATCGGCCCATTTTTTGACCAGGGCGATTTGCTGGTCGCGTTTTTCTCCGGGCGGCAAGGCAAAGTTGTTTCCGACGGCAGTGCCGCTGATTTCAATGCCGCGCAGGAAGGCGTGGCGCTTGAGCTTGAGAAGATATTCCTGGTCGAATTTCTCCGGGAAATAATAGCTGGTGACCTCGGCGCCCGGCAGACCCTGGTCGGCGCAGTAATCCACAAAGTCAAACAGGGTGATCCGTTTGGCGGGGTCTTTGTGATTGAAATAATCCCGATAAGAGTAGGCCGCCAGACTGAGGGCGAAGCGGGGTGTGCCCCGGCGTTTGATCGGTTCGACCGCGCCGGCGCGGTCCCAAGGGCACAGGCCCAATCCTGCCCAGGCCAGTCCGGCGCGGGTGGAAGTTGTTAAAAAGCCACGACGAGTAGTCATAAGTTGCATGGCCATGATGCAACCAAAGGAACGCCGCAAAAGAAACAGAATTCTTCGGCTTGATCATCTTGGTTACCCCGCTCTGCCGGTGGTGGCTGGCTTGAACACGAATTCTTCGCAGCGCATCGAAGTCGCAGCCAAAGGAGCGTGCCGTGACCGGCGACTCACCGAACACATTCTTCGTTTCTGCGTTTGCTCGGCGATGAAGGATTTTGCTTCCTTCAAAGCCGCAGCTAAATCTGCCTCAACCGGAAAAGTTTTTCCAAACGACTTGCCATGCCATTTCCCGAGAACTCTCACTTCCGCCGCCGCACGGTCGTAAATGACTTTCACCGCATCCGGTTTGTCTTTCGTCTCCCATTCGTGCAACGCCTCCGCGCTCGTGAGAGAGTCGAGCGTGGCTTTTGACCACGTTTCGCGGAGCAACGCCGCTTCATTTGTGTCCGTGCCGCGAGTGCCGCCCGTCGTGTCTAGCATCGCCAGTTTGGAGAGCCTTGAGGTTGGGCATGCTCATTGGCCTGGCCACGCCAGGGATTGCGGAGAACGTTGTTTTGCCCGCCACCAAAGCACGCCGCCGGCCTGGACGCGAGCGACTCCGCCCATTCGTTTTGCCTGCATGTCGAACGACGGGTGTCGCAGAAAACGCCGGATGAACGCCGCCGCATAGTCGTCCGGCACATTGAGCCAGACCAGGCAGTATCGCCCATGCGCCCAGTCCGGCCGGAAAAAGTCCCGATCAAGCGTGAAGAACGTCGGGTGTGGCAGCCGGTGCAGAAGGGGAATCAGATTCTCGTCGTCATCGCCGAACGCGGCTACCTCCACGCCCACGCAGCGGAAGCGTATCCGCCATTTACGCAGCAATAGCTGCTGGCCGGCGGGCAGGTTTTCGTCGAGCACCAACATGGAATCCTCGGAATGGTTCGTGTTTCTCCACCAGTGGAGCGATGGCGATGGCCTCGGCGATGGCCTCCTCAACGACGCGCCCGTTCCACTCACGCGAGACCTCGGCCCACGTCAGACCACGCTCCAACTGTTCCAGGACGATCCACACCATGATGCGCGTGCCCTTGAACGTCGGCTGGCCGCCGCAAATCGCCGAATCCGCGACGATATGCCGTCCCAGTTCAATGCGCGTTCGATTTCCGTTAGCCTTCGCTTTCATGCCGATGCCGCTGACTATGCGCCCCGTGCGTTTCGTTTGCAAGCCGGTGATTTTGGATGAAGCCCGGAAAAGGCTGGCAGAAACGTTGATGACAGAATCATCCCGACCGGGAACGAAAAACAAAATCAAAATGATGAAAATCCTGAAAAACCTCGCCCTCGCCGCCGTGATCCTGACCACCGCCGTTGCCAGCCAAGCCGGAACGGTGCGCGGTTATTTCCGCAGCAACGGCACGTATGCCATGCCGCATCACCGCACGCCCGCCAACGGCACGCCCTACGACAACCTCAGCTATCGCGGCTATCCCTCGCAGCAACCGGGCTACGTTTCATCGCGCGCGCCTCAACTTTGCTCTGCCCCGTTCTGCGTAATCCACGTAACCGCGGTCAAAAAAGTCCTGAGAAGAAACCCCGATCCCGTCATGTCGGAGGCATTTTTAAAGATACGATTTTTGCTTCCCTCCAGTGCCGCTTCGCGCGTAGCCTACGACAAAACCTCGTTAGCCTTGCCTCGCCGGAAACGGCGGCGTGCAGGCGGCGCGAACGGTGAAAGGAATGTATTATGAAAGAAAAGCGAACGACGCAGATTCATGGCTCTTCGATTCTCCTAAGCCTCCTTCTGGCGCTGGCCTGCCTCATGGCTGGCTGCGGTAAGCCATCGGGGGGTGCCGCCCCGCAAGGCGACCTGCAAGCCGCCATCAAAGCGCGCACTGAAGTCACCGAACTACAGATCGAAGTGGGCAAGACTAATCAGGAAATCCTCGACCTCATGCGCAAGGTCGTTGCCAAGGCGGACGCTAAGCAAACCGAGGGCAACATCCTGCTCACCAAAGACCGCTACACCGACGCAGTGGAGGCCTTCAAGGAATCCGCCCGCCTCTACCGTCAGGTGGCTGACGGCAAGAAGCTGCTCGACCAGCTCGCCAAGGCGGAGAAGAACACCGCCACGGCGAGGATGCTCGCCGAGGCCACCGCCAAACCCGATCAACTCAAAGAAGCCCGGCGCCTGGAAACCAACGCCGAGGGCTACACGCAAGCTGGCGAATTCGAAGCGGCGCTCGCTGAACAGGACAAAGCCCGCGCGGCCTATGCAAAACTGCTCCCTTCCGAAGGCGTGGCGACCCTCGAACAGGCCGTCGCCGCCCGCACCGCCATGCTGGCCGCGCGCGACCAGATTAAGAACCTCGCCCAATTCACCTCCGCCCGCGGCGACGATGAATTGCGTGCGCTCCGGCGCCGGCTCGGCGGCACCAGCACCGAAACCGAGAGCGCGCCCAAGGGGCCGAAGCCCGGTTCCTTTTCCGACCTCGTTGGCCGCGCTCGCCAGGCCGAATCCGCCGCCAGCGACGCGCTGGAAGAGCGGCAATACACACCGGCCCGCTCCCTGTTTGTGGCGGCGGAGAAACTGTATCGCGAGGCGGCGGTCGCGCAGGCCAAGCGCGAGGCGGTCGTGGCCTCCCGCCAGTCGGCGGAAGACACGATGAAGAAGGCCGACAGTGCCTTCAAGAGCAGCGCCCGGCCCGCTTCCTTTGAGCGTGGCAAACAGGCGCTGGCCGACGCCGACAAGGCGCTGGGCGAAGATGACCTCGAAGCCGCCAAGCCGCTGGTGGCTGCCGCTGCGGAACAATTTGGAGCCGCGCGTGCCGAGGCCGACCAGATGAACGCCCTGACCGAAGCCCAGCAAGCTTGGTCAGCGGCACTGGCGTCAGCGGATGAAGCCTTGCTGACCAAACACACCAGCGCCGATTTTCAGGCGGCCAAAGCGAAAGCAGCCGCAGCGCAGATCCAGGCATCCGCCGGTCAATCAACCACAGCCACCGCCCAATTCAAGCAGGCCACGGCTGCCTTGGCCTCGGTGGTTGCCAGCGCGAACACAAAAGAGAATGCCGCCAAAGCCGCGCCTGTCATTGCCCGGCTCGAATCCGCCGTGGTGGGCCGGGACAAGTTCGGGGCGGAAGACATTCTGGCGGAACTGGAGAAACTCATTCCAGCGGACTCTCGCATGGCGGGCCTGCGCGACAAGGTGGCAGCCGTGCCGGGGCCGAAGAAGACTGAGTCTATTGACCTTGGTGGCGGTGCCAGGATGGAGTTGGTATTGGTTCGCCCCGGCTCGTTCACGATGGGTTCGGACACCGGCTCGTCCGACGAAAAGCCCGTCCACAAAGTCACTCTCACTAAACCGTTTTACCTCGGCAAATTCGAGGTCACACAGGAGCAGTGGCAGTCGGTGATGGGGAGCAATCCAAGCAATTTCAAAGGCCCGAAACTGCCAGTGGAACAAGTCAGTTGGAACGACTGCCAGAGTTTTCTGGCCAAGTTGCAGGAAAAGACGGGACGGAAATTTGCCCTGCCCACCGAAGCGCAGTGGGAATACGCCTGCCGTGCGGGAACGACCACCAGCTACAGCTTCGGTGACGGTGACGCCAGTCTGGCGGAGTATGCCTGGTATTCTCCGAATTCCGCCAGCAGTACGCATCCGGCAGGCGAGAAGAAGCCGAATCCGTGGGGGCTTTACGACATGCACGGCAACGTTTGGGAATGGTGCGCCGATGGGTATGCCAGTCCCTATCCCAGCGGAGACGCTACTGATCCACAAGGCTCGTCATCGGGCAGTTCCCGTGTGTTGCGCGGTGGCGCGTGGTCTTACTATGCGGCCTTCTGCGCTCCTCCCGCCGCCGCAACGACTCGCCGGTCAATCGCTACATCTACATCGGATTGCGGTGTGTGCTGGTGATGGGTGAGGCTTCTCCCTGAGGCTGGATGATGTTTTACCCTTTGCGCTTTTACTCTTTTACCCTTTACCGCCGCGCAGCAGCGGCGGAACATTTTTTCCCGGAGCGCGGCATTTATGCCGCTTCACCACGCGAGGTCGTCAGGTGTTGGCCAAATCCAGAGGCCCCCGGTGGTCGCGAGCTGAAGCGCCGTGAACGCCGCGCGCCGGAGCGCGGGATTTATCCCGCTTCACCGTCCGCACAAACAAAACGCTCGAATCTGTCGTGGGGCTGATACAATCGTTCCCTGAAGCGGCATCAATGCCGCGTTCCGATATTGGCGCGCGACCTTCAGGTCGCTTCAGTGCGGTATCGCAGAGGGCGCGCGACTTTGCAGCCAGTTTCACCACATTCAAACGGTGAAGCGGCATAAATGCCGCGCGCCTTGTGCAATGGAATCGCCGAAGCCAGTCCGCCGCATGCCGCCGAAGAATCTTGGCCTGCTCGAACTCATCCGCGCCAAGCGCGAGCGGGATTGGAAACCACCCCTTGAAGAGTTGAAGCAGGGCTTTCGTGGCTGGCATCAGCGCGGTTACTTGCCGCACTTCGACGCTCCGGGCGTGACGCAGTTCGTCACGTTCCAACTCCACGACTCCTTTCCCGTCACGCGCCGCGCCGAATGGGAAACGATCCTGCGCGAGCCTGATGATTCCGCGAAGCGGAGGAAACTGGAAGCGTGGCTGGATCGCGGTCACGGCGAGTGCTGGCTTCGCCGTCGTGACGTGGCGGAACTTGTAGGGAAAGTTTTGCTCGAAGCCGATGGACGCGATTATCGGATGCAGGCGTGGGTCGTCATGCCGAACCACGTTCATCTGGTCGTGGATGTATGGAACGTGCCGCTGGCGAAAATGATTGGCGGTTGGAAAGGCAAATCGTCGCGTCTGGCAAACGTGCTGATGCATCGCAGCGGGCAATGCTGGCAGGAGGATTACTTCGACACGCTCATCCGGGACGAAGCGCACTTGAAGCGGGCCATTCGTTACACGGAACAGAATCCCGTCAAAGCGTTTCTGGCGAAGGCCGCGCGCGACTGGCCGTGGTGCAGCGCCTGTCGTCGCGACGAATACGAACGCCTGCCATGGCAACGCGCCGCCGAGTAGGCGCGCGGGCTTCAGCCCGCTTCAACGGGCGAAGTCGTGTGACGTTGGGGAATTCGGAAGCCGTTGATGGTTGCAAGTTGAAGCGGCGTGAACGCCGCGCTCCTGGTCCGGAACCCGCGTGGTTCCGGTCGGATAATTCAGGAGTTGATCTGCTTGAGCCAGCCACCGGCCATTCTGCCGATCTCGTCAATCTGTGTGATGACGAAGAGCAGTTGTTGCTGGCTGATCCAGCGCTGCTCATGCACCAGCCGCCAGAGCACGCGCAATTCCTCCAGGTGAAGATTCAACTCCTCCAGGCAGTCCCGCTTCTTGGCCCGCGCCGAGTAAATCGCGCGCACGCTCAAGAGCAGGGCGTCGAGGGTGAGATTGTCCAGGCGCTGGCCAAAGGTGAAGCGGTGGCTCTTGGGAATGTCGGCGGTGCGGTTCAACGTCCAGCCCACCAATTCGGTGAGCCGGGTGTAAATGGGCGGTTTGTCAGGTCCGGGCATGACGGCAATTGAACGAGATTGGCGCCGATGAATCCAAGACAAATGTCACGGCAATGCACGCTGGCGGCGGTGGCCTCGCTGGACAATCTTTTCCTCGCGGTGGAGAAAGCGCGGCGCGGCAAAAGCCGCCGCCCCGACGTGGAAGACTGGGGGCTGCGGCGCGAGACCGAACTGCTGGCGCTGCACGAAGAACTCTTGAGCGGCGCCTACCAGCCGGGGCCGTATCGGTTCTTCGAGATTGTGGAGCCGAAGCGGCGGATGATCGCCGCCGCGCCGTTCCGCGACCGCGTGGTTCACCATGCGCTCTGCAACCTGCTGGCGCCCGTGCTGGAGCGGCGATTCATCGCGCGCAGTTTCTCCTGCCAGATCGGCAAAGGCACGACGGCGGCACGGGAATATTGTCGGCAGTTGACCAACCGCCATTGCTACGTGTTGAAATGCGACGTGCGGAAGTTCTTTCCGAATCTCGACCAGGAAATCCTGCTGGCGAAACTGGAGGAGTGGGTGGCCTGCCCCGGCGCGCTGGGGATGATCGAAAAGATTTTGAGCAGCTTTCGAACGGGGCCGGAAGTGCCGCCGCCTTTGTTCCCTGGCGACGATCTGGTAGCGGCCAGCGAGCGCCCACGGGGCGTGCCGATTGGAAACCTGACCAGCCAGCTCTGGGGCAACTTCTACTTGGACGAACTGGATCACTGGATCACCGAAGCCGAGCGGCATGGAGCTTATTTGAGGTACACCGACGACTTTCTGCTCTTTGGCGATGACAAGGAGCGATTGTGGGAATTGCGGCGCGGCATCGTGGAACAACTGGCGTGCGTCCGGCTCAAGCTGGCTGAACCCAAGAGCCGCTTGCTGGCCACGCGCGAGGGCGTGCCGTTTTGCGGCTTCCGTTTTCTGCCTGACTTGCGGTCCCGTGTTTTGGGAGCGACGAAACGGCGGTTTGAGCAACGGCGGCACACTTTGTATCGAAGTAAAGGCTCTCTTGGAAAACTGACGCGGAGCATTTTTGCCTGGTATCAATTTAGCCGGGAAGGGAGTTCCGAGGGTCTGCGGCGGGCTTACGCCTGCTGGCCCCTGGATGCCCGGCTGAGGCGGCGGCAGCGGAAGCGCACCCGTGTGTTGCGCGGTGGCGCGTGGAATAACAATGCGGACAATCTGCGCTCCTCCAACCGCAACAACAACACGCCGGACAATCGCAACAACAACATCGGATTGCGGTGTGTGCTGGTGATGGGTGAGGCTTCTCCCAAGGCGGACAAGATCGGCGCGATGCGCGACGGGGCCACCCTGCCGCGCCAGAGCCAAGACGCATCCAGCCTAACCGCTGCTCCCGCGCCCGTTGGCTGACGGGAAAAGACGCGGTGGTCGCCGTGGCCGGTAAGCACAGGCCGAAAGCCACCGCGCTTCTGTCGCGGCGCTTCTTGATTCCGCCAGTATCGCCGCTACGATTTCACGGCAAAGACAAACCAATGAAAGGAGCAGCGCTATGCCGCCTGCCTGACTTTTCCGCTGGCGAGCGATTCCACCAACGTCGTTGTCGAGCGCGTGGACTTGGGCGAGGCCGCGCCCATCAACGAAGCTGTCGAGTTGGTCTGCAAGCGGATGTCCGCCGGGCAGTTTGCCGCCAAAGATTTGTCCCCGGCCTTGCAGCGGTTGAGCGACTTGGTTTATGCCCCGCTTGTCAAACATCTCACGAATGTATCGCACCTGATTGTCTGTCCGGACGGCCAGTTGAGCCGGCTGCCGTTCGAGATGTTGCCCGTCGGAAACAAGTTTCTGATTGAAGAAAAGACCATCAGCTACGTCACCAGCGGCAGGGAAGTCGTGCGCATTGCCTGTCCAAAGACCAGGATTCAAAGTTCAAAGTCGCTTGTGATGGGCAACCCGGATTTTGATTTGGATTTGAAGGTGGCGCAGGCTTCCCAGCCTGCGGGTTTTGCGGGCATCCCTGCCCGCAGTTCCCGGGATGCGAAGCAGGATGCTTCGCAACTCGCAGGCGTGACGCCTGCGCTACCTTTGTCGGCTGCTACGAGGTCGCTGAGCCGCGATTATCGCGGAATGACATTCACGCCGCTGCCCGGTTCAGGCGTGGAAGCAACAAACGTCGCCAAGTTGCTGGGTGACGACGCAATCCTGCGGCTCGGCGCGGACGCGCGTGAAGCAGAATTGAAGGCTGTAGTTTCGCCGCGTGTGCTGCATCTGGCCACGCACGGATTCTTTCTCTCGGATCAGGAGTTCAAGCACACCAATTCGCTCGATCTGAGTTCCGCGTTCACGTGGCCCGGCCCGCCTAAAGGCGGAACTCCAAACGATTGGGAAAATCCGCTGGTGCGTTGCGGCATCGCTCTGGCCGGAGCGAATCACGCGCAACAAATCACTAATGCCATAGCAGAAGACGTCGTGCTCACCGGGTTGGAAGCGTCGCTGCTCAATTTGCAGGGAACGGAACTGGTTATCCTAAGCGCGTGCGACTCCGGCACTGGCGAGGTGAAGATTGGCGAAGCCGTGATGTCGTTGCGGCGGGCGTTCCGAATCGCGGGAGCGGAAACGGTGCTGGCCAGCCACTGGCCGGAGAACGACCAGGCCACGAGCCTGCTGATGATGGAATTCATGCGCCGCTGGCGCGCGGGTGAACCGCGCGCAAAGGCATGGCGCGAAGCGCAATTGACCCTGTTACGTTCCAAAGGCGCGAAGCAGGATTTTTCCAACCCCTTTTTCTGGTCGGCTTTCACACTGACGGGCCAGTGGAATTGAAAAGGAGTTCACGTCTTTGACGTGGCTGGCGGTTCGAAGAGGAATGTGTCCGGCGAGCCGCCGACCACGGCGGGCGGGTCGCCTCGCCCGCGTTCCGTCCCGGCAGCAAAGGTCCTCGCGAAAGAAAAAAACACGCGCCTGAGAAGATTCTTAGGGAGAACAGCGCCGCGTAACGCCCGGCCCAGTTACCACGCCGCCAGCGCCGACACCGCCGGCGCATCCTTGGGAGCGCTCTCGCCCTCCTTGAGAGGCGCCAGCCACACTCTTAACTGCAAGTCTTTTTGCTCCGAAAGATGGATCGCCAGCTTGCGCACGCCTGCGTTTTTCGCTTGTTGATCGGATTGAGGTGACACCGGCAGCGGCTGCGCGTCCATGACCGTGAAGACCGCTTTTGCCGGTGACAGAATCCTCGCCCATAATCGGACGTTGTCCTGGCTCAGAATGGCCGTTGTTCCGTCCTCATTCACCTTGGCCTGGGCGCGAGTATGAAGGAACCACCAAACATCCGCCGGCTTATCGGCCCGCACCTCATCCTGCACCAGCACTTGCTGCCGGTGGAGCAGGGCCAGGCCGCGCCAGACTCTCTGAGCGTGCCGGGCGTAAGCAGGCGTGAGGTCCGCAATGGCGAACGCCCGTTGCGGGTCGGACTGGAAGCGGGTCAGGCGGGCGGCCGCAGCCGGGTCTTGATCGGGTTCCAGGCCGGGATTGAGGAGGAGGGTGTTGTGGCCTTCGGCCCGCATGCGATAGTAGGTCCAGCGCTGTTTGCCGAAGTATCCCGGCATGTTGTAATTGTCCGCCCCCAGGTCCAAAGCCCAGCGCACCCCCAACGCATCGAGCACGAACGTCCCGAGGTCCAGATTGCTGTGGTTCGCTTTGTTGTCGCCCGCTTTGAAGCCCACAAACAAGGCTTGGCGATCGTCCCAGCCGCTCCGGAAGGTCGCGACTTCCGCGCCGCGAAAAACCTTGTCGAGCGGCAGTGTTTTGTCCTGCGACTGGGCCGGCGCCGGATCAAACCAGAGCAAATCCTGCGGGTGCGGGGATGCCACTTGGCGCTGGTAGGCGGCGTAGGCGGGACGATTGAACTTGCGCGCCAGCCAAAACATCTGCGGCGCTCGAATCGTCCCCTCGCCGCCGTCCGCGTAGTTGAAGGTGCGTCCCAGCGGCCCGGTCAGGTAAATCGGAAACAGGCCCGTGTCGGCAAATCCAGGCATCTGTGACAGGCCAAAGTCGGTGCCCAAGGCCGACTCGAGGGCCGCCAGGAACACCACGTTGTAGGAAGTGGCGTAGTTCCAATAGCCCGGCCCTTCGTTCCAGGCGCCGTCCGGGGCGAACTCCGCCATCGGCAATTGCAGGGATTGGAGGGCGCCATGCAGGAATTCTCCAGCCACCTCCGGCAGTTCATCGCCGAGTGCCAGCGCCCCCATGCCGATGCCGCCATTGCAGACTTGATTCCAATTATGATGGGCTTTCATCCACCAGCCGAACTTTGCAGTGCCCCGATAGGAATCGACCGCAAGCTGAATTCCTTTTTCCAGCATGGCCGCGCGCAAAGCAGCGCGTTGCGGTTCCGTCCAGGCCTCGTAAAGCCAGTCGTAGGCGATGGCGAAGGCGTGGGTCATCTCGGCCGTGTCCAGAAAGTGGCGCGGGTTCCAGTCGGGAAACTTCGCGGCTGCCTCCAGCTCCTGCCAGGCGCGCTCGACATACCGCCGGTCGCCGTCCAACCGGTAAAGCAAGGCCAGCGTGTAGGTGCGCTGCAGCACACGCCGGCTGGTGCTCAAGAGCCGCAGCCCATCCGGAATCTCGTAGCGCGAGGGCGACTCGGTGAGGATGCGCTCAGCCTGCTCCTGCAGTTTGGCGTGCCACTCCTTAAGCTGAGCCTGGGCCGCCACCTGCTCTTTGAGGCGGGCAAAGTCCGAGGCCGAGAAAAGGAGACGCGGATGGCCCTTGCGCAAGCGGGCGAGGATTTCATTTTGCGGCGGAATGGTGATGGCTGCTTTTTGGGCCGCGGCCGCGGCGGAGACGATTCCGGTTGTCCAAGCTGCTATCAGCGCGGCAACCACGAGTGATGGAATGATCGTTTTCATGGCAGCGCTACTTCCATTGATACTGCCAGCCTCGTGCCGGCACCGTCAGCGCCTGGCCGGCCAATTCTGCTTTCACCGGTTCGTCGTTGAAATTCTCGACCACCCAACTTCCATCCCGGAAGAGGTAGAGCGCGACTTGATTGGGCGCGCGGAAGGTCGATTTGATCGGGCGCAAGAACGGCTCTCGCAGCTCGTCCAAATCCTTTTGCGCCAGTTGGAGCAATGATTTCGGATCGCCCTTCGCCGGCAGCACGCGGACATTGGGCACGTCCAACTTCACGTTGCCGGTCAAGCGCTGGCTCAGTCCATCGGTCAACAAAACCGGTTTGCCCGTCCCAATGAAATCCGCCAGTTTCGTGCTGAAATCCGCGTCCTTCAAAGCGTGCATGGAAAAGAAGGCGGCCGGAGCGTTCGTGGGAAACTCGTGGCACGGCGCGAGCGGCAGCCCCAGCATGCCGACAAAATCGAAGATGCGCCTTTCATTTTCGGGATGGCTATTGGCGGGCTTGTAGGCGGCAATGCCGAGAATCTCGCGGCGGCCCACCTCGGCGGCCACGGCGAACAGTTCCGGGATGTTCGCCCGCAGGGCCTCGATGTTCTTTGGGCCGGTATCCCGCTGCAAGCCGCCGTAGCAAAAGAGAAAGGATTCGCGCGCCCCGGCCAGGACCGTTTGGCGCGCTTGTTCAATGTAGGTCCGCTCGGTGGTGCCGAGCCAGTCATACCAGCCCCCGCCGCACTTGGCGCCGCCAATCCCACCCAGCCAGCGCATAATGAAATAGGCTTCATACTGCACGGTGCCGCCCCACCGTTTGTCGCTGTAATCGCGGGTCTCCGTTCCCACCCAGATGCGGTCAAAATCCGCCGTTTCGCGAATCACCTCGTAACCGCGCTCGTGGAAGCTGTCGTACCATTGCGGGTATTTGATGATGAGGCTGGCCTTGGGGTTGATGCGTTTGGAGGCAGCCAGCACCCGGTCGCGCGACATACGAACCATCAATTCACAACGGTACTCCTCCCAGGTGTCGCCGGAGACCGGATAGACGCGCTCGCCGATGGTGACGGTTTTGCCTCGGCGCGCCGCCTCGCAATCGGGACAGGCGCAATCGGTGAACCAGAAATCGTCAATCATGATTTCATCGAACAGACCGGCGGTGAATTCAAAGATGGCCTGCAATTTCGCCTGGGTTGCCAGGTCGGTGTAACAGGAAATGGTATTCGTCCAACCGGTGGAAGACTTGCCCACCTGCGTGGGGGTCACACACCCGGAAACGGCAAAGCCCTCTTTCAGGAACCGTTCCTTGGCCTGTTGCAGGGTGGCGCGCTCCGCCTGGTACCGGTCGCGAAATGTTTCAATGTACACTTTGGTCACTGCCGTCCGCCGGCACCAATCGACGGCCTTCTCGAGGCCTTCGGGGGTGGACAAATGGTTTCGCACGTCCTGGGCGGTGAACAAGGTCGAGAAACGATGAACTTGCTGCGGGCGCTGGGCCAGCGCCCAAAGGTTGGATACCGGCGCTGGGGCTGTTTCGACTTGAGCCGCGGATGAAACAGCCCACCCGCCGCAACAGGCCGCCAGTGCAGCGCAGGTCAAAAACCGTCCCGTGCGCAAAGGAATGGAAGACCAGTTTCGGCCGCTTGGATACTCTGTGTCCTTCAGGTTCATGATGGTGAAACAAAGTAGGACTGCGGAACGACACCAGCCTTGACCTGCATCAAAGCAGCTTAGCGCAAAAAACCTTGGCAACAGGGCCGGCGCCCTTACAGTGTCCAGCGATTCACACCGTTAGCGCGAAAGGAAACCTTTTATGAACGCACGGCTGCCATTTCGTCTTTCGACCCGGCTCAGTCTGAGTGTGGCGGGCGCTTTGTTTTGCATTTGTCTGCCAGCTTCTCTGCCGGGCGCCGGCCCAGCCGCCGAGACCGCCTCGATGGAGCGTCGCGAGTCTGTGATCCGGCAGCTCGACCTGATTCACTTTTGTCACACGGACTTTGGTTTTACGGATCATCCCGTGATCGCTCGCGAGATGCAGCGGCGCTACTTGGACATCGCCGTGGACGCCGTGCTGGCCAGCCAGGATGGGCCGGAAGAAAAGAAGTTTTGCTGGACGGCCGAGACGATCATCGCCGTCGATGACTGGTGGCAGGCGGCCTCGCCGGAGCGGCGCACCGAGTTTCTGCAAGCCGTGCGCACGGGGCAGTTGGACATTGGCGCGCTGCCGCTGAACCAGGCCCCGTTTTTGAATTCAGCCCAATGGCAACGCATGCTGCACTGGCTGCCGGAAGAGGTGTGGCAGCAGGTCCAACCCAAAGTGGCGATCCAGGATGATGTCAACGGCTTCCCCCGCGCCGGGGCGATGCAGTTGCTGGACCGCGGGATTTCCCAACTGTTCATGGGCATCAACGAGGACAGCGGCGGCGTGCCCTTCAAGCGGCCCTCCGCCTTTTGGTGGAAGATGCCCGATGGCCGCCGCCTTTTTGTCTGGCTGAACGCGCATTACGGTTCGGGCTTCGATTTTTTTGAACCGCAGGAATGGCGTCGCGGGCCGGTGCCGTCGGCTTCGGACCTGCGCTTTCGGCCGCCTCGGACCGGTGACGTTTTGCGCACGGACGAAAAGTCCGTTCGCGCCGCCCATCAGCACTGCCTGGAGAAACTCCGCTGGTTGGAACAGAGCGGCTATGCGCATGAAATCCTCACGCTGTCGATGACCAGCCAGTGGCGCATGGACAACGACCCGCCCTTTCCGGCGCTGGCCGATTTTGTGGCGGCCTGGAACCGGCTCGGTCTGAAGCCAGCCCTGCGGCTCACCACCGCTTCGGCAACCATGAAGCGCTTGGAGCAAGCGCTGGGCAAGACAGCGCCCGAACACGAAGGCGAATGGACCGATTGGTGGGCCAATGGCATCGCGTCCGGCCCGCGCGAAGTCGCGGCCAGCCGCATGGCCAAACGCTCGCTCGCCGCAGCCCAGTCGCCGCTCTGGGGTCCGCTCGAGGCCAACGCCCAGGCAACCGTGGAGGCGCTCTACAAAGACCTGTGCCTGTTCGACGAGCACACCTGGGGTTCGAGCTGGAGCGTCGCGCTGCCTTACAGCCTGGATACGATCGGGCAATACAACGAAAAGAGCGCGCTCGCTTATCGGCCCATGGCCCGCGCCGAATGGTTATTGTCCCAGCGCGCCCGCACCCGTCTCCTTTCGGAGGGTGAAGGTTTGTGGGTCGCCAACGCGGCTCCGGCGTCCTTCAGCGGCTGGGTGCAGTTGCCGGCCGCTTGTCTGCGCGAGGATTTCCAATCGGTAGAAGAGGCACAGACGGGCGCGAAGTTTCCGCTTTATTTTGAGCCGGGAATGAAAGCCTGGACGCGCCCGCAAAAACCGGAGGAATTGAGCCGGGAAAACAGCTCTGCGACCTTCCCGGATAATATGCCCCGGCAAATCGCCAGGTTTTGGGTCGAAAAACTAAACGGCCACACGATCAAGAAACTCCGCTTGCGCACTGAAACCGCCGCCGAACCGCCGCCACCACCCGGCGCCGGCCCCTCGGTGCAGCATGATGAAAAAGGCTGGCCCAAGTCCGCTCAATGGCCGGGTATGAGGCGGTCGTTGTTCCTGGCCGGTCTCGGTGATCTCGTGGCGGTGCAGGTCAAGGGCTTTGCGCCGCGCTGGACCATCATGGATATCAATGGCCAGAAGGACGAGCGGAGCAGAGAAAAGATGCGGAAAGAGAAACTCGAGGAAGTCTGGGCGGTGGCCGAAGCGAATGCCGCCGTCCAGGAAACGGCGCATACCCTGATTTACCGGCAGGAGCTGCGGCATCCACGTTTGGCCTGGGTGATGCGGCAACTGGAGTTGTGGAAGCGGGAACCGCGCGCGCGAGTCACGCTTCGCTTCCATCGCATCTCCTCCGAGGCTCCGGAGATTTTTTGCGCCGCGTTTCCCTTGCCCACGGAGAGTGTTTTGCCGCGGATGAGCAACGGCGGACTGCCGTTCATTCCGTTTCAAGACCAACTCCCAGGCACTTGCCGGGATTACTTTGCCATGGATGGCTGGGCGCAATATCCGACGGCCGACGGAAACTGGCTGTGGGTCAGCCGCGACGCACCCCTCGTGACCTTCGGCGCATCGCAAGCCTTGGCCCGCCGGACTGATCCACCCCGAGAAATGAACCGCTTGCTGGCAATCCTGTTCCACAATTTCTGGTACACCAACTTTGTCGGCGACAGTCACGGCGTCATGGAATTCCAGTTTGACTTGGTTTGGCTGGACCACCTCGACGCCGCCGCCCGGCTCCAGGACCTGGCCGAGTCACTGGTGGCCGAGCCGGTGGTCATGATTAATGCCGGCGGGGCCGATGACCCGCTGCTCCTGAAACACCTTTTCCATCCTTGAAGTTCCTTGCTCAAAGTATGCTCCCTATGAAACCCATTGCTCTTAGTCTCCTGTTAATGACCTCGGCGAGTTTGGCCGCTGAGCCCAACGTGCCTCCTCAACCGCCGCTGCAGCCCGTCGTCGAAGTGGAAGAAGACGTGTACCGCTACGCATCGGCCGACAACGGAGCCGGACCACTCTGGTGCGGCGGCTCGACCTGCCTGGTGCGCATCGGCGACGATGTTTTGGCCAGCGGCCTCGAAACGCTGAAGGATTTCAAGCCGCTCAATAACTGCCGCTGGACGCTCTTCAAACGCGGCTCCAACGGCTGGGAACAACAGCAGGTGGACCCGACAGGCCGCACGCGTGAACCCAGCCCGCTGGCCGTCTTTCCTGATGGCCGGCTCTTCCTCTCGGCCAACCCAACGCTGACCACAGCCCCCGACACCTACAGCGGCCCGGCCCGGCCCGAGATTCTGCAATTCAAAGCGGCTGACACCAAGGCGCCCTTTGAACGAATCCTGCCGGTGTGGGACGGGGTGCCGCCGTTCACCGAGCATTCCTATCGCAGCTTTGCCGCTGATGGGCCGGACGGCGAACTCATTTTGTTTCAGAACATCGGCTACACCCATGCCGAATGGGCCTTTCGCGACAAGGCCGGCCAGTGGTTGGCCAAAGGCAAATTGAAATGGCCGTGGGGCGCCGAATATGACCAGCCGCAGCCCATCCGCGTCTGCTACCCTAACGTGGCGCTCAAGAATCGCGCGGTCCATTTCTGCGGCGTCAGCGACATCGTCGAGCCCTACAAACAATGGCGCGCTTACAAGAAGCAACTGACGGGGCGCGATTGGGACTATGATTTCCGGCGTTTGTTTTACACTTGGACCGCCGACATCGCCACCGGCCAGTTCCAGCCGTGGGTGGAGATTGCCAGCCGGGACAAGACTTGCGGTTGGGTCTCTCCCGGCGACCTCTGGGTGGGGCCGGACGGGGCTGCCCATATCCTCTGGACCGAACGCGCTCTTGACGAACGGCTGCGTGAAAAATTCTTTCCCGGCGAGAAGCAATCACACACGCTCAATTACGCCGTGGTCCGGGACGGCAAAGTCGTTTTGCGCCGCACTTTGCTTGAGGCCAAGGAAGGCGGCCCGCAAGAGATTCCCGGCCGCGCCCGATTCCAGATCACGCCGGAAAACCGGTTGCTAGTCTTCGTTTATGTGAGCGGCAAGAACGCGGCGGGCGAGCCGGTATCCGAGAACCGGCTGATCGAGTTGTATGCCGATGGCTCCAGCAGCGCGCCGGTGCGGGTGCCGTTGAAGCATCCCATGGGCGATTATTTCACGGCCACGGTGCGGGGCGGTTCCCCGCCGTCGAGAACTCTGGAGTTGCTCGGCCATCGCGCGGGCAGCTCGCTCACGGTCAGTTTTGCCCGGATCAAGGTGTATTAGCCGGCGTCTCTGCTCTGCCCTCCATAAACGAAGCAAAGAGCTGTGGGTGCGCGAACTGGACCCCTGGGCCTTGGATCAGTTGCGAGCCCAGCTCCTGCCCCAAGCCACCGTGAGCCCCGACTCGGACAAGTTCCTCAAGGCCCACCAAGCCAAATCACCGCCACATCGACTTTGTCAATGGCCGTGTGGCGCTGCGAGCCCGTCGTTTTCTGCGTCGTTTTCTGTTGCTTGTCGAGGTCCTCAAAACTATCTATCTTGGCCTGTTTGAGGCCGGCTTCTGCCGAAGAGATACAGTCGGCGAGCGGATCAGTCCGCATGGCAGCGGGCTGAAAGGATCAACCGGCTGCAGCGCGCCTGCCGGTGACCGCCGCCGGCGAGCTTGGCCAATGGTTTATGGCAGCCGCAGACTGCCTTTGCCATTGGGCCGTGGTGGATTATCGTAAGTGAGAGGTGACGCAGTGAACAGGACCATCGGAAAGCACATTGGAAAATATGGAGCGGAGATCGGATCGGCCATCCGGCTGGCCGGGTTTCCCTGGACTGCATTGGTTATCTCCTGGCTCGTGCTGGCCGCGGGCACTGGCTGCTCCATCCGCAAATACGCCGTCAACAAGCTCGCCGATGCCTTGGCGCAGAGCGGCAACACGTTTGCCAGCGACGACGACCCGGACCTGATCAAGGACGCCGTGCCCTTCAGCCTCAAGCTCATGGAAAGTCTGCTGGCCGAAACGCCGCGGCATCGCGGGCTGCTGTCTGCCTCCGCCAGCGGCTTTACACAATACGCTTTTGCCTTCGTCCAACAGGAGGCCGATGAGTTGGAGGAACGCGATCTTGCCGCCGCCAGCGCGATGCGGGCCAGGGCTAAACGGCTTTATATGCGCGCTCGAAGTTATGGCCTGCGCGGCCTGGAAGTGAAACATTCCGGTTTTGAAAAGCATCTGCGCGAAAGCCCCAAAACTGCCGTGCGCAGAGCCGGCCAAGCCGACGTGCCACTCCTCTACTGGACGGCTGCGGCCTGGGCATCGGCTATCTCACTCTCCAAGGATAATCCGGACCTCGTGGCCCAAATCCCCGCCATGGAAGCGCTGATTGATCGCGCTCTCCAACTGGAAGAAAACTACGCCCAGGGCGCCATTCACAGTTTCCTGATCACCTACGAAATGAGCCGCCAGGGTGCGCCGGGCGATCCGGCTTCGCGCTCCCGGCAGCACTTTGACCGGGCGCTGGCACTCTCGGGCGGCCGGCAGGCGTCGCCCTTCGTTTCGCTGGCCGAAACCGTTTGCGTGCAAAAGCAGAATGTGAAAGAATTCGAATTGCTGCTGAACCGGGCGCTGGCCATTAACCCCGGCGACAACCCGGAGTTTCGCCTGGTGAACCTGATCATGCAGCGCCGGGCACGCTGGCTTTTGTCGCGGAAAGAGGAACTTTTTTTGATTTTGAAAGAATAAATTTTCAGGCAAAGAGAAGAACTATGAATGGCATGACACGAAGAGAATTCGCCGTTGGCATATTGACACTTGGAGGCTGCGCTGCCCTGGGGCTGTCCTCCGGCGTCCGGGCGGCCGAAGGTCCCGTCAAAGTCCGGTTGGGCACACTCGTTCCCAAGGGATCATCCTCCTACAAACTCCTTCAGGCCATGGGCGAAAAATGGCGCCAGGCGCCCGGCGGCGGGGTGTCGCTGACGATCTATCCCGACGGCACCATGGGGGGCGAAGCCGACATGGTCCGCCGCATGCGAGTCGGGCAATTGCAGGCGGGCACGCTCACGACGGTGGGTTTGGCGGAAATCGAGCCGGCTGTGACCGGTCTCCAGAACATGCCGATGATGTTCCGTTCCTTGGAGGAAGTGGATTACATCGGCGAAAAGCTGCAGCCGATGCTGGAAAAGCGGCTGTTGGAAAAGGGATTTGTCGTGCTCTTTTGGGCCGACGCCGGCTGGGTGCGCTTCTTTTCCAAAGAGCCGGTGCTGCGCCCGGATGATCTGAAGAGAACCAAATTGTTCGCCTGGGCCGGCAATGCGGCTGCCGTTGATATCTACAAGGAAGCCGGCTTCAATCCGGTCGCGCTGGAAACCGTCGATATTCTGCCCAGTTTGCAGACCGGCCTGATCACCGCCGTCCCGGTGCCGCCCTTCGTGGCGCTGGCCAGCCAGATTGATGGCCCGGCCCCCAACATGCTCGACCTGAATTGGGCCCCCTTGGTCGGCGCCACCGTCATCAGCAAGAAAACCTGGGACGCCGTCCCGCGTGCCGGACAGGAAGTGGTGATGAAGGCCGCCGTGGAAGCGGGCAGACTCTTCAAGGAACATAACCGGCGGGAAAACGTCGAATCGGTGGAGGCCATGAAGAAGCGCGGCTTGA
>ERZ1292640.1400-Hain-H43-02um-R1-1400-length-19920-cov-7_pt1 | contig 19920 bp, 21 predicted proteins | sample MGYA00564404_ERZ1292640 | MGnify/ENA primary metagenome ERZ1292640 (study PRJEB36523, sample SAMEA6512636) | groundwater metagenome | collected 2019-01-08 | study: AquaDiva: Metagenomics assemblies of 32 groundwater samples
GGAAAAAGGTCAAGATGTGGGGGTAAGGAGACATCAGCAGAAACCAGTAACCAGAAAAAGGAAAGAAAATGGAGAATGGAAAAATAAAATTGTCATATTGGTAACAGTTCAGCTTCTGGAAGTAACCGTGTCATTGCGAGGAGCTGTCGTTTACACTGGCGACGAAGCAATCTTTAAAGATTGCTTCGCTCCCTGCGGTCGCTCGCAATGACACTCGGCGGCGGCTTCCAAGAGCTGAACTGTTACTCATATTGTCATTACGAGTTGTAGTGACAGCACAGTGTGCTGTCACTACAAAGGTTAGCGACGAAGCAATCGCGTTTTTTTCCGCTTTCGCTACAATGACAATCTTATTCTATCTTCTTCCATTCTCCATTCTCTATTTTCCACTTTACCTGATTACTGCCGACATTGGCTCGATAATATCTTCAGCGCCTTCTTCTCGTCTTTGCGGATTTGCCCTGACAAATGAGCACTTGAAGGGAATTTTTTTTCACCGCGGATTTCGAGGATAAACTGAATTTCCAGGTCCTGGCCATAGATATCTTTTTTGAAATCAAATATGTGGGCCTCGACAGTTTGCTCATCCGGCGGCTTAGAAAAAGTCGGCCTTCTGCCGATATTGCAAATGCCGGAATACACTTTATCATCTAAAAATATTTTTACGGCATAAACGCCTGAGCGGGGCAGAACTTCATGATGCGGATTAATATTTGCCGTCGGATGACCCAGTATCCTGCCTCTTTTTAAGCCGGGGATCACGGTCCCCAAAACAGAAACTTTCCGTCCGAGAAGCTTTTCTGCTTTTACAAGGTTCCCCATCTTAATTAAAGAGCGTATTGTGTTAGAACTGGCTATTAAGCCTGATACTTTTAACTCTTTTACCGGCACAACTTTAAAACCCATTCTTTCTCCGTAATGTTTAAGAAGGCTGACGTTTCCTTTCATGTTATGGCCGAAACGGAAATTTCTCCCCACAAAGACATACGAAGCCGACAACATCGCGCCGATAATTCTGTCAATAAAATCTTTAGCGCTGATTCTAGCGAATTCTTTTGTAAAATGGGCCACCAGAGTATAATCGATCCCCGCGGATTCGATTAATTTCAGGCGGTGTTTAAGCGAGATAAGATACGGGACTCCTCGAGGGTGAGGATGAAAAGTAAGGCAGATGGATTTCCTGCGAAGGCGCCGGGCCATGGACACGGCTTTAGATACAAGATACTGATGGCCGCGGTGAAGGCCGTCAAACACACCGATAACTACAACCGTCTTTTGGAGGCCGCTTTTAAACTTAAAATTAGCAAGGCCGGATATCGTTTTCATTAAAATCGTCCAGTTGCTTTGCTTCTTTCACGCGATAATCGCCGATAGCAAGCCGGCGGATTTCGATTATGTGGCCGACACAGTTAAGGCGCAGGGCGATTTCCTCGGCGAGAGTCCGGACATACGTGCCTTTGGAACATTTAAGAAGAAAACGGATTTGCGGAAGAGAGAAATCCAATAATTCCAGTTTATACACATCCACTATCCTAGCCTTACGCTCAACGACTAAGCCTTTACGCGCTAACTGATAGAGCCGCTTTCCCTGGTGCCTTATGGCTGAAACCATGGGCGGGATATTTTCAAATTTACCTTCTATTCCTTTTAAAACATTTTCAACCTGTTCGCGCGTAACCGCGTCAAAAGGGGCGCATTTTGTGATTTTACCCTGGGAATCTCCGGAATCCGTTGCCTGGCCTAATTTTAATGTCGCAAGATATTCCTTATCAAAATTGGCAAACCGGTTAAAAAGTTTCGTGGCTCCGGAAACCAAAACGATTAAGAGGCCTGTCGCCAGCGGATCAAGCGTGCCGGCGTGGCCGATACGCCTTGTGTTTAATTTCCTGCGCACGACATTAACCACATCGTGCGAAGTCAGGCCTTGCGGCTTATCTAACAACAATATACCCGGTTTGACTAACACTTCTTCTCTCCCATCAGTTCTTTAGCCTTTGCGGTTATTTCATTTTTTATTTTGTTAAATTCTCCGTCGGCTGTTGTGCCGCTGGCATTCTTATGGCCGCCTCCGCCGAAATAGGAGGCTAATTTATTACAGTCAAAATTACTCTGCGAACGGAAATTTACCCTTACTTTATTTTTTTTACCCTCGATAGCTTTAAAAACCATGGCTAATTCCACATCTTTTATAGAACGCAGCAAAGTTAAAACTACTTCGCTTAAATCCACAACACCGGATTTCTTTTTTACAATCGTTTCGGAAAGCCCGGCCCAGACAATTCTTCCGTCGCACAAGCGGCTTATATCCGATAATATTTCCCCCAATAATTTTATATCTTTAAAAGGCATGTTTTCATAAAGGCTGTTATATATCCTCGCGGGAGAAAGCCCTGTTTTAATCAAATCCGCCGCGATAATATGGCTTGCGTCTGTGGTGTTATTAAAACGGAAACTGCCGGTATCCACGACAAGCCCGGAATACAACTGTAGAGCCGAATCTTTGCCTATCGGCTCCTTAAAACATTTGTAAAGCTGATAAACCATCTCACAGGTACAAGAAGCTTCACTCGACACCCAGTTAACCTCGGCAAAATATTTATTGGAAATATGGTGGTCGATATTTATTGTGGCATGCTCTTGGGTTACCAGTTTCGCGGCCTTTCCCGCCCTTCCCGCGTCGGAACAGTCTAAAAATACCGCGCAGTCAAAATCTTTATTTTTGTTGGATACCGGTAATATTGTATCCACACCCGGCAAAAACAAACATTCAGGCGGGACCTTGCTTTCATTCACAATAAGCGCTTCCTTACCAAGTTTTTTCAACAATCCGGCTAAAGCAAGCTCGGAACCTATGGCGTCAGCCTCTGGATTAGTGTGGCAGGTAAGCAAAAACCTCTTATTCTTTTTTATTGCCGCGGCGGCTTTTTTTAAGCTCATCTTTTATCCTGTCTATTTTGGCGAAAATATCAATACTATATTCAACGGATTCGTCTAATTTAAAAATCAACTCTGGGGTATAACGCAATTTCAACCTGTCTCCTACAAGGCGGCGGATAAACCCTCTAGCCGACTCTATTCCGGTTTGCGCGTCTTCTTTCTGTTTTTCCGTGCCCAATACGCTAAAATAAATCTTAGCAATCTGCAGGTCCTTCGTTACTTCCACGCGCACTACCGTAATAAAACCAAGCCGGGGGTCATGAAGTTCATCATGAATTATACTGCCTATCTCTTCTTTAATCGCTGAGGCGACTTTATCAACTCTGCTCATTGCATGCTCCTGTTTCAAACTGACCCCTGGGGTCCGCAATCTTGCGGACCCCAGGGGTCAGTTTTACGGTTAACGTTTTGCCTTCCTCCTTAAAAACTCAAGCTCTTCTTCTTTCGTCTTCAAACCTTTATCCAGTTTAGCGTGAAACGTCTGTTTAAGCAATTTTTTAAAATGCGGCCCGGGCTTAATCCCTAATTTCTTAACATCCTCTCCGCCTACTAGTATCCTTACCTCGTTATAATGATGCAGGAAATTATTTATGTTTTTCTCGACACTGCGGTTATTTGCCCTTAACAAAATAAGCAGGATAACTTCATAACTAAGCGGATCCAAAATACAGTGGATATCGCTGGGTTTAAGCTCACTTTTAAGCTTTAATATCGCGCGTTTACAATCAGCCTTAAAAGAAAGCATCCTCTTTATTTCGCCGCTTCTAAAGGCAAACCTATCCGCGGTTTTACGGATTTCTGCCGCGGGCAAATCTTCCAAAAGAAGCATCAGATAAACCAGCCATTTATCTACTTTGCGTTTATGACGGAAATTATCCTCAAACCACTTCATCACCTTCGCGGCTTTTTCTAAAGAAGATATTTTTTTCTGATCAACAACCAGCCGCGGATGCAAAAAAGAAAAACCGCAAATCTTTTCAACAAGCTTTACGCACTTAACCGGTTCATTCTCCTTTAGGATCAAAATCAATTCGTCGCGCAAGCGGTGGGGGCTGACCTTTTCCGGCATCTTATGGCTTGCGGCTTGCTTAATCAAATTTAAGGTATACGGGCTTATTTTAAAATTACACCTTTCGGCAAAACGCGCCGCCCTTAATATCCGCGTCGGGTCATCGATAAAGCTCAAATCGTGAAGCGCCCTTACCTTTTTAGCCTTCAGGTCATCGTTGCCAGCGTAAAAATCGATCAACTGCCCGAAGTTATTTTTATTTATCCCGAAGGCCATGGCATTGATGGAAAAATCCCTGCGGCCAAGGTCATCTTTAATCGCGCCGGGAGTTACCTTAGGCAGGGCTGCCGGAAACTCGTATATTTCTTTTCTCGCGGTAGCAATGTCTATTTTGGAATTATCTTGCGCAACTACAGTAGCTGTCCCGAATGCCTTATGATGCGCGAGGCGGCCATTAAGTTTGCCGGATAGTTCCCGCGCAAAAGCAATGCCATCGCCCTCAACAACAATATCAAGGTCAAAATTATTCTTTGCGCCCAAAAGCAAATCCCGGACAAATCCTCCGACCACATAAGCGTTCATATGCATTTCGTCGGCAACACTGCCGATGAATTTTACGCGGCCCAAAACTTCTTTGGGCAATCTATTTAAGCGTTCGATTAACATAGTTATATCGTGTAACCTTACTGACCTCCGAGGTCCGCAATCTTGCGGACCTCGGAGGTCAGTTTTACGGCCTGGGATGATACATTTTATGTATACTTTTCAACCTGTTCCTATCAACATGCGTATAAATTTGCGTTGTGGAAATATCCGCGTGGCCAAGCATCTCCTGAACGCTTCTTAAGTCCGCTCCCCTTTCCAAAAGATGCGTCGCGAATGAATGCCTTAAAGTATGCGGCCGAATATCTTTCTTTATACCTGCTTTAATAGCATAGCGCTTAATCATCTTCCAGAATGACTGCCGGGATATTTTTTTACCAAGGCGGCTTAAGAACAAAACTCCCGTATCCGGAGAATTTTTCAGAAGTTTCGGCCGCACTTTTTCCAGATAACGTTCTACGGCCTTGATTGCTTCTCTGCCAAGCGGCACTATCCTTTCTTTAGACCCTTTGCCGATACAACGCAAGAAACCGACATCCATATTAAGGTCACTAACTTTAAGGTTAACCGCCTCTGAAACCCGCAGGCCTGTGGCATACATTAATTCTAACACTGAATTATCCCTTATGCCTTGCGGATGCCTGATATCAGGAGCGCTTATAAGCGCGCCTACTTCCTGAAGGGAAAGCGCGTCCGGAATCCTTTTCCAAAGTTTCGGCGAATCGAGAATGCTGGTTGGGTCTGCCTTAAGGAGCCGCTCCCTGACCAGAAAGCGGTAAAAAACTTTTATCGCGGCTAAATTCCTGGCGATAGATGTTGACGATAAACCCGCGTCTTTAAGGGAAAACATGAAATCGCCGATATTTTTTGACGAAGTGTCTGACAAAGAACTGATCTTGGAGTTTTCAAGATATCCGGCATATTTTACCAGGTCATGCCGATAAGAAACAATTGTATTTTTGCTCAACGACCTTTCAACGAAAAGATAATTTAGAAATGAGTCTATTAAATCACGCATAAATTTATATTAGACTTTTTAAATACGCATATCAGATTACCAAAATATCAAATAAAATCATTCCAATGTAGGGACAGCACACTCAGACTGTGTCACATTAGATGTTGAAATTTTAAAGTGGATTCCCGCTTTCGCGGGAATGACAAAAACAATGATGTCATCCCTGCGAAAGCAGGGATCCAGAATTAAAGTGGAGTAATAAAAATTTATATTTTATAAAATCCATAATTATGACACAGTCTGAATGTGCTGTCCCTACACCTGATATTTTACTTTTAGAAAGGGATTATTTCTTTTTTCTTCCCCGATAGTTGAAGGCGCTCCGTGGCCGGGATAAATCACAGTATCATCCGCAAACCGCAGAAGTTTATCATGAATGGATTTAATAAGCTGTTCATGCGAAGCCCCGGAAAAATCAGTCCGGCCGACGCTTCCGGCAAACAAAGTATCACCGGTAAAGATAACCCCTCCGGCATCCAGGCAAATTCCTCCCGGGGTGTGCCCCGGAGTATGTAAAACCTCCAGCGTTATATCGTCTAAAGTTATTTTCTGCGCATCCTCAACGGAATTTATATTAGCGGATACTTTAAAAGGCCTTGTCAAAAAACTGGAAAGATTTCTATCCGGCTCCTTTAAAAGCTCAATTTCTAACTTATGAGCATATATAGGAAGCTTAAACTCATTATCCGCTCCGATATGGTCAATATGGCCGTGGGTATGGACAATAAAACAGGGATTCAATTTACTCAACTGTAAAAATTTCTGTATCCGTTTAAAATCATCTCCCGGGTCTATCAAAAGAGCGTTTCCTGTTTTCTCACTGGAAACAATATAACAGTTAACCTGCATTGAGCCGACGATAATTTTGTCTATGCGCATGTTAAGTTAAAAGCTATTTCAAATCATTCTTGGCTTTTGAATAAACAAAATCTCTGTGCACCTGGTTTTTTATCCGTGAAACTCTGTCCTTAAGCAAATCCCTCTCGGAATAAGTCAAATCCCCGGAAAAAACCCTATCCTTTACCTTGGTAAAATCCGCGACGCACTTTTGCAGTTTTATCCCCTTTTCCTCTTTTAATAGCGACTGCAATTTAGCCAAATTATCCAATGCCTCGTTCGCGCATTGCTTGAGCTTCTTAAAATTTGTGCCTCTGACTAAAGAATCCTCCAGCTCATCCGTCCAAGACTCCCAAAAAGTATAATAATCCCTGTAAAGCTGTTCTTTGGTCAGGGTTCCGTCGGGGTACTGCTGCGGCTCCAAGAGCGGAGCTTCTTTCACTTCATCTTTGGGCTTGCGGGTAAATTTACGGACAAACGCCTCGCATCCGGCCAAAGAAATCACTAACCATAAACCAAGAACGATAAATACGATACCGTCAATGCGAGCCCGCTTAGAAACATATTTTCTAACCGGGCGAAAAACCTTAGTTGGACATGCCAGTGATAAAACTTCGTCATTGCGAGGAGCCTTCGCTGGCACGATGTGACGAAGCAATCTCGTTTTTAAAAACGTGATTGCTTCGTCACTAATAAGCCAATCAAGGGTTCCTCGCAATGACAGAATGAGTTGCCTCGCGCTAACGAAAGCTCCTCGCAATGACACTAATTTAAATAAATTTGATAATTTTCGGCAAATCATCTTAACATCTCCATGAACTCATTTTTTTCTATAATCTTCACTCCCAGTTTCCTTGCTTTATCATATTTTGACCCCGGAGTTTTTCCCGCGACAACAAAATCAGTTGCCTTGCTTACGCTGGAGGAAACATTAGCTCCTGCCTTACGGGCTAATCTTTCGGCCTCGGAACGGGCCAAAGAATCAAGCTCACCTGTAAAAACAACTGTTTTATCTGTCAATTCAGTCTGCCGTATTTGCGCGCGTTCTTCTTTGGTATTTACGCCCGCGGCATGAAGTTTCTTAATAAGTTTTTTAATCGGTTCCTGACGGAAAAACTCAATAACAGAGCCGGAAATCGCCGGGCCGACTTCATACAAATTATCTAAATCTTCTTTCTTTGCCTGGATAAGCGCGTCTAATGACTTAAATTCCCCGGCCAAACTATAGGCGCTTTTCTCGCCGACATGGCGTATGCCCAGGGCGTAAATCAAACGGGCTAAAGGCTGATGCTTGCTTTTTTCTATCGCGCTTAAAAGGTTTTCCGCTTTTTTATCTTTAAATAACTCTAAACCCAGAAGCTGTTCTTTTTTAAGATAGTAAATATCGGCAAAATCCCGGGCTAATCCTTTCTCAACAAGCTGTTTTACCGCCTTCTCTCCCAGGCTTTCGATATCCATACAATCGCGGCTGGCAAAATGGCTCAAGCCTTTCTCAATCTGTGCAGGGCAAGAAGGATTAACGCAACGGTAAGCCACCTCTTCTTCTTTTTCCCTGATAATTCCCGAACCGCAAGCAGGGCAATTTTTAGGAATCTGAAATTTCTTTTCTTTACCGGTACGCAGTGAATCTATAACTTTAACAACCTTCGGGATAACTTCTCCTGCCCGCTCAATAATTACCTTATCGCCGATCCTTACATCTAAACGTTCGATCTCATCGAAGTTATGCAGGGTCGAGCGGCTGATGGTCACTCCGGCGCATTCAACCGGCTCTAGATCCGCGATCGGCGTTATCACCCCGGTCCTGCCGACGGAGGCTATTATATTTTTTAAACGGGTAGCTGCCTGATGCGCGGGATATTTATACGCTACGGCCCAGCGAGGGCTCTTTAAGGTAACCCCCAGTTTTTTTTGTTGTTCTAATGAGTTGACTTTTATAACAATACCGTCTATCTGGTAATTTAACTTCGCGCGTTTCTTTTCCCAGAGAGAGCAAAAATCAATAACTTGCTCAATATCCTTGCACAGTTTACTCTCCGGGTTAACCCGCATACCCGTTTTCTTTATGCCTTGAAAAAACTCCCACTGCGTCAAGAAATCCGCGCCTTCTATTTCTCCCAAAGAATGAGCAAAGAAATTAAGCTTTCTCTTGGCGACAACCGCGGAATCCAATAGTTTCAATGAACCGCTTGCGGCGTTGCGGGGATTAGCAAAAAGCAGGCCCCCTTCTTTTTCACGCTCCTTGTTTATCGCTTTAAAATCTTCTAATCCCAAATAAACCTCCCCGCGAACTTCAATTAATCCAGGAGGTTTATCGCTTTGCAATTTCAAAGGAATGGCCCTGATCGTCTTCAAATTCAATGTCACATCTTCGCCGGTTTCCCCGTCTCCCCGGGTTGCCCCCCGCGCGAATATACCGTTTTCATATGTCAAATTAGCGCTTATTCCGTCAATCTTAAGCTCAACAACATATTCTATTTTTTCATTGCCCATGCCTTTTAAAACCCGCGCGTCCCATTCTTTTAATTCTTCAAAAGAATAGGTGTTGTCCAAAGACAACATTTTCTGCCGGTGGCCAACAGTTTTAAAACCCTTTTGTAAACCACCGCTTACTCTTTGCGTCGGAGAATCTAAAACGATAAGCGCGGGGAATTTTTCCTCAAGCTCTTTGAGCCTGCGCATAAGCGTGTCATATTCTTTATCAGAAACTTCAGGCTCTGAAAGGATATAATAACGGTAATCGTGATGGCGGATTTCATCACGCAGTTTCACGATTTCTTTCTTTGCCTGGGATAGGTCTATTTTCACATCCACGTGCTCTCGCTTGGTATGCTTATGACGAGATTTCGTCATTGCGAGGAACCCTCGCTTGGCATGTCAGTGACGAAGCAATCTCGTTCTTAAAAACGAGCTTCGTCGTCAATCTTTGTTGTAGGGACAGCACACTGTGCTGTCCCTACAACCCGCAATGACGCGCCATATAAACACGCCACAACTCAAAACTCTATCCTAAACGCCTTGAACTCGCCGGTTGCTTCCAACCAGTTTAAATCCGTATCCCGAATATAATTTTCGAAATAGCCCTTTATTTTTTCCAGAAAACCCTTTAAATCATCCTCTTTGCCTTCGGCAATAACTTCAACGCTTCCATCAGGCAAATTTTTAACATAACCCTTGAGGGAAAAATCTTCGGCAAACCTGATGGCGGTAAAACGAAACCCCACTCCCTGTACACGGCCGTAGAACGTAGCCTCTATGCGCTTAGACATAGCCGAAATATAGAGACAACAATGCGTTAAATATGTACTTCATCGTCATTGCGAGGAACCCGCGCTTGACATATCTGTGACGAAGCAATCTCGTTTTTAGAAAAGAGATTGCTTCGTCGCCTCATTTAAAACAATGGCTCCTCGCAATGACAAAAATACTCCTGTGACACAGCCTGATCGGATTACCCCTTTTCACCACTTTTTAAATATAAAAAACACTGCCCCGATTATAAACAAGAAACCCACCAGATAATTCCATTTCAGGTCTTCTTTAAGGTAAATGATTGAAAAGATGCTGAAAATTATAAGGGTGATTACTTCCTGGATAGCCTTTAATTGGGCGGCGGAGAATTGGCCGTGGCCGATACGGTTTGCCGGCACCTGAAAACAATATTCCGCGAAAGCAATCATCTAACCTGCTATAATCGCCATCCAAAGAGGTAAGCTTTTGTATTTAAGATGACCATACCAGGCAAAGGTCATAAATATATTAGAAATACCGAGGAGAATTATCGTCTTCGTTCTATAACTACAACCTTATTGCTTTGTATCCACTAAAATCACTGTACGACATACCTGTAGGGGCGCGATTTATCGCGCCCGCAACAACGGACGACAAACGGGTCGGATAAATCCGACCCCTACGGACGTATAGCGATCAATAATTATAACGCCTGGTATGTAACAGCCACCCTGTAGTGGAGCGATTCATCGCGCCCGCAGCAATTAACTGCACATCTGTAGGGGCGCCATTTATGGCGCCCGACGAAACGGGCTTGATAAATCAAGCCCCTACAATTATAAATGGTCGGGGAGGGCGGATTTGAACCGCCGGCCTCTTACTCCCGAAGCAAGCGCTCTAGCCAAACTGAGCCACTCCCCGTGTTTATGCAGTATACCAAATAAACCCATTATTGGCAATAATTGATGTTAACCTTTGTATTTGGCGAGAATGTCAAATTCGACATTGACTTCACTTGAAGGGCCCTTAAAATTCAGGGTTGTATTTTTGAGGGTGTGCGGAATTATATACACGCTGAACCTATTTGACTGCTTATTGACTACTGTTAAGCTTATGCCGTCGACACAAACCGAACCCTTAGCCGCTATATACTTCATGAACTCAACAGGAACAGCTATTTCAAAGCAAAAATTTCCTGCTTCTTTCGCCTTCTTGCGGATAATTCCCAAACAATCAATATGCCCGGTAACAAAATGGCCGGAAATCCGATCCCCCACTTTTAACGAACACTCCAGATTAACTTTATCCCCGCTTTTTAATTTGCCGAGATTAGTAAGCTTAGCTGTTTCGCTTAAAAGCTCAAATGTCAAAAACCCTCTTTCTATTTTCACAACTGTCAGGCAAACTCCATTAACGGCAATACTGTCGCCGAGCTTAGCCCCTTCATACGCTTTGGGCGCCTTTACAGATAAAGCTGTAATAGCGCCCCGTTTAACCAAACTATCAGTTATTCCTAATTCTTCTATTATGCCTGTAAACATTTTTTATCTGTGCCCATCTGTGTCTATGTCATTTTACACGAGCATCTGTGCCTATCTGTGTTTTTTTGACGTAGCCCTCGACTAAAATATCCTCTCCTATTTTTTCTATCTTTATATCTTTTAATTTCACTGCCTTATCCATCAAAGATATGCCCTTGCCCATTACCGAACTTATGGCGTCTTTACCGCCGATTATTTTGGGGGCGATAAAAAATAAAACCTTATCCACAAACCCAGCGTCAAACAATGAGCCAATCAATGAGCCTCCACCTTCAACTAATATATTGCTAATTTCTAAGCGGGCTAATTTCTTAAATAAATCATGCAGGTTGAGCTGGCCGTTATGGTCTTTGATATCCAGTATCTTAGCCTTTTGCGACAACAAATCCCTGTTTTCTGTCTGTTGGCCCGCGGGAACTTTTATCGTGGCGATAATCACCTCGCCTTTACGGGAAAAAACATTGGCCGAAGCAGGCGTGCTTAAGTGGCTATCGATAATGATACGTGTAATCGGTTTTTTATGGTTAGAAGAGTTAAGATATGGGTTATCCCGTAAAATGGTATTAACCCCAACCATTATCGCGTCATAATCATTGCGCAGTTTATGGGCCCTCTCGCGGGATTTATCAGAAGTAACCCAGTGGGAATCACCTGTTTTAGTGGCGATTTTTCCGTCTAATGACTGGCCGACTTTAACGGTGACAAAGGGAAGTTTCTTAGTTATATACTTAATAAACGATTCGTTTATTTTATTTAATTTGTCCTCGAGAAAACCAACCTCGGCCTTAATCCCATGCTCTTTAAGCATGCTTATGCCCTTGCCGTTATTTAACGGATTAGGGTCGATCATTCCTACAAATACTTTTTTTATTCCTGCCTCTATTATCTCATCCGTACAAGGAGGCGTGCGGCCGAAATGACAGCAGGGCTCAAGAGTCACATATAAATCCGCTCCGCGAGCTAACTTGCCGGCTTTATCGATAGCCTCTACTTCGGCATGAGGAGCGCCCGCGCATTTATGATACCCCTTCCCAACAATGCGGCTGTTTTTCACCACCAACGCTCCCACCAGCGGATTAGGCAAAGTCATCCCCTTGGCCTTCAAAGCCAAAGCTAAAGCCTTCTTCATGTAAAATTCGCGCATATTCATAGTTTGTTTACCAGTTAACCAGTTTGCCGGTTTTCCGGTTAATTAAAAAATAGTTTTTTGTCTTTTTAACTGGTTAACCGGCCAACTGGCAAACACGGTTCGTACCAGGTCCAAAACGCGGTTGGAAAGTGTCCCCTCCTAGTTGGGGACACTTTCGACGGTTAAATTGGACCTGGTCCCACGGTTGTTTTGGACCTGTCCCTAACTATTTTTGGCGGATTTCAACTTCTCCACCAGCTCATATGGAATTCTGGCACAACCCATTTTCACGTTGGGCTTGGCCTCGCCGTGAAAGTCTGAACCACCGGTAACTAAAAGCCCTAATTTTTCTGCCAGCGCCTGATATTTTTTTGCCTGCGAAGGGCTGTGTTCCGGGTAAACTGCTTCTATGCCCTTTAAGCCATATTCCACCAACAGAGGGATTAAATCCTGATTATTCAAAATATATGGGTGGGCTAAAACAGGGACGCCTTTAACTTGCAGGATCAATTCTATTGCCTGGCGGAGATTAAGGCGAAAGCGAGAAACATACGCGGGACATTTATCGCCGATATACATTGTGAATGCCTCGGTAAGATTAGCCACTAAACCCTTCTTGACCATAACTCTGGCAAGATGCAGGCGGCCAATGCTCAAAGAACGCCCCGCCAAAGCTAATACCTCCTCTAATGCTATAGGCAGGCCTAACTCTGTCAACTTGCCGCACATTTCTTCCATCCGCGAGACTCTTCCATCCCGGATATCCTGAAGTTTTTCCTGAAACCAATCTTCTTTATAATCAATTAGATACCCGAGAATATGGACCTCGGTATTATCTCTATCCGCGGTCAATTCAATTCCTGGCAAAAATTCTATTTCATTTTGAGATTCAAAAAATGACAAACCCTCGGTTGTATCATGGTCAGTAACACTGATACAAGATAACCCTGTTTTTTTAGCAATCGCAAGGATTTCTTCAGGCGGATATGTCCCGTCGGAATAGCTGGTATGGATGTGTAAATCGGCGTATTTCATTCTTTCCCCGCATCCTCACGTATGCGGTCTAAAATACCGTTAACGAATTTCCCGGCTTCTTCGCCGGAATATTTCTTGGCCAGGTCTACGGCTTCATTTATAGAGACTTTCGGCGGGATATCGCTCATATAAATCAACTCGTAACTGCCCATACGCAGGATATTCCTGTCTACGACTGCCATGCGTTTTAAATTCCAATTCTCAGCAAAACCGGAAATCTTGTTATCGATAACCTCTAAATTCTGGATGACGCCGGAAAATAATTGGCGGCTAAATTCTCTCACTTCTTCTTCAAGCTCTTCCTCTTTCCAGAAAGAATCCAAAGCCTCATATTCCGGATTCTTTGTAATGTCAGACTTATAAAGAAGCTGTAAGGCGTATTCTCTTGCTTTCGTTCGTCTTCGCATAGTTAGGTTTAGTTAAATTTGTCTTATTACGTCAGCCATTTCAATCGCGGTCAATGCCGCGTCTTTACCTTTATTGCCGTCTTTGGTCCCGGCGCGCTCTATTGCCTGCTCGATGGTATCTGCCGTAATCACCCCGAATACTACCGGCACCCCTGTATCCAGCGAAACCTTGGCAATGCCTTTAGAAACCTCGGCAGCGATGTAATCAAAATGAGGAGTAGCTCCTCTGATTATTGTCCCGAGGGAAATCACCGCGTCAAAACCTTTCGATTTGGCGAGCTTAGCGCAAGCCAGCGGAATTTCAAATGCCCCCGGCACCAACACCAATTCTATCTTTTCCTTTTCCACGCCATGGCGGGCAAGAGTATCTATACATCCGTCGACTAACTGTTTGGTGATAAAGTCGTTAAAACGGCTGGCCACTATCGCGAACTTCTTTCCCTTCGCGACCAATTGCCCTTCTATTGTTTTTACCATTTTATTCCTCCCCCTTTTTATAGTTACTAGTTTTATGGCAACAAATGTCCAAGCTTTTCTTTCTTCGTTTTTAAATATTTCTTGTTCACTTCATTCGGCTGGATAGTAAGCGGGGCTCGCTCCACCACTTCCAGGCCATATCCTTCAAGGCCGATAATCTTACGCGGGTTATTTGTCAGAAGGCGGATCCTGCGCAGGCCCAAATCCACCAGGATCTGCGCGCCGATGCCGTAGTCCCGAAGGTCCGCGGCAAAGCCCAAAGCCTCATTTGCCTCGACGGTATCCATGCCTTTATCCTGAAGGGCATAGGCGTGGATTTTATTAGCAATACCGATACCCCTGCCTTCTTGATTCATATATAAGACTACGCCCTTGCCTTCACAGCTTACAAGCTGCATTGCTTTTCTTAACTGTTCCCCGCAGTCACACCTTAACGACGCAAAAACATCGCCGGTCAGGCAGGCAGAATGCACCCTTACCAAAGTCGGAGATTCTTTCAAATCCCCCATTGTCAAAGCTAAATGATATGATTTGTCGACGATAGACTCATAAAGCAACAGGTTAAATTCTCCGTACGCGGTGGGTAATTTTGTCTGTTCTATTTTTAAAACTAAAATTTCTTTTTTCCTGCGGTATTCGATAAGGGAGGCAATAGTGCAGATTTTTAAGTTATGTTTTTTAGAAAACTCTATCAACTCCGGGGTCCTTGCCATTGTGCCGTCATCATTCATAATTTCGCAAATAACTCCGGCAGGGCTCATACCAGCCAAGCGCGCGAGGTCCACCGCGGCTTCGGTATGGCCGGCCCTGACTAAAACTCCTCCGTCACAGGCAGCCAAAGGAAATAAATGGCCCGGGCGAACCAAATCTTCAGGCATTGTATCCTTAGCCAAAAGCACCTTTATGGTCTCGGCCCTGTCAGACGCGGAAATACCCGTAGTTATTCCATAATGAGCGTCTACAGAAATCCTCCAGCCGGTTTTAAACTGGTCCGCGGAAACAGTTTTATCGGAAAGCGCGGCATTCAACATAGGATGCAGGCTCAACGCTTCAACGCGCTCTCTTGCCATAGGCACACAAATAAGCCCCCTGCCGAATTTAGCCATAAAATTTATCTGCTCTTTGGTTACGCAAGAAGCCGCCATAACCAAATCGCCTTCGTTCTCCCGGCTCTCGTCATCAATGACAATAACCATCTTGCCGGCTTTAATATCAGAAACTATTTCTTCGATTGTATTAAACATTATATTGCCCTTCCCTTCTTCGCTCTTAGGCCAACAGACAATGGTAGAGCTTCGAAGCGGTATTTGCCGATAAAAAGATTAAGATGGCAAATAAAAAACCCTGAAGATCCTTCAGGGCGTAGATTTTATAAAACTAATTTTATATCGATCTTCTTTCTTCTAGACTTTACTATCGGTACCGGAGTTTCACCGATTCATACCCTTGACATCTTTGATGTCAAGGGCTCGCGGACTATACCGCCGGTCAGGATTCTCACCTTGCCCTGAAGATTTATGTTTAATTATACCCCAAAAATCGTTATTGTCAAGAAGATTGTCTTGGCATATAATTGTAGTGACACGCCTTGCTTCGCAAGGCAGCAGTGTGCTGTCACTACAAAATAATATGCTTCCCGAAGAAAAACTGCTTAAAACGCTTGTCAAGCACAGCCTCACTCTCACCGTGGCCGAATCCTGCACCGGTGGATTGCTTGCCAATCGGATTACCAATATCCCCGGCAGTTCGAAGGTTTTTCTTCTGGGCCTTGTTACCTACAGCAATAAAGCAAAAACGAAAATCTTAAAAATCCCTGCCAGGCTAATCAGCGCCCGCGGCGCGGTTTCCCGCGAAGTTGCCAAGGCAATGGCTATCAACGCCCGTAAAATATCCGGCGCGTCTTTAGGTATCGGCATTACCGGCATCGCCGGGCCCGAAGGCGGAATAAAAGAAAAACCAATTGGCACCGTTTTTATCTGCGTGTCCTCCAAAGCCAAAACTCTCACTCGGAAATATCAATTCTCCGGAACCCGCTTAGAGATCAAAAGAAAATCAACCGACAAGGCAATATCAATACTGTTGGAACTTATCGCTGTAGGGACAGCACACTGCGCTGTCCCTACAAAATAGGCTGCAAGCGCATGCGGACATTTATTGCAATCGAATTAAATCAAGAAACCAAAAAAGCTTTATCACTCCTTCAAGAGGAATTAAAAACAGCAGGCGCTGATGTGAATTGGGTTAAACCGGAAAACATCCACCTAACATTGAAATTTCTCGGCGAGGTAGAAGAACAAAAAATACCTAAAATAAACGAGGCGCTGGAAAAAATCTGCACCCACACCCCCTCTTTTGCTATTTCGCTATATGAAACCGGGGTATTCCCCAACCAAAAATTTCCAAGAGTAGTCTGGATTGGCATTAAGGAAGGAAAAGAAAATACACACGAACTTATAAACCAAATAGAAAACAGCTTTGTCAGCCTAAAGTTTGCCAAGGAAAAACGCGAAGCGTCCGCGCATATTACTATCGGTAGAGTACGCTCAGCAAAAAATAAAGAAGCGCTAACAGCTAAGTTAGCGCTTCTCAAAGTCCCGCCCATAACTCAAATGGTCAAAACAATAGTAATAGTTCAGCTCTTGGAAGCCGTCGACGAGTGTCATTGCGAGCGACCGCAGGGAGCGAAGCAATCTTTAAAGATTGCTTCGTCGCTGTCGCTCCTCGCAATGACACGGTTACTTCCGGAAGCTGAACTGTTACAAACAATAACGCTTTTCAAAAGCACCCTATCCTCTAAAGGGCCTACTTACGAAAAATTAAAACAGCTAAACCTAACCAAAATCTGAAGCACAATATTGGTAAAAAGCCCCGCGAGTAAATCATCCCCCATAATTCCCAAACTGCCGTGGCACTTCTCGATTTTGTATATAGGATACGGCTTCAGGCCATCCATAACCCTGAAAACCGCGAAACCTGCCAACGCCAAATAAAGGTTAAACGGCAAAAACAGCAAACCTAAAAGCATGCCGTTTAAATCGTCGATAACTATCTGCCGGGCATCTTTTTTGCCGATTAATTTTTCCGCTTTGCCGCAAAGCGCAAACCCTACAACAGTCAAGATCAAAACTAATACTAAATGCAAAACAGAATTCTGCCGCAAAAACAATAAGTATATAGCCAACCCGGCGATCGAAGCCATCGTCCCGGACAACATAGGGCTGTATCCGATGCCGAAACAAGTGCAGATTTTCATTAGAAGGTTTTTGTTCATATTGGTTATATCTTCGCCTATAGGGGCTGGGTAACCCCGCCCCTACCCCTTGTTATTATAAAAAAGATGCCGGTTATTCCAAAAATAAGATGCGCCGGAAATAAGCGTAAGGATAACAGTGGAAAGCATAGCAAGATATATGCTGGCCTCTATCGCCCTATCAATCTGCGGATGGGTTAAAAGATAGTTTTTCGCCGCTTCCCTGTAAATAAGCGAAAACAAAATAATAAAAATAGCCACCATCTGAGAAACAGTCTTATGCTTTCCGCCTTTAGACGCTGCCAGGACCTCTCCCCTAGAAAGCGCGAAGATCCTAAGGCCGGTTATAATCATCTCTCTGGCAATAATCGCCATCACCATCCACACTGCTATTAACTGCATCCACAAGAAACTTAAAAAAGCCGAGAAAACCAGGACCTTATCCGCTAAAGGGTCCATAAATTTCCCGAAGTCAGTTACCATATTTTGGGACTTAGCGATTCTTCCGTCAAGCCAATCGGTAAGGGCGGCAACGGTAAAAATAACCAAAGTAATAACTTTAGCCGCCACTCCCGGCAGATGCATAAAAAGCAGAAAAACCACCGCAAGCGCCATACGCAACATTGTTAGTTTATTAGGAAGGTTCATATTAAAATTGTCTCATTTTTAGAAGATATGTCTTTGCAGCATGCCTGTAGGGGCCGGATTTATCCGGACTGTTCGCCTTACGTTGTTGCGGGCGCGATAAATCGCGCCCCTACAGATGTGCCGACTCGTGCCTTCGGGCGCCATTTATGGCGCCCCTACAGGTGTGTTGCGGTATGCCTGTAGGGGTTTGATTTATCAAACCCGTTCGCTTCTTTCGGGCGCCATAAATGGCGCCCCTACAGAGGCGTTAATCTGTGTTCCAACTAAATCGTATTCGTAGGTATCCGTAATCTTTACCTTAACAAAATCACCTTCTTTTATTCTCTTGCCTGATTTAACAAAAACCGAACCGTCTACTTCCGGAGCGTCAATGCTTAAACGCCCCTGATAACAGCCGTCCTCTTCTTTCTCGTCAATCAGCACTTCCCGCGTAGTCCCTAAAAAACCATTATTAAATTCGGCGGCTATATCCTGCTGCAGGCGCATTATTTCATCGAAACGCCTTTGCTTAATCTTCTCGGAAACCTGCCTTTTAAAATTATAAGCCTTAGTCCCTTCTTCCCGGGAATAGCGAAAAACTCCCAGACGCTCGAACCTTTGCTCTTTCACAAAATCAATAAGTTCCCTAAACTCTTTCTCTGTCTCCCCGGGAAAACCGACTATTAATGACGTCCGTATAGCCACCCCGGGAATTCTTTCGCGCAACAGCTTAAGCGTATTTAATATCTTATCGCGGCTTACTCCGCGGTTCATAGCTTTAAGAATACGAGGGTTGATATGCTGAACAGGTAAATCAACGTATTTACATATTCTATTATCTTGCGCTAATAAGTCAATCAAAGTATTATTTATGTTTTCCGGATGCAAATATAAAAGCCGCAGCCAGCGGATATTCCTAATATTTTTTAGTAAGCTTTTAAGTAAAATATGAAGATATGGCTTCCTATATATATCAAGCCCGTAAGAAGTTATATCCTGCCCGATAATATTTATTTCTGATACTTTTTGGCTATCCAGAAGGCGGATTTCCTTGATTATATCTTCCTGCCGCCTGCTTTTAAGCCTTCCTTTTATCCGCGGGATCACGCAATAACTGCAAGTATGCCGGCAGCCTTCGGATATCTTGACATACGCGTAATGCTTCGGGCTAAGGCGGTAAACATCCAGCCCTTCCCGCCCTAATTCCTGCCTGCCGATAAAAGCGTCTACTTCTTTAAAATGGGGCGGCAATTCGTTTTTATACCGCTCGGGCAAGCACCCGGCGACAATAATTTTCTTAATAGCCCCCTGTTTTTTAAGTTCCACAAGGTCAAGAATAGCGTCTATGGATTCTTTTTTCGCGTCTTCGATAAAGGCGCAGGTATTGACAATGGCCACATCAGCGTCCTTAATATCGACAATCCTGCACCCTTTCTTTAATAGGCGGCCAAGAATCTTTTCTGAATCCACAAGATTCCTGGGACAACCCAAACTTAATATTCCGATTTTTGTCATATAAACGCGGCTCTAATGACGAAAAGCAAAAGACTGCTTCGTCACCATCCTTTGTAGTGACAGCAAATTGTGCTGTCACTACAATTCGATGTATAAACCAATCTTGGCGTAAAAACGTCAAACCCGCACCATAAATTCCGATGCGGGCTTGATATGATCCTGCGTAAAAATTAACTAAAAACTCCTTAAACCTTCGCTAGTAAGGATTTTTTTGATCTGCTCATTACGTTTGCCCAGGGAAGAAATCCGCTGGCCGTTTGCCTCAAGCTCCAGTGCCGCGGCATTACCGGCTATCAACTCTATC